>Ga0310123_10003335_pt1 | contig 12499 bp, 9 predicted proteins | sample CB6_AW_1057_MG_FD_203505 | JGI IMG/M metagenome (GOLD analysis project Ga0310123, IMG submission 203505) | Marine microbial communities from Western Arctic Ocean, Canada - CB6_AW_1057 | ecosystem: Environmental > Aquatic > Marine > Oceanic | place: Canada: Western Arctic Ocean | collected... | reverse complement strand
CTTGCGCAGTAGAACAGGGACCTTCAACTTGTGAAGCATCAGGACCTCCTCGAGTGCCTCAAGGAGTGAGTTTGCCGCCGACTCGTTGATGTCGCGAAGCCAGCGCTCAAACTCCTGCAACATCTTCATGCCTCCTTAAGGCTTCGCCTAAAGGCGAGGGGTTTTAACCCTCCCCGAGTGAGACACGAGTTCCTTGACATCCTATTCCATTGTAGGTGTGAAGGGTGCTAGACTCTTTCGATGAGAGCTGGAGAATGCGAAAGACACGGGGATCCGGCCAGCGCGGCGCTTTGAGCGGACACGGTTGTCGAGTCTTGGAAGCTTCAGCCGAGCACGGAAAGGTACTTCTCATGAGACGCTCGCATTATGGAAACGTTTCTCCATCCGTTTGGGATTGGAGAGCAGTGTTCGTGAAGCCCAAATGGCTGGCGTGCGCTTCAAATGGGAGTGGAGTAGGGACTTGAGACAAAAGGTCATACTGGTTCAGCCGAAAGTCGGATTCTCCGGGGTCTTCGTCAAACACGCTCCTTTAGGGCTTTTGTACGCTTCGATTGGACTTGTCCAACACGGCATCGACGTTGAGCTTCTCGACAACCGACTGTACCCCACAACGTGGAAGCGCCAGCTGAGGAAACTCCTGGACAAGGATGTCTTGGCAGTCGGACTCAGTGTTGTGTCCGGCAAGCCCATCGAAAACGCCGTTGAGGTTGGCCGTTTTGTGAAAGCGATCGACCCTGAAATCAAGATTGTCTGGGGCGGCCCTCACGCGACTTTTAACCCGGAAACTATACTCCAGCACGAATGGAGTTGCGACTACGTCGTAAGCGGTTATGCAAGCTACGCTTTCTACGACCTCATCCAGTGTCTCCTAAACCAAACCGACCCCTCGCACATGGAGAGCTTGAGCTACCGTAAAGGAAACGAGGTCATTTGCAATTTTCGAGGGGATAAGGAATTCGAGGTCGTCGACTATCGAAAAATACCCTATGACTTGATTAAAGACTATACGGTTTACGGACAGCTGGACCAACAGGACAAAATCTTTTCCATGTACAGCGTTTCCGGCTGCCCTTACATGTGTTCCTTTTGCAGTTCCCCGGCTCAGTATTCGACGATTGCAGGGAAGAAGTGGATACCCCTGGACCCACGTGAGGTGGCAGACCACATCCAACATGTGATCGAAAAACACGACGCGAGCTACATTTACTTTATTGATGACGATTCTTTTCCGAAGCTTGACCACGTTGAGGGCATCATCGATGAAATCACTCGCCGACGGTTCAACGTCAAACTGGGTTTCCGGGGCGCCAGAATCAACGAAATCAAGAGAATGAGCGATGCCTTCCTGCACAAATTGGCAGCCGCGGGAACGGATATTCTACATATTGGCGCCGAGAGTGGCAGCAACCGGATACTCAAGCTCATTCGCAAAGACTGCACCGTGGACGATATCATTGCTTGCAACCGAAAACTCGCTCGTTATCCGCAGATTACTGTCGCGTATAACTTCATGATGGGGCTCCCGACCGAAACGATCGAGGATCTCCGGGCAACGCGCGACCTCATGTTGAGACTCGTTGAGGACCATCCCAACTGCATCATTTTTCAACCGAATAGGTTCCGACCGCTACCCGGCACGGAGCTATTCGAGATGGCCCAAAGAGAATGGGGCTACGAACCACCGAAGACCCTCAAAGAGTGGTCAGAGATCGAGGCCGAAGGAGACTACTCTCTTCCCTGGCATACCAAAGAGATCAGGAAGTTCTGCAACCTGCTGCTGATTGGTTCCTATTTTGTGGATAACAAAGTCGAGAAAGTAACTGAAGGCCGGACGCTGCTCTACAAACTATTGCACCTCACGAACAGCCTCTATGGTCCCATTGCCCGATTTCGTTTGACACACGGGTTCTACCAGGGGCTCGTTGAGTTCCGCATCTACCAGTTCATCACCAAATTGGCGACCCGGGTTCAGGAACAGCGTCACCTATCCCCGTCCTAGAAGGTCCCAGGGCTCATGTGTGGGATTTGCGGCTGGGTCATCCCTGAAGGGCCCACCACCCTAACGTGCGCCGCGTTGAAGCAAATGGTGTCTACCTTGAACCACCGGGGCCCAGATGACACTGGATATTGGCTAGATGACCACATCGCCTTGGGACACAAGCGTCTGAGCATCATCGACCTCGAGGGCGGCCGCCAGCCTATGAGGGGAAGGCTCAACAATGTCATTGTGTTTAACGGTGAAATCTACAACTACCTAGAATTGCGTGAGCAGCTGCGCCAATCTGGCTTTTGCTTCCAGACCACTTCCGACACGGAGGTGCTCCTAGCTGCTTACGAGGCCTGGGGTGAGCAGTGTCTCGAGAAGCTGGTGGGAATGTTCAGCTTCGCCATTTGGGATCCGAAAGACAAGAAACTGTTTGTTGCCCGGGACCGGCTTGGAAAGAAGCCATTTTACTACTACCACGGCGCTCGCTTGTTCGCCTTCGCTTCTGAACTGAAAGCACTTCTGACGCTTCCTGAAATCAGGCACTCCATTGAGATAGACGCGTTGGCGGTCAGTGACTACCTGTCGCTCGGCTACATCCTGTCTCCCAAGACCATTTTTGAGCGGGTCCGGAAGCTTCCCGCCGCGCACTACGCAACCTACAAGGTCGATTCCAACCGGTTGACATTTCACAAATACTGGAGCCTGGAGGAGTTTTTCCTCGCGGACAAGAGCACCGGGAATCGCCAGGAAACAACATCGGCTTTCTTTGACGTATTTCAGAGCTCCGTCAAAATGCGAATGCGTTCCGATGTTCCCCTCGGGGCCTTTCTGAGTGGCGGAATCGATTCGTCCTCCGTTGTTGCTACCATGCGGCAGTTGTCGGAGACGCCTCTACGGGCATATTGTGTAGGATTCAGCGAGCCCAGCTACGACGAATCCCGATACGCTAAGCTCCTCGCCAAGCAACTGGACGTGGATCTTCAAGTCGGCCGGTACCGGCACATAGTCGATACCGAGCTATCCCGCCTCATCTGGCACTTCGACGAGCCTTTTTGCGATACCTCGTTCATTCCAACCTATCAACTCAACCAACTCACTAGACGGTTTGCCACGGTATCACTGTCCGGTGACGGCGCCGACGAGATCCTTGCCGGCTATCCCACTATTGCGGCTGACCGCTTCTATAGGCTTTACGCAGAGCTCCCCATCGCCTTGCAGAAACTGTGTTATCAAACTGCCCGGAGGGCTCTCAGCCCTTCTTACAAGAAGGTGAGTTGGGACTACAAGCTACTGCGCTTTTTGAGTAGTTACGGACTTTCCAATGAACGCGCGCATTACTGGTGGCGCACCATATTCTCGGAAGACGAAAAAAAGAGGATCATGAGTCCGGCTCTTCTCTCCGCCTGTAAGGGATATGACCCCTTTGACGGCTTTATGGATTACTTCCGAGAGGTCTCCGGAGCGCACTTCCTGGACCAGACCCTTTACGTGGACATCAAAACGTGGCTGCAGGACGACATTCTGGTGAAAGTGGACCGCATGAGCATGGCGAATTCAGTAGAAGTTCGGTCGCCTTTCCTGGATCACCGATTGGTCGAGTTTACGGCGCGGTTACCGGTTCGTGCCAAACAAAACGGCGGCCGCCAAAAAGTGATTCTGCGCAACGCAATGAAAGGAGTCCTTCCTCGTGAAACCTTACTCCGGTCCAAGAAAGGCTTCAACGCGCCGCATCGTCCCAATGGGAGGACAACTTCCCTGAAAACACGTCACGCTTCCGAGCTTTTTCTCTCCGACTACAGGTTAGACCCCAACGAGGAAGACATCACCTTCAAAGAATTCTCTTTCTCCGTTCTGGCAAAATGGTTGGACATCTTCCATCAGTATCAGTCCACCGGAAAATGGCAGCACGTGGAATATGACGGATAGGCCAACCGGAATATCTTTTGTCGTGCCGAGTTTCAACGAGGCCGAGAGCATTTTGAACACGCTCGATCGATTGAAGGCCACGCTTGCCACGCAAAGCTGCCCCCATGAAATCATAATGGTAGATGACGGCTCTGTTGACGACTCGGTCAAACAGGCACAGCAATGTGGCGGTGTTCAGATCCTCCGTCACCCCACCAACATAGGTTATGGATTTGCCCTCAAATCAGGAATCAAAGCCGCCAAGTATGAGTGGATCGGGATCGTCGACGGGGATGGCTCCTACGCCATAGAGGACATTCCCATTCTAATAGAAGAAATGGGCAACGGTTTCGACATGGTGGTTGGCTGCCGTAGTAACCTGCGCGACATGGACACTCGCCTGAAACGGTTGTTCCGTAAGATATTTGTAGCGCTGGTCAATTTCACCGTGAGGGGCAAGATCGAGGATCCGAACAGCGGTATGCGCGTTTTCAAGCGGGATATGGCGTTGAGCTTCTTCCCTTTCTTATCTGATGTGTTCTCTTTCACGACCAGCTTGACACTGATGGCAGCGGGGACCGCCTGCTTTGTCAAATACGTCCCCTCGCAATACTATCCCAGGGAAGGAAAGACCAAAGTTCGGCACATACGGGATTCTATACGCACGATTCAGTTGATTATCCAGGGAATGAGTTTTTTCAATCCCTTGAAGTCTTACCTACTCCTTTCGCTGGGCGCCGCCACTTTCGTCGTATGCCCGGCTCTTGCTCTAGTACCGTTCGGACATCGCACCATTTCACTGTATTACCTCTTGTTCGGACTTCTCACCACATTGATGGTCGGCCTCGGCATCCTCGCCGATATCATCCGCGTTTCTTTCACCCACAAACACTTGGCCCGCTTCAAATGGTTGGACGTGAAGCCTTCCTGAGAAGTGAGCGCCCCGGCTAGTTGGAGGCCTTACCGCAACAGTCATTTGTGATGACGCGAAAACTAAATCTGGGTTGCGGACAGTTCCACAAGCCTGGCTACGTGAACGTGGATCATCTAGCCGTTCCTCCACCTGACGTAAAACACGACCTCAACTCGCTCCCCTATCCGTTCACCGATGGCGAATTTGAACGGATTGAAGCCGACCACCTGTTGGAGCACCTGGACGACCCTTTCGGGGTGATGAAGGAGTTCCATCGGATCTCCAAAAATGGAGCGGTCATCCACATAAAGGTCCCCCACTTCACGAGGGGATTCATGCACCCCGAACACAAACGCGGTTTTGACGTTTCGTTTCCGCTCTATTTTAGGCCTTCCTTCAAGGGAGGATATCAAGGTTGCGACCTCAAACTGCAGAAAATGAAGTTGAACTGGTTCGCCCAGCCCTATTTGAAAAAAGAATACCTGTCCAAACCGGCCTTTTACGTGGGCTACCTGGTCGGCGCCTTCGTGAGCTTCTTCGCGAATCTCTCGCCCTTTTTCTGCTCGCGATTCTGGTGTTACCTGGTAGGAGGGTTCGAGGAGATCGAGTTCGAGTTTCTAGTTGTCAAATAAATAGGGGGTTCGCGCCAAGTCAACGCCGCATTTGTCTTCTTCCAGCACCCGCTTCATCAGCCGATACTCTTCTGGGTATTCTTCCCGAAGCCATCTTAAATCGTCCCTCAGAGTGTCGAGCACATTGCATGGACTTGGCAACAGCGAGCCCGTTCTATGGCTTTCGAGAATCTCGAAGATGTCGATCGAATTCTCGCGGTAAACTCTACGAGCCCACGACGCGGTTTGGAGATACTCGAGTAAGAATGGGAATCGCAATTTCGTCCGATCCACAATTACGATGTAGCTCCCTTTGACTCCCACCGTCCCAAGATACTCACTCCAATCGCTTTCAAGAATGACATATAGGTTGCGGTAACGCCGGTATGGGTTTCGAAACTTGCCTGGAATATTGGAAACGGCGATGATAGCGTTTTTCGGCCCTGCTCCTCTCGAGCCGTCTCCACCGGAATCGAGAAGTTGATGCATACCAACGTAGCGGGGAGTACCTTTCGACTTGACCTTGAATTCTGCTTGCGAGAAAAACTGAAAAGCGTCATCGAACATGCCGTCCGCGTACAGAGTCGATCCCTGAGGGGCGTTTTCTCGGAGCCATTTAGCGGCATTTTCGATGTCTTTACTGTGCCTCCCAGCTACTTGGAAATGGCTCCACACGGGCCTTATACTGCCCGCCGCGCGAATGTACCTTCTAGCCGTGTCGGTTGTTATGTAGCTTGACCCCGGGACGACGAGAGCGGCCAAAATCGCTGTCCCAATGACACCTCCTACTACCAGGAGCCTTCTTCTCCCATACTTCTTCAGAACTGCCGGCGCATATGGCAGCAGCTGTTTCATCATCTTCACCAAGACCAAACCCGACACGATGTAACAGAAATAGATGAACAAGACGGCATGGCCCAGTCGATCTCCCTGCAAACCCACACCGATCAGCAAAGGAATGTAAAGAATCCCCATGAGAAGAAAACTTGAGGCCTCTTCTCTCCGGAAGCGCAGCCACTGCACGAGCATAAAGGCCCAGCCTACGAGGAAAAGCCAGTGCAAGGTAAAGTACCGTGCAAGGAAGTCTGCATAGAACTTTAGCAACCCTTTGGCCGCCACAGCGGGACGCATAAGCCCTGCGAAACCCGCGTCGCCTAAAAACAATTGACTATTGGAGCGACGGGGGCTCAAAACCCCCAACAACTCTACGAGATGGACGTCGCGGCTTACTAGAAACAATGCCCAGGGTGCTACCCCTACTATGAAAACAAGATACAAAGTGGCGGTTTTTCTGAAGCGGTCGAACGTACGGTACCCTTTGGTCAGTGCAACGAGAAGCAGTGGGAAGGGTAGATACAGCAAAGCGATCTCTGAAGTAAGATAGGCGACAGAGAGGCTAGCTCCCGCCAACAAGAAATAGCGCCATCGTCCCTCTTCGTGCGCCTTTGTTGCGAACGCAAGAAATACAAGCAGGAATGCCGCCAGTACAAAATCGAGATTGATGGTTCGGTTTTCAGAGTACAGCGAGATCGACCATACAATGAGCGAGCTGGCTCCAAATGCCTCCCACTTCCCAAAGAGCTTGACGGTTATCAAGAACACCATCACGACGCTCAAGACGTAGAAAGCCTGCGTTACCGCAAAGGCGCTTTCCAGTGAAGGGCCGAAAAGAGCAAATCCCGCCGCCAAGAGCAGCGGGTAAACCGGCCCTCGGTCCATTTTTAGAGGTGCGTCTCCCCGGTAATAGCGCATCGCCTCGTTGAGGTATTGACCACTGGCATTGTTAGTAGTGATTGTGTAGTACAGGGTCAATAGCGAAGAAAGCAGCAGCAACGAGAAGACGACTAGAAATAATTCCTTGACACCGAACACCGTACCTTTGCCGGGCTGCTTTGTCGTCAACACTTCCATGCCAAGTGAGCATCGCCGGTGATCAGAATCTGATATCCCTCCCGAATCCGGCGCTCGATGTTGTCCCGGGTGGCGAGCGCTCCGACGGGAACGCCGCGCAGCTTGCACGCCGCCACGATGCCCGCCATCACCTCTTCGACGCGCTCGTCGAAGCGTCCTCCCGGGATCCCCATACTTGTCGACATGTCCACCTCCGCGGCAATCATAGCGCTCACCGGGACCTCGTCGAGGATCTGAGGGAGGTTCCGCGCGCCCTCCTCTTCTTCGATCAGGATCCAAACCGTCAGCTCGCCGTCGGGGTCGAGCGGCCAGACGTCGGCCCGCCGGTGGTACTCCTTGAAATCATCGATGCCCCACCACCGCATGGCGTTTCCCGGCGCGACGCCCCGGTGGCCTTCCGGCTCCGCGTCGGGCGCGCCGGCGGCCTGGGCGTAACGGGAGTACTGCACCGCGTGCCGCGCCTCTTCCACCGTGTTGATGTGGGGAAACAAGATACCGTACACGCCCTGATCCATGGCCTGCTTGACGATCCATTGGTTCAGCTCACGCCCGTTCGACGGGATGCGCACCAGAGGTACGACCGGCCGCGCGAGAGAGCCCTGGCTCAGGATTTGACGACGATCGAGGAGAAACTGCATCGACTCCTCGAGCTCCGTGAGCTCGAAGCCAGAGTGCTCCATCTCGAACCAAGCAAAATCCCAGCCCGAGGAAGCGGCACGCTTCGCAGCGCTCTTCGAGCTGAGCGGCACGGCCGAGCCGAATAAAACGTCACCCTTCATGAGCATTGGGATCAGCTTGTTGAGCCTCGGAGGAACTTCTACCTCTTGAGATGCGACGGGAACAACGGACAGCGCCACGGCGGCAACCAGAAACAACGCTGTTGAAAGAACATCGAAATGACCTCTCGTCCTATCCGACGGTTGCGCTTCAGCTCTTCGTGGCCGCGCCCCGAGTCGGGAGGGCATGGAACATCTGTTGCTAGGTTCTTCGAGCTTGGAGCGCGAACACCAACTCAACAGCGCGGGCGGATATAAATAACCGAAGCCTCGACACGTGTCAACTGAGCCACGCGAGGTGCGCAGGCGACGTCCGCCGAGCCGGAACGAAAACCCTTATGCGTCGTCTATTTCAGGCCCGGGCGTGCGCTTAAGGGGATTGCGGTTCAATACTGGAAGAAAATTGGGGATACCGAGGCTGTCTATGGCTGCATTAAATGCAGTATCCTGAGCCCAGCAGATACAACCATTTTTATGAGTTCTGATTTCTTCCCTTTGCCGTAGCATTTCCTGACTATTCCAAGCGTCCATTATCGAAGTTTTATTAAGGTTTCCTGTGGCAGAATAGTTCGACCTTACCGTGCATTGTCGTGTATCCCCATTGGGTAATATTTGTAAACGAAGAAATGGGGACCAACATTTAATACTTTTTACCAGTTTCTCTGGATTGAACCAATATCTCGGAATAAGCTTGAAGTAAGATTTATTGAAGCCTGGGTTATCTTCAATCAGATTATCCAGTCTGGCTTTCACTGCTGCTTGCATATTCTCTGCAAAGAGGAACTTTCCAAGCTGTTTATTGTTTCGATTATGCGGGTGATCGGAGTAATCCGCTACTACGGGTTGAAAACTCGTTTCATCCACAAGCTTATTTAAATGGTTTAAAATATCTTCCAGTTTGTGAATATTTTGGGCACTTACTACGGTTGTCGATTTAATCAACGGTTTACCGTCTTTTCGCCTTCGCTTTAATTCATTTACACCCTCTATTGCTTTTTCGTAAAGTCCAGGAAGTTGCCTCACATCATCATGTTCTGTCGCTGTATCGCTGTCAATGCTGACTACAATAAAATCAACCTCTGCCGAGAGTATCTCATCAACAAAATCTTTTAACAGCAAGCCATTCGTTACAATATAAACAACAATGCTATGTTTTTTTAATTCTCTAATCACATCAAAAAGATAAGGCCACATTAGAACCTCACCTCCGGTAAAACCGACAATCCAGGTTTTAGCTTCCCCGATTTGATTCGCAACCTTCAAACATTGCTCAAGAGGTAAATTTTCTGGTTGGATTTTATGTAATATATGGGTTCCGCAAAACTGGCAAAAGGCATTGCAGTCATAGGTAGGCAACCAAGTTATAAACAGAGGGCCTCTGGGAGAAGGCTTATTTAACAATCGAGTATAAAAAATACTTACAATAAGGGTTAACAAGCCCGTAAATGCTTTCCTGTTTATCGGGAACGGAAGTATTTTAGAAATTCCAGAAAAAAAACTCATTCTCTTTTCTCACTCAACCGGTAGGCTTCTACTGCATTTATAATGCGACCTAAACCTTCTCCAGGGGTATCACAATATAATGGGAGAGACAACCTATTCTCCTTCAATTTAATTGCATTTGGTGCATTAAGATGGAAATTGGTGAACACTTTCCCCTCCGCAAGACAACTCAGTAACATACCAGAACTGTCTATTCCACGGCTGAGCAGAAAACTCTTTCGGCTGGATAACTTTTGCACTATAACCGGAAACAACGTGCGCGCGGGCGCCGCGCGGGTGCTGTGGTATGCGGGCGCGAGGTGCTGGCGTGCCACGTCGCCTCACAAACTCTCAAGCCTTGCGTCAACGCTCGAAGCGAAGACGATGCCGCCGGCCCGAATCCGTAAAATTTAACGCTATGAAATCACCTGCCTACGACTGCTTGGACCAAGAAGAAATTGAAATTGCGAAGCAACCGATCACTAAAGAAGAAGAGCTTTCTCTTAAATTCAATGATTCAATTCCAAGAGGCAAAGACGCAGGAATTCGCCACAACGTTGCTCACAAATTCTTGAGCAGATGTGACCGCTTGATATTTGCCAGGTACAATATATGGCATCTTGCAAAGGCCACTTCAATGGACACCACCAACCTATGGTCTGTCTATAGGTTCATTCACTTATTTCGTCTTATCACAAAATTGAAACCTAAGATTGTAATGGAGTTTGGATTAGGAGTTTCGTCCGTGATCATTGCGGAAACTCTAAAATTGAATCACCAACGATATGGTATTAAAGGCAAACTCATATCGCATGAACAATCACAAAAGTATTACGATAAATTCAATCCAAAATTCCCAAGTTCATTGCGAGAATACGCAGAACTCAACCTTACTCCTGTGCGATTAGAATGGTTTGGTCCGTATCGCGGCATTTACTATGATATTGATGATTATCCCAAAGTAGTCGACTTCATTTATGTAGACGGAGCGACAAGAACAAGGGGTTGTTCGCAGTGTGATTTTGCTTATCGCAGGTTGAATGCAGACATAATTAGGATGAAAAACTGCGGAACCAAATTCAAAACCGCTATTACGGATCATCGATATGCCAACTATCCCTTTTATGTTAATGAATTAAGCTCTGAATTCAAAGTCAGCCTGTCACAAATATGGCGAAGTATAATCATTACTAAAAAGTAACTAATTCTACTTTGGTGAGTGCGTACGTCCTTACACACAGCACACACACGCTCTCTCCCATCATCGTGACGGAGAGGGGCGGGGGCGCCTCTGGACATGAGCCAGGTCGATAACAACCCAAGGCCGGAATACTGCGGGAACACTTCGTTCTAAGCAAATCTTAGGATGCTGGTGAGGGAAATCGTCACTCCCTCCATTTCCAACCCCATCGAATTCGTCCTACCTGCCTAGCCTAAAATTCTTCCGTTCCTACTTGGGTCTCCAGCATTTCTCCATGACTGTGGGAGACGTTAGAAGAAGAATAGCGGAATAGTTGTGACATAGTGTGACACAACGTGTTAATTAACCGAAGATCCACCAAAAGGCCGTAAGTCATCCATCCGAGATGACGATCTTGCTTGCCTCGCCACGGACCTCGGTCTACACTTTGCTCCCTCGCTAGCACTCCTGCGTGGGTCAGCGTTGTGCCGCTCCGCAATCTCGTGGTTGCCGGATACAATCCCAACGCTGAAGGAAAACGTCATGACCAGATCAGAACAATGCCTAGTTTGCGAAAATAGTGATTTAGAGAAATTACTCACAGGATATTCCCGTTTCAATCCAAAGTTGTTTCATAAAGTAGCAATTTGTCAGAATTGTGGCCACATTCAACTTTTTCCTCTTTTTAGTGAAAAAGAGTATGAAGAGATAAACAATCAATTTTTTGGGGCGGCATATATGGTCGGAAAGCAGCAGAATGAGGCGAACAATTCAAGGAAGCTAGAAACATTAAATACAAGACTTTCTCTTTATCTCCAAGATGATCTCAATGTTCTTGACATAGGAGCAGGAGAAGCTTGGGCAATGAAGTATTTTAAGACAAAAAGCTGTAACTATTTTGCGATTGAAGCCGTGGAGCGTTTAGCACAATCCATCCAAGAAAGAGGAGGCAAGGTCATTGGCAAAACCATCTTTGCCGATGATGCAGAGAATAAAGCCAATTTCGATGTTATTATTTTCAGACATATTTTGGAGCATTTATTGAGCCCTAAAGAAGCCCTGCTAAAGTTGAAGAATATGTTGAGTCCTGGCGGTCTCATTTATATTGCTTTACCAAACGCTTCGAATCCTGACATTCGCAAGGGATTCAGAACAAGTTACATTAGGCCGGTTCATATTTCATATTTCTGTGAGGGCAACGTTCTTCGTTTAGCTCACGCTATAGGATTAACCCCAATACATTCAGAAGCCAGGAGTGAAATTTATTGTTTGCTAAAGCACGGACAAGATAAAGACTACAAGCAGGAGAACTACTATTCGGGGCAGAAAGAAGTATTCATAAAAAAGAGCAAAGAGGCGTTTAGAATGGACGCTGTAAAGATCATCAAGAGCCTTCCAATGGGGGCAATAAAAAAGCTAATCAATAAGGCGTAAACACGATTACTTGTTGTCATTTTTTAGGCACATAAGAACCTCTTGACCCTCCCTGAGTCCCACCCAACACACCTCCCTTCTTCCTTCAAACACCGATAGCTCGAAACGATAGCAGACAAAAGCGCTTCCGTATTCAGTTTCGCAATACTATTTGGAGTAAATTTGGCGTGTGGCATAGGCAGCAAAATGACACCAAATCGTTGCTTTTCAGCCAAAGTAGTCTCTGTAGGCAGCAAAACTCCCTCCATCGCCTCCGCAGTCGCAATCCTGTTAGTCGGCCTGATTCTGTCCGAAGGCTCG
>Ga0310123_10003334_pt1 | contig 12501 bp, 6 predicted proteins | sample CB6_AW_1057_MG_FD_203505 | JGI IMG/M metagenome (GOLD analysis project Ga0310123, IMG submission 203505) | Marine microbial communities from Western Arctic Ocean, Canada - CB6_AW_1057 | ecosystem: Environmental > Aquatic > Marine > Oceanic | place: Canada: Western Arctic Ocean | collected... | reverse complement strand
CGCACGGCAACAGCAGCCGCCGGTCAGCCGTTGCCGGATGATGCCGACACCAGCGCTGAAACAACCGGCGATTACTCGGATTCGGAGCTGCCGGAGGCGCTCGATCATGGGCACGACAGTGACGATGCCGCCGAGGGCACCGATCCTACCGTGACTGAAAAAACTGTGACTGCCGACGACAAGGTTGCCGATGAACGGGTTGTCGATCCCACGGGCGACGAAGACCCGGCGTTGAATGATCCCCCCCGTGCCCTCCCGGAACAGGATGTTGCGCCTGACGCAGCGCCGCCGGCACCCGCAGCAGCCGCCGCCGAGCCCAATGACCCCGCCGCCGATACGTCCGACGGCGAAACAACGGGCCCGGCGGAGCCCGCCCGGTGGAATGATACCGATGCTGCGGACTCCGCAGGCGCGGACAAAAACAACTCAGGGCCGGATCCGGACCTGGGCGCCGACGAAAGTGGCCCTGCGGACTCCGCAACACCCGGCGGCGCCGACGGCGGTGAAGCCCGGGGCGGCGAGCAAGCCGAGGCTACCGGCGACGGGCAAGGCGGTGACGGCGCGGGGCAGGGCGGCGGCGAAGGCAGCGGAGCCGGTGACGGTGCGGCCGGCGGCGGGGGGCAGGGGACGCCCGGCGATTCGGGTGCGGGCGGTCAAAACAGCGGCGCACCAGCCGCCGGCGGCACCGTCGGTGACCGTTGGCAGGACGACGATCTCGGTATCGCGCGTGATGATGTGCCGGACCGGACCGTGCGTGACGACAAGTTTGAGTCAATGTCGAGAGACGATCCTGATCAAATCGCCTTGACAGGGTCGGAAACCGAAGCTCAATCCAAGATTTTCCAATGGCTATCCGGGAACCAATCCACCGATTCGGACTTTGATCTTCCCGAGGATGGTGATACGGCGGTTGAACGCCAGTTCGGCGAACGGGAATTGACGATGGTTGCGGAACAGCACGAAGAGGTCCTCGACCAGGAAACGACTGACGAGACCCTGCATTTCGAGATGCATGAGATTCCCGCGGATGTCCTCGATCTCATCAACAACTTCAAGGAAGAATACAACGAGCTGATGCGACAGGCGAAGCCGTAAACAGGGGGAACGCGGTGATGAGGCACGCGCGGCGGCTGATCGGTCCAATTGGTCCGATCCGTCCGATCAGACGCCGCGCGCGCCTCATGGCCGGGGTCTCCGAATCGCCCACACATCGTCACATCGTCTGATGGCGAACGTCAATGCATTACCGGCGGCAGCACTCTCGTGGTTCCCCACATTCTTGCCGTCGGTGGCGATTCGCATCATATTATTGACTTTCTCACAGCTCCGGTAGCTCAGTTAGGATAGAGCAGCAGCCTTCTAAGCTGCGGGTCCCAGGTTCGAATCCTGGCCGGAGTGCCATCCCCGCCGCATACGCCGTGCTCTGTTCTTTTCCTGTTTGACTTGGGGTAACTGTTCGGGTCGTATCAGGCAACATCGCCGGGCGTTGAACCCGTGCTTCGAGTACCTAAATAGTTATTTTGTCCACGCATTCCTGATCACACCGAGGTTCTCGATGCGTTTCGATTGTCTTGTTGTCCTTACAATCGGTCTGGTCGTCACGGCGGGTGTTTCCATTGGCGAAAACCTGGTGCGGAGTCCGCAAGTCGACACAGATGTTGATATTCGAACTACAAACAGGCCCATCAAGGCAATCCCGCATGCGGGACGCCTCATCGGCAACGATCTCCGAGCCGTCGATCAACCCCACGTTTGCCGGGGCAAAGGCGCTGCCCAAACCTGGAAGGATCACGTAATGAAACTCAGTTGTACGTCCGTCATGCTGCCGCGATGGGACCTGGATGAAACCTTCGATAAACTGGCCGAATACGGGTACAACGGCGTTGAACTGCGCTGCCGCTACAATCCCGATGATTCCAATGCGGAACCGGCATTCGGGGGTCGGCACCTGAGCGATGTGAGCCCGGACAACATTCAGGATATGGTGGCGCAGATCCGTGATGCCGTTGCCCGCACCGGTGTCAAAGTCGTGGCCCTGGCGCCGGCCTGCCAGCTCGACAATGACGACCTGGTTGACAAGCTCATCCAGGGCGCTCGCGCCATTGACCCGGATGAGCCACCCGCGATTCGTATTGCGGCAGCGGGTCACGATCGTACGAAACCGTACCTTCCCCAGTTTGATGCTGCCCGCACCGGTTTCCAGGCGCTGGTCGATCGCCTCCGGGACTCCGGCGTGAAGATCCTCTATGAGATCCATGCCGGCACGGTTGCCGTCTCCTGCTCCCGGACCCGCGAGCTCCTGCGGGATCTGGACCCGGCGCAAATCGGCGCCATATATGATGTGCCCAACATGATCCGCGGCAGCATCGAGGATTCTCGCCTGGGCATGGAAGTGCTCGGCCCTTACCTGGCCCATTGCCATATCGGCAACGGCGTCCCGAAAAGCACGGAACGCGACGCCACGGGGCGGCTGCAATGGGTGTGGGAATTCAGTGACCTGCGCGAGGGGCTCGCCGATATTCCGCAGATCATTGAGGATTTCAAGGCTGTCGGTTACAGCGGCTATGTGTCGCTGGAGGAATTCGGTCCCGGCGATGACGACGCCAAGGTCCGCGAACAGGGTGCCTATCTGCGCGAACTCATCTCCTGATCAGAGATTTTGACGTGGCGGGTCAAAATCTCTCGTGACAAGAGCGCACTTCGGCGCCGTCTTAGTGTTAGCATAGATACGAATGACAACCGGCGGCCCCAATGGCGTTCACATATCAGTATCCGCGGCCGGCGCTTACCGTCGACGGCGTTGTCTTCGGACTCGATGAAGGTGAGCTGAAAGTCATGCTCATCGGGCGCCGGCATGAACCGTTCCAGGGGGAATGGGCGTTGCCCGGCGGCTTCGTCGAAATGGACGAGACCCTGGAAGGCGCTGCCCGCCGCGAGTTGGAGGAGGAAACCGACATCACGGATGTTTATCTCGAGCAACTGTACTCGTTCGGTGCTGTTGATCGGGATCCGCGCGAGCGCGTCGTGAGTGTCGCCTACTACGCGGTGGCCAACATCGACGGCCACAAGTTTCATGCCCGCACCGACGCCGCGGCCGCCGCGTGGTTCGGTATTCAAGACTGCCAGCGGCTGGCATTCGATCACGACGAGATTCTCGCGGTGGCGCATCGGCCGCTGCAGGGAAAGGTCCGGTGCCAGCCCATTGGATTCCGGATGCTGCCGGAAAGGTTTACGTTGTCGCAGATTCAAAGAATGTACGAAATAATTCTGGCAAAGGAACTCGACAAACGCAACTTTCGTAAGCAGATCCTGAGTATGGATCTGCTTGTCGATCTCAACGATTTTCAGCAAGACGTGGCGCACCGGGCGGCGCGCTTATACCGCTTTGACGAGCACAAATACAGGCGACTTGCAGAGACGGGCTTCAGTTTAGAAATTTGAGCGCAGACCGACAACCGAAAGGTGGTACAGATTCAGTCATCTGAGTATTAGAAAACCGGCGGCAAGTCAAGTTTTCCGCGGCGGATGAATTTATTGAGAGCGACGGGGAATCTCTCATGAAGGTTTTCCAAGAGAGGCGCCCGAGGAACTCCCATGATCATTCGGCGTATCGAGACTTTCGTCGTGTTGCCGAAACCAGGAAAAGAACACCATGACCGAGAAAGACACCACATCCGAACTGTTCAAAGGTATGCGCCGTTTTCGCGCTATACTGCAGGCGGGGGAACTGCCGCTCGGTGTCGCCGTATCCTTCAACGATCCGCTGTTGAGCGACGCTCTTGCCGATTCCGTTGACTTCTTTTGGTACGACCTCGAGCACATCAATCTCGACCCCGCGGCGCTGAACGCACATCTGCTGGCCGCCCGTGGCAAACAGACGGCCGCTATCGTCCGCGTCGCCGACGTGCATCCCGCCGTTATCAAGCCGGTGCTCGATGCCGGGGCTGATGGCGTCGTCGCCGCGCAGGTGCGCAGTGTGGATGAAGTGCAGCAGCTGGTAAGCAATTGTTTATATCCGCCTGACGGAACACGCGGCGCCGCTCCGCGCGTGCCGTCCAACTATGACCGGATCGGCCGCGAGTGTTTTCGGCTAGCCAATGAGACCATTTTTACGGCAGTGATGATCGAAACGGCGGAAGCGCTCGAGGCCATCGAGGAGATTGTGCGGGTCCCACGGCTGGACTCGGTTGTCATCGGGCCACTTGATCTGTCGGGCGCCCTGGGCGACCTCGGCGACCTGGACAGCACCGTGCTCGGTGAGGCGATGGACCGAATTATTGGCGCAGCACGTGAGACCGGCGTGTACGTGGGTGCCGGAGTGGGAATCAGCGGCGATCTTACCGACTCATTGATCGCACGCGGTGTCAACTGGTTGCAAGCCGGCTGTGACTTCCAATATCTCATTGACGCCGTCGATGAGACCGTCGCGGCCATACGCGGCAGAATGGAATGAGGATGCAGGCTGCTGTACTGCACCAGTTTGGCAAACCGCCGGCAAACTTCTATTCCGTTCGGCCGTTGCGTGTCGGTCTGATTGGCGGCATTGTGGGGTGTTCCGATAGGGACGTTACCCATGGCCGCAATAACTCCGTTGGATTGCCGTTGTAAGACCCCATAAACGCTAACTTTCCGCCACGGCGGATCAGCCTGTGGCTGAAAGTGGAGGATTTCGAGCACAGTATCAACATCTCAGTACCCGCGTCTGATTTGCGCATTCAGCTTCAGACCGATCCCCGGTACCAGGATTTTCTCTCGCGTTTCGAACTGCGCGAAGTCCTCAGGTACAAGATGTATGTGGCCAGCCCTGCAGAATATTCTCCGTGGGAAGATATGGGCCTATTCCGACGAAAGCAGACGCAAGAGCAAGTGACAGAAAGATCTATCCGACATCATGCGCCTTGTTGAACCCCATCCCGAACTCGGTGCCAAGCTCCCTCCCAGGATTGCCTCTCAACTTTAGGGTGAAAGATTAAGGGGGCTTACTACTCTGCGAAGTATCGCTACGTAGCACGAGCAACACCCGAGCTGTGGCATTGATCCGAACAAATCGCTCCAGCGTAACCCGGATCTCTCCCGCCTTGGCGGGAGAGATCCGGGTAGCTGAGCTTGTCGATGTATTACGCTGTTCGGGGTGGCGTGACGTTTTCCGGCCGGAAAACGTCCGTGCGGCCGCGAGCCGTCAATCCTGGATTGCGGAAAAATCGGCAATCTGCAACACCAGTTCGACGACGCGTTGGACCAACCGGTGGCGATTGTTGCGCACGGCATCATCCGGATCGTTGACGAGGACCGCATCAAAGAAGGCATTCACCGTCGCCCGCAGTGGCGCCACGGCTGCGAGGGCGGCGACGTGGTTGCGACGTTCCAGTGATGCCGAGACTTCCGCTTCCGTCGAATCGACAGCCTCTGAAAGCCGGGATTCCTCGGTATGGGAAAACAATGCCGCATCGACGACGCCGTTCCCGAGGATCTCACGATCGAGGATGTTGTTTGTGCGCTTGAAGGTTGCAGCGACATCGGCGAAATCATTGCGCTGCCGGAATTCATCCATCGCCTGCAGCCGGACTACCAGGTCGGTGCAGTCGGTCCACGGCGTCGAAGCCTGCACAACCGCGTCAATGGTATCCCAGGCGAAGCCGCCGGGGACGCCGTCCCGCGACTGCTCCTGGAAGAGCCGCTTGGCACGGGCCAGAAAAAATTTCATGATGTCGTCGAGAAGGTCGTTGCCGTCGGTATCCAGGACGTCGCCATATATCGTGATCGTCTGCTGGATCACCTCCTTCATATCCAGCCGAAACCCCCGGTTGACGACGATCGCCATGCTGGACAGGCAGGCCCGGCGAACACCGAATGGATCGGCCGAGCCGGTCGGCGCCTTGCCGATACCGAAAATCCCCACCATCGTATCGAGACGGTCCGCGACAGCGACAACGGCGGCCTCGTCGCTGGCCGGAAAACTGTCGTTGACGTTGCGCGGCAGGTAATGGTCGCGCAATCCTTCGGAAACGATCTCGGGAAGCCCTTCCGCTGACGCATAGTAACGGCCGATTTCCCCCTGCAAGTCGGGGAACTCGCCGACCATGTAGGTCGTCAGATCGGCCTTGCACAGCCGGGCGATGCGGTTGACGGTTTGCAGGTGCCCGGCGTCCATCCCAAGCCGTTTCCCGATCCACTCCGCCAGCCGACCGAGGCGTTCGACTTTGTCGAGAACTGAGCCGAGACGTGCCTGGAAGATGGACTGCGCCAACTTGGGAACGCGATCCCCGAGTTCTTGTTTCATATCCTCGCGCAGGAAGAATTCCGCGTCGGCAAAACGCGAGCGCAGCACGTTCTGATAGCCTTCGCGAATGACATCGACGTTTCGACATGTCATGTTCGACACGGCGATGAAGATATTCGCCAGTTCGCCGTCGGTGTCGACCAGGGCGAGGTATTTCTGGTGCTCCTTCATCTCCGACACAAGGACCGCGGGTGGAATATCCAGATACCGCTCCTCGAACGAACAGAGAACCGGGACCGGATACTCCACAAGATTATTGACGATGCCAAGCAACTCTTCGTCCTCACGCCAAACTCGGCCCGTGCCGTTTGCGGACTCCGCAACGAGTTTGCGCAGCTGCGCCTTGCGTTCATCCTGATCCGCATATACAAATGCCGCGCGCAGCGACTGCAAATAGGCCTCGCGATCGGCGGTGACTGGGATCGCCCGCGGCGCCAGAAAGCGGTGGCCGAACGACTCGTTGCCGCTCTGCACACCTGCGTAATCTGTCGGAATTATCTGCTTGCCGAGCACGGCTACGAGCCAGTGCACGGGCCGCACGAAGGCGGTCGTGCCCGTTCCCCATCGCATGGTTTTGTACCAATGGATGCCGTCGAAGAACGCCGGGATCACGGCGGCGAGAATGTCGACCGCGGATTTTCCCGCCTGCTCTTTGACGGCGAAGAGATACTCCGCCCCCTTCACTTCCCGCGTCTCGACGGCGTCGATGTCGATGTCGTTCTTGGCCGCGAAACCCAGTGCCGCCTTGGTCCAATTACCGTCGTCGTCCCTGGCGATGCGAAGCGGCGGCCCTTTTATTTCAAGCGTCTGGTCGGGCTGCCGGGCGCGCAGCGCGCCGACGGAGACGGTGATGCGACGCGGGGTACAAAAGAACTTGACATCATCGGGCTCGAGACCGGTGGGCAGGAAGTGCTTCTGGAACAGTTCGGGCAATTCGGCGAGCAGAGGGTCGAAGACCTGGGCCGGCATCTCCTCAACACCGATCTCGATGAGCAGCGGCAGGCGATCGTCGGCATCCGCAGTGATGCGAACCGCATCGGATTTCCTCTCGTCATCATGTCGTGTACTGACGTCCAACACTGCTTTGGCCCCGAACTTCTTGCCCACCAAGGGGAATCCGAGGCTTTTGCGATTGGCCAGCCAGGCTTCGGACACTGCCCGCGCCAGCTGGCGCACGCGCAGGATATACCCCTGGCGTTCGTTCACCGAAACAGCACCGCGGGCATCGAGAAGATTAAAGGTATGGCTCGCCTTCAAACAGTAATCCGACGCTGGCAACGGCTGCTCGGCCGCGCATAGTCGCATGCATTCCTTTTCGAATCGATCGAATAATTCCAGATGTAATTCAATGTCCGCCAGTTCGAAGTTATGGCGCGAGAATTGAACTTCGTTTTGGTGAAACAGGTCACCGTACGTGAACTGTTCGTTATAGGCCAGGTCGTAGACATTGTCGACCTGTTGCAGGAACATGCAGATGCGTTCGAGGCCATAGGTTATTTCACCCATGACCGACGGGAGCTCGAGACCGCCCACCTGCTGAAAGTATGTGAATTGGGTCACCTCCATGCCGTCGACCCAAATCTCCCACCCGAGGCCCCAGGCACCGAGGGTCGGCGACTCCCAGTCGTCATGGACGAAGCGAATGTCATGATCCTCGGCAGCGATCCCGAGTGTCTGGAGCGAGCCCAGATACAGGTCGACAAAGTTGGGCGGGCTGGGCTTCATCACCACCTGAAACTGGTAGTAGTGTTGCAGCCGGTTGGGATTATCGCCGTAACGCCCGTCGGTGGGCCGGCGGCACGGCTCCACGTAGGCGGCGTAAAAAGGCTCGGGACCGAGGGACCGGAGGAACGTTGCCGAGTTGAATGTGCCGGCGCCTTTTTCCGTATCGTAGGGTTGCGTCAGCAGGCAGCCCTGGTTGTTCCAGTAACGCTGCAGTTCGAGAATTAGATCTTGGAAATGCATAGGTAGGTGAATGAGAGAATGGGCGGATTGGAGTAAATATTCCGTAGGCGGAAGATTTAATGGTAAACGAGAATTTACAGCCCATTAACTTGCTTGCGCAACCGTAGATACATATTTTTCTTTGTTACCGGATCGTTGCAATCGGACAACCGCGACATTAGTATAATTCTGTACGACGATTGACAACGTGCAGCGGCACCTGTGACTGCCGCAGGGGCCTGTGGCGGCTACCACGTCCGTCCGGCTGCACGGTTTTTCGGATGAAACCGAGGTTTTCGGTCAGGCACTAATTTGGTCCTTCAGCGCGCGAGTGTAAAGCACGGTGTCACAGGAAGAGAAGAATCCTCCGCCGGAAAACAGCGACGAGCCGTCGTCGCCGCCGGTGGCCGACGTGGCATCGCCGCCGCCGGAAGCGATATCGCCGCCTGCTGCTTCGGAAGCTTCAGGAGCGCCAACGCTCGAGAACGTGGGCAGACGCCGGCCGAATCCCATGTTCGCACTCATCGTCGTTCTCGTCTTTGCCAACATCCTGCTTCCTCGCTACGTCAACGTTGCGATCATCGCCCTGCTTGTCATTTTCTTTTGCCTGATCTTCATGCATACGCGGGCGCCGTCACTCTTGCCAGCCCCGATCGGCCGCCTCGCCGACCGGGCCATCGTACGGCTGCAGGTGTACCCGGGGGAGATCATGCTCATCGTCGCCGTCTCCCTTTTGGTCATCGTTCGTCTGGTGAAGCGCAATCCCACAGCGCTTCTCGAGGCCGGTTTGGAGGCCGCTTCCTGCCTGGTTCTCATCACTGCCTTCTGGATGCGGGATAAGAAGTCGCAGCTCTCCGGAGCGCCGGCGATCCTGCCGCGGCCAAATAAAGAAGCAGAGAAGCGGGCGCCGTCCGAACCCGAGGACGAGCCTATTTCCGCGCGGGAAATAAAGGTGCAGGGACTTGATAAGAGCACGGAGATCGACCTGCCGGTACTGGAGGATGAAGGCGCTGTCGAAAGAAAACAGTACGAGAACGCCCAGAAAAAGCGCTGGGAAGGCTGGCTGAAAGAGGAAATCGACCGTCTCGAAAACAAGTGAGAGGAACGGAAAAATGGAAGAATGGAATAATGATATACGGGAATGATGGAATGGGGGGCAGTGCCGGAATGGTGGCATCGATTTCGTGGTGAATTGATAGGAGTCACCCTCCCGTCGTCAATTTGCCATGAAAATCTCAAGTCACTTCGCCGAATGTCTGGCCGTATATGTTTAACGTTCACTATGGAGACGATGCCAACGTTTGCGTGCAGCACTTTGGAGAAGTGCTGCGGTTTGACCCGTGCATGTACGCGTGCGGCATTACCGCATTTCGTTTTGCGCGGAGCGCAGGGCGTGTAAGTTGCATGAAGACCTCCGCTGTGGCGGGCGGCTTCGCGTGCAAAAACGGGCGCCCAACCGCGCTCCGCGGGAATCCAAAGCGGCGTCAAGCCGCCGCACTCGAAAGCACTACGCGCAAACGAATCGGCGACCCGAGAATGCCAAACACGTACGTTTGACCGGTGCGCCATGCCACCCCAACACCCTTTCATCACGCCATCAATCCAACGATTGACTTCTGCCATGTCCGAGAACTCGGAAAAGCTGTTTCTCCTTGATGGTATGGCGCTTGTTTATCGCGCCTATTTCGCCATGATCCGGAATCCGCGGGTGACGTCAGGCGGGCTGAATACATCGGCTGTGTTCGGCTATATCAATACGCTGCTGGATATTGTCCAGAACCAGAATCCGAGCCATCTGGCTGTTGTCTTCGACACCCCGGAACCCACTCATCGGCACGAGGAGTATACCGAATATAAAGCCCATCGCGAGGCGATTCCCGAAGACCTGGCCACAGCCCTGCCGTATATCGACAAGATGACCGAAGCATTCAGCATTCCGTGCATTCGCTGCCCCGGATTCGAAGCCGATGACGTCATCGGGACGCTGGCGAAGGCCGCGGGACAGACGGGCGTCGAGACCTATATGGTGACGCCGGACAAGGACTATGCCCAGCTTGTTTCAGACACGGTCTTCATATATAAGCCGGGGCGCATGGGCGGGAGTCCCGAGGTTCTGGGCGTTGCCGAGATCCTCGAGCAGTGGGGGGTCGAACGGGTTGAACAGGTTATCGATGTGCTGGCGTTGATGGGTGACAGCAGCGACAATGTCCCCGGCATTCCCGGGATCGGTGAAAAGACGGCGAAGAAACTCGTAGCCCAGTTTGCGAGTGTCGAAAACCTGATCGCCAATACCGATCAACTCAAGGGCAAGCAGAAGGAAAATGTCGAGCAATACGCGGACCAGGGGCTGATGGCCAAGCGGCTTGTGACAATTGTTTGTGATGTGCCCCTTGCCTGCACGATAGACGATCTGGAGCGTCGCGATCCCGATCAGAAACGGCTCAAGGCGCTTTTTTCCGAGCTCGAATTTCGAACCCTCGGCAATCGCTTTTTCGGCGATTCCTTTACCATTGCGCCCCTCGGCGCCGAGGGGCCGGGCGACACTCCCGAGACGACGGCGGCGGTTGCAAGCGACGGTGCCGCCGTGGATACATCCACCCTGAAAACCATTGAAAACACCCGGCACGACTACAAACTGGTCGATGGGCCGGAAGCCCGGGCAGTGCTGATCGCTGATTTGAAGAAGCAGAAATCCTTTTGCATCGACCTGGAGACCACGAGCCTCGATCCGAAGGTGGCGGAGATCGTTGGTCTGGCGTGTTCGTACGCCGCGCACACGGGGTTCTATGTGCCGTTTCCCGAAGATTCAACGGCTTCCCGCGCCGTGCTCGGCGAATTCACGGAGCTGCTCGAGGATCCCGGCATCGAGATCGTCGGTCATAACCTGAAGTTCGATCTGGGTGTGCTGAAATGGCACGGCGTCAATGCGGGTGCCAGGATTTTCGACACGTTGCTGGCCCATTTCCTCGCTGAGCCGGAGATGCGGCACAAGATGGACTATCTCGCCGAGGTCTATCTGGGTTATGCACCGGTCGGCATTGACGCGCTCATCGGCGACAAGAAGTCTGGTCAGATCAGCATGCGCGACGTACCGGTGGAACAGGCGGCTGAATATGCGGCCGAGGACGCCGACATCACCTGGCAACTCCGCGGCGTCCTCGAGCCGATGTTGAAAGAAAAGAATGCCGAACGCGTCTTTTACAAAATCGAAACGCCCCTGATCGAAGTGCTCATTGCCATGGAGGCCGAGGGCATTGCCTTGGACAAGGCGGCGTTGGTGAGCTACTCAAAGGAATTGTCGGAGGAGATCTGCACGCTCGAGAAAAAGATTTACCATGCCGCCGGCGAGAATTTCAATATCGACTCGCCGAAGCAGCTCGGCGTTATTCTGTTCGACGTTTTGAAATTAGAGGATAACCCGAAGAAAACCAAGACTGGCCAATACGCAACCAATGAACAAGTCTTGACACAACTTGCGAATCGCCATGAGATCATTCGGGAAGTGCTCGACTTTCGCAATGCCCGCAAGCTGAAATCCGTCTATGTTGACCAACTCCCGGGCGCCGTTTTCGGCAAGACCGATCGCGTCCACACAAATTATAATCAGGCCGTGACGGTCACTGGTCGGCTGCAGTCCGCGGGGCCGAATCTGCAGAACATCCCGATTCGGACTGAGCGCGGCCGTGAAATTCGCAAGGCGTTCCTCCATCGGAACGGCGATTTCGAAATTCTGTCCGCCGACTATTCCCAGATCGAGCTGCGGATCATCGCCGAGCTCAGTCAGGACCCCGGGCTGCTGAACGCTTTTTTCGAGGGGCTGGACATTCACAGCGCCACCGCCGCCAGCGTCTACGGCGTCCCGATTGATTCGGTGACCGACAACATGCGGCGCAGGGCGAAGATGGTTAATTTCGGGATTGCCTACGGTATCTCGGCATTCGGACTTGGACAGCGTCTGGGGATTTCGCGGGTCGAGGCCAAGAATCTGATCGACCAATACTTCGACAAATACCCCGGCGTCCAGGATTACATCGAGAACACGATCGAATTCGCGCGCCGAAACGGTTTCGTCGAGACGGTCATGGGACGGCGCCGTTATCTGCGGGACATCAACTCACAGAACGCGACGGCACGCGGCGCAGCTGAGCGGAACGCCATCAACATGCCCATCCAGGGCACCGCGGCCGACATGATCAAGCTGGCCATGATCAACATTTATCGCGAACTCAGCGCGGACGGATTCCGCACCAAAATGTTGTTGCAGGTGCATGACGAAC
>Ga0310123_10003333_pt1 | contig 12502 bp, 5 predicted proteins | sample CB6_AW_1057_MG_FD_203505 | JGI IMG/M metagenome (GOLD analysis project Ga0310123, IMG submission 203505) | Marine microbial communities from Western Arctic Ocean, Canada - CB6_AW_1057 | ecosystem: Environmental > Aquatic > Marine > Oceanic | place: Canada: Western Arctic Ocean | collected... | reverse complement strand
AAAACAACGGTCAGGAAGATATGATGGGTGAACTCGAAGTCAACCACGATGAGCCGGCTAACGGAGGCCATTTGAACGTTGAGCATGCGGTACGCGAACGATATTCACAGGCTTCCAGAGCGGTTGAAGCTGAGCTCTGCTGTCCGGTGGAGTATGACGCCAGGTACCTGGACATGCTGCCCGCGGAACTGATCGAGCGTGACTACGGCTGTGGAGATCCTTCACGGTTTGTGCGCCGCAACGAAAACGTGTTGGACCTGGGCTCGGGGAGCGGAAAAATTTGTTACATCGCCGCGCAGATCGTGGGGGCGGGTGGACGCGTGATCGGTGTTGATATGAACGACGACATGTTGGCACTTGCCAGGCGATTCCGCCAGCAGATCGGTGATCGAATTGGCTACCACAACGTTGACTTTTTCAAGGCGCGCATCCAGGACCTGGCATTGGACGTTGAAAAGTTCGAACAATACTTGCGTGCCAACCCCGTGCAGTCATCCGATCAGTGGTGGATCGCTCAGTCCGAGGCGGAACGCATGCGGCGTGAGGAATCGATGATCGCCAACGCTTCGATCGATGTAATTGTTTCCAATTGTGTACTAAACCTGGTTGACACCGCGGCGAGAGATCAGCTGTTTCGCGAAATGATGAGAGTCCTCCGTCACGGTGGGAGAGCCATCATCAGCGATATTGTCAGTGACGAGCCGGTACCTGAGCGGTTGAAGCGTGACCCTAAATTGTGGAGCGGATGCATCAGCGGTGCTTTTGTCGAAGGCGAACTGTTGGCCGCGTTCGCTCGCGCCGGCTTCTACGGCATGGAGCTCATCGCACGCCAGGAACAACCGTGGGCCACGATCGAAGGGATCGAGTTTCGCAGTGTTACCGTGAAAGCTTACAAAGGCAAAGACGGTCCGAGCCTTGACCATCATCAGGCGGTTATTTATAAAGGCCCCTGGAAAAGTGTTCAGGACGACGATGGACATACGCTTCAACGCGGAGTACGGACGGCCGTCTGCGCCAAAACGTTCGACATCTACACGCGTGCTCCCTATACCGGCGACGTGATTCCCGTGCCTCCCTACATAAAGGTGCCACTCGAGCAGACGGTTCCCTACGATTGTCACCGAGGCGAGATACGGCATCCTCGGGAAACGAAAGGGCAGGAGTTCAAGGAGACGTCGCTTCCCGCAACGGATGTTTGCTGCCAAGACGAATGCGGCTGCTAGCAGCGTACCGCTACCACTGGGGTTAGTTCTTGACTTTTAACTTTTGCCTGGAAAAAGCGCGAATATGACGTGAGATGCGGTCTGCAATAGTTAAGAGACGGTCTGCAAAAGTTAAAAGTCAAGACATGTATCCCCCACCGACGTCGCATTCGGGCTGGCTGGACTTCCCAAGTCACGTCTATAATCCCACCCTCGTTTTCCTAGTGGGTATTTCAAAACCTGTTTCCCCCAAATCACAGAAGCCTGAAGCGCAAGGGAGGAGCTTAACGCCTAGCTTATCTCGAATGTTCCTCGCTTGCGCTTGCAGGCTTCTATGACGTTTTGAAACGCTCTCTAATTTCCTGTTCATACTCAGTTGATCTAATCGGTTGCCGGATGATCGGACAAGGAAGTCCGGATCTGCCCTGTCGAAGAACTACTCTTTGCGGGTCGTCAGGTTGCGTTCTGGTCTGGGTCTTGCTGTTGCTGTTGCGCGTCATCGGCGCGCACGCTAACGATGGTGAGCCAGTGCTCGGAATGCGCATCCAGTGGGGTGGGTCTGGGCCGTGGCAGTGGACAGGCCGGCTGTGGTTAAGCGAGGGAGAGTTGCGTGAGCCCCGCACAATCATTAACTCGGCCGACGCCTCGGGCTCTATTTTTGTCGACGGGCACTCTGTCCGCATTGTGCAACCGCGTTCACGGCTGTTCGATGGATTCGATGTATTGGCGGTGGGCGCGCCGGGAACGGCCCTGCTGAACGTTGAACTTCATCGAAAGGACCTTGCCGCACCGTATCCGCCGATTCAGGTCCCACTTGACGACCTGTTCCACACGTTTCGTAAGATCAAGCTGGATGAACAAGAAAACCAACTCCTGGTGGAACGTATACCAGGGGACGAATTGGCGGTTCGGTTCGACTCTCCCCGCTCCCACCTCGTTTTCGATCCGGGGGAAGAACTGAATGTCAAGATCATTCCGAATGTCCCCGCTCGGCCTGGCGTTGTCCCAATGAGACTCACCGCGGAGTTATACAATGCGGAAGGAACACGCGTTGGCGAACCATCGGTTCAGGAACTGAAAGCGGACTTGCGCGGGGGTTTCGTTGGATTGAACCCGATCGTGATGCGATTGCCCCATGCGCAAGGAGTTTACGATCTCGACGTCCGGCTGAGTGAATTTCGTTCCAGGAGGCGGTTTGCGATTTCCAAGACCACTCCGGTTGCTAGTCGCAAAGTTCAATTGGTGGTGATCGACACCCGACCGAAACCTCTGCCGGATGTGGATGTGTCTCGCGAAGTCACCCGAATTGAACCGGCGGGTCCAGGTTGGAAAAACTTTCTCATCAAGCCACTTAAAAATATTTCAGGCTGGGAAACCAATCACCCATCCGACAACGATCGTTCGCGCATCTGGCAGCATGAGAATCGTTCGTTCGTACAACTCGAACCCGGGGGCTGGCAGGCCTATCCCGTGTCGATCTCGCAGCCGGGTGTGCCTCACATTCTTGAAGTCACCTACCCGGCGGACATTCCACAGACGCTTACCATGGGTGTGGTTGAGGCCGCGGAGCCCGAAGGAAATGCCACGGCTCCATTTCACAGTGGAGTACACGTACCGGAGGACCTCGTTGAAGAGGCAGGAAGCTTGCGGCAGCACAGGATGGTGTTCTGGCCTCACACGACCAATCCCCGTATCGTGCTGACGAACCGGCAGGCGGACGGCGCGGCCGCTTTCGGCACGATCCGAATTTTGGAATGGACATCAGGGCTCGAACCGATGGCCTTAAAACGTCGCGAGGAAAACCCGAGGCAGTTTCTGGCGTACTTCGAGCAGCCTTGGTTCACCAAGAATTTCAACGCGGCTGAATTTTCGTCAAAAGCGTTCGGGTTGCACGACTGGCAGACTTTCTACGAAGGCGGCACGCGGCTCGTCGAGTATTTGAAATATGTCGGTCACGACGGCGCATTGCTGAGTGCTTACGGCCAGGGAAGCACGCTTTACCCAAGCCGATTGTTGGAACCGAATGCGAAATACGACACGGGGGCTTTACTTCCGTCCGGCCAGGACCCGTTTCGCAAAGACGTGCTAGAAATGCTGTTTCGTTTGTTCGACCGTGAAGGTTTGAAGCTGGTTCCACTTCTACGCTTCGAGACGCCATTGCCAGCCTTGGAACGCATTCGCCGTGTTGCCCACACCGAGAACGGCATCCGTTTAATCGGGGAAACAGGGCGGCCCTGGACGGCAACGGAGAATCTCCGGGATGGCACCGGGCCCTATTACAATCCACTCAATCCGCACGTACAGGCGGCTATGCTCGAAGTCGTCCAGGAACTCGTCGGTCGTTACAAAATGCACCCGTCGTTCCAAGGATTGGCGATTGACCTCTCGCCCAACGGATTCGCCGTTCTACCTGGGCCTTACTGGGGACTCGATGATCAAACGGTCGCCAGCTTCGTCCGAGACACGAGAGTGATTCTGCCTGGACAAGGCGACCGGCGGTATGCCGAACGCGTGCGGTATTTGCAGCAGCACCCCGAAGCGCAGCAGCAATGGCTGGCTTGGCGTGCAAGCCAGATCGCAGCTTTTCACCACCGCATCCATTCAGCTGTGTTGGCCCAACTGGAGACAGCCAAATTGTTTCTGGTCAGTTCCGATCTGTTGGACAATCTGAACATTCGCAACGTGCTGGCGCCCGCGCTGTCAGCCAAAGGCGACGTGGAACTCGCTCAGACCATGTTGGAATTGGGCATCGATCCGCCGGCGTACAGCAAGGACGATCGCATCGTGCTTGTTCAACCACGCGGAGTCGATTTCTCCGATATACCTGATTCTGGCCAGAACCTGCTGCGAATTGACAGGATTCCGGAAGCGGATTTTTATTTTCGCGGAATTCCTAACTCTGGCTGCTTACTCTTTCACCGACCTCTCGAGCTGATGTCCGACGAATGGACCGATATGCTGCGTCCTGGCGCGACGGGCCAAAGTCGGACGGGCACATTGCTGCTCTCGCCGTCGGGTGCGACAAACCGCCGCCGATTCGCCGAAGCGCTGGCTAGATGCGATGCGCAGGTGCTGATCGAAGGTGGCGTGATGCTTCCCTTGGGCCAAGAAGATTCCGTGCGGGATTTTCTTGACATTTTCCGTCGACTGCCAGCCGCTCCGTTCACGGATGTGCAAACCGAATCGGCCGCGGAGCCCGCTGTCATCCGGCAGCTGACACGAGGAGAACGAAACTGCGTCTACCTCGTCAACGAATCGTCATGGGACATTCAGGTTGAAATGCAGCTACGGATGCCAAACGGGATCGCACCGCCCGCGTCGTTAAGTCCCACAGAGCTGCCTGCACCAATCCGCCGAGGCGACGAAACGTGGTGGACCGTTCCCCTTTGTCCATTTGGCTTGGCCGCCGCCTGGTTCGAGACACCGCAGCTCGAGATTCTGTCGGCCCGTGCCATTCTGCCCGATCACGTCGAACCGCAATTGAAACAAAGAATCCAACATCTGTTTGACCGGCTGGCGCAACTGGAACGAGCACCCAAGCTGGATCTGCCTGGCAATCCGAGTTTTGAAGGAGACCCCTTTGATTCGTCGAACCTGAACCCTTGGGAGTCCCGTAATCCGAACGGTGGGCGTGTGACCTGGCAACCAGTCGGCGCCTATGCGGGAAAACACTGCCTGCGAATCACCACTCGAAACGGCGATCTACCCAACTGGGTGCGCAGCGCTCCGTTTGTTGCTCCAGCAACAGGACGGTTCCAGACTCAAGTGTACTTGCGTGTCACTGACGCTGCACAACAACCTCAATTGAGGTTAACGCTGGAAGTCAACGCCATGGACAAACCGGTTGACCGCCGATCGGCAGCTGCGGGAAAAAACAGCAACCAGCCGCTTTCCGAAATGTGGGCGAAGTACATCTTGCCGGTCGATGACTTGCCGTTGGATGGTATCACCGACATGCGGATTCGTATCGACGTGCTGGGAGAAGGGGATGTCTGGGTGGACGACGTGCAAACGTCGGCACTGGCACCGTTTTCCGTCAACGAGTTGCGAGAGCTGACTCAGATTATCGGTTTGGCCAAGTACCATCTTCGTTCCCCCCGCAATATTAGCAAATGCCAGCAGGTACTAGACAGTTACTGGCCGCGTTTTTTGGAAAAGCACGTGCCGCTGCCGAATTTGCGAATAGCTGCTCAACCGCAGATCACACCACTACCCGTTCCCCAACCCTCACCGACGGACGAAAAACAGCAACCGTGGTACGAGCGAATGAGAAAACGGTTTACACCACGGTGGCCGTGGTTCTGAAGAGGAGTGAAGAGTGAACAACTGTGGCTTTCGAGATAGACATCTGACGCGAGTGGCCTGATTAGGCAACCGTACCGGTGATGAGGGCCAACATTCCTGGCGGAGGTCAGTGACTCAAGCAACCGGTGTATTTTGCACGTCCCAAAAACCAGCGCAGGAACGACCGATCTGCGCAATAAATGACCTATCTGCGGCGGTCGGTCTTCACTCTTCGTCCCTCGCTCCTCACTCCTCACTCACATCCACCCAACCGCCAGTCGAGGCGGAGCTGACCGCGGCCGCGACGAATCGCTGAACCTTCCAACCGTCTTCAAGATCCGGATGGAAGCTGAAGTTGCCCGCGATTTGATTTTGCATTGCGGGAAACACGTAGTTGGCGAAGCGGTTGTCCAAACTGTTGCTGGTCATCGTTTCCAGCAACTTGGCCGGTTCTGGACTTTCAGCAATCCACAGTTCGCCCGTCAAACGATTGACCGACAAGGAAGCTTGCGTGCCGTGTAATTCCAATTCGGGCGAGAATCCTTTACGCAGATAACTGGCGTGGGAAAGAACGATGCTGCAAATGGTCTGATCGGGAAACTCTATGGCCAGCTGTGCCATGTCGGGTACGGAAGGCTGTTGCGTCGCCGGTTGCGTTTGTTGTGGCGGAGGCTCGTTTTCCGAAGCGTCGTGAACGTTGCCCCAGGCGATCGCCTCGCCAAGGTCGATGGGACCCAGATTCGGCTTGGACGGGCTGACAACCGACGTATGCGCCAAGACACGAGTTGCCTCCCTGCCTAGAATCCAGCGCAACGTATCGTAGGCATGAGAACCAACATCCGCCAGCGAACCGGCCGTGGATAGCTGAGCATCGTCACGCCAAGTAAATGGCATCAAAATCGGGCGAGGATTGTGCCAGCGATAGATAATCACGCGGATCTCCCCGAGCCGACCAGCGTCGACAAGCTGCTTCGCCCTCAAGATTACAGGCACGTATCGAGTCCAGTAGGGCACAAAATGGGCCAGCCCGGAATCGCGATACGCATGCCAGATGTCGGCGGCTTGTTCGACGGTCGTCCCGACCGGCTTCTCACACAACAGGTGCTTTCGCAGCTCGGCGCAAGCCATCGCCGGCTCGTAATGCAGGGCATCCGGCGTCAGCACCAGCACCAGGTTGACTTCGGGATGCTCAACAACTTCCCTCCATTGGTCGGTGGCCAGGATGGCACCATCCTCTGCGGCAGCCGCCTCAAGCCGATCACGTCGCCGGGCACAAAGTGCGACAATGCGGGCCTCACCAGGCGTTTTACGGATTTCTTCTCGGTAAGGTGTACCGATGTATCCAGTCGCCCCAATAATACCAACTCCAAATTTCATGGTAAAATCTCTATAGCGGCAAGTCATTCAAGTGGAATCGTTTTACAATGGTCGTGGCACCTGGCACTGTTCAGCTTTCCGGATTTTCATGGATTACGGTGCGGCGGTCATCGACGTTTGGCTAACTGAGCGATATGTCGCGTTTTCCGGCGCATTTCTCCATACTGAATACTGAAACCTAGGCGTAGCAAAATAGTACAAGTGAACGAGGCTCACCGCGGCCTCGCCCATCAGGCAACTGGTCCTCGACCGTTGACACTGGTGGAATCGCTGCAGTAGCCTCTAGGTGAGACTGTTAGACCTTAGTTGTTGACCCATTTCAATACCCATCCCATGCCAAGAACTCAGAATCTACTCAGTTGGGTAATCGGTCTGGCCGTTGGATTCAGCTGGTCGCCGGGAGCCGCCGACGAAACGATTGAATTCACTCGGGATATCCGCCCCATCCTGTCGGACAACTGTTTCGAGTGCCACGGTCCGGACGAGGAGAGTCGCGAAGGTGACTTGCGTCTGGACCGGGAGGAGGACGTTTTCGCTGATCGCGAAACGCCGGTTCTCGTGCGAGGGAAACCAGCAGCCAGCGAGTTGTTTCGCCGGATTGCCTCCACAGATGCAGATGTGCGGATGCCACCACAAGGTTCCGGAGAAACTCTTTCGCAGGCACAAATCGAAAAGATTCGGCAATGGATCGCAACTGGAGCGGACTGGCAGCAACATTGGGCGTATGTGGTGCCTCTGCGTCCTGCGGTTCCGGAGATCACCGACGACCGGATTGCGCAAAACGAAATCGACCACTTTATCCTGCAGCGATTGGTGGGGGAAGGACTGGAACCCGCTCCGCGCGCCGATCGCGTGATGCTGGCGAGGCGTCTGCATTTTGATCTGCTCGGTTTACCACCGTCCTCCGCCGACGTGTCCGCTTTTGTTAGCGACGACTGTGCGACGGCGTACGAAGCGCGCGTCGATCGTTTGCTCGAGTCACCGCATTTCGGAGAACGAATGGCCATCTACTGGCTGGATGTCGTTCGCTATGCGGACAGTAATGGTTACCATTCTGACGAACCACGCCAAGTTGCACCTTATCGCGACTACGTGATTCGTGCCTTCCATGAAAATAAGCCGTTCGATCAATTCGTCGTCGAGCAGTTGGCAGGCGACCTGCTTCCCGATGCGGGCATCGAGCAAAGGGTTGCGTCTGGTTTTAACATGCTCCTGCAGACGACCAACGAGGGAGGTGGGCAGGCCAAGGAATATCTTGCCAAATACATGGCGGACCGCGTGCGGAACACGGCATCCGTATTTTTGGGCGTGACGCTGGGGTGTGCCGAATGCCACGACCACAAATTTGATCCGTTCTCCACTCATGACTTTTATAGTATGGGAGCGTTCTTTGCGGACATTAAGGAAGTCGGCATAGGCAATCCCCCCACATATCGGGTTTGGACGGGAGATCAGGAGAAGCGGTTCAAGCAGATCGAACAGCAGATGCTGGAGTTGCAGGGACAACTGGCGAATTCGACACCCGAGCTGCAAGCGGCGCGACAAGAGTGGGAGGCCGCCTGGAGTTCGGCCGACGGTGGTGCGGACGCGGACCACCTGATCGTTACTGAGCCGTGGTACCTGTTTGGTCCCCTATCGATGCCTGCAGGCGACCGCAATCTGGTGAGGGCATTTGAATTCGTTTTTCCGCCGGAGCGAGAATTCAATCTGGCCAAGACATACTCCGTGGGGCGTTGGACGCGGTCTGACCAGTGGGGGGACGGCGAGGTGCATGCCCTTCCCAGCTCGCACAGCACGAGCTACCTTTTCCGCCGCGTACACGCCAGCCGGCCCATGGTTGCCGAGCTTGCATTGGGAGGCCAGGACCATCTGGCAGTGTGGTTGAATGGGGCACTCGTGTTCGAGGATCGATCGTCGAATCCGGCCAAGGCTGATGAGCATCAGGTGACGGTCCATCTGTCAGAAGGAGAGAACACGGTGCTGGTGAAGATCGCCGCCCGCAAAAAAACGGCGGGATTCTTTTTCCGTTTGATTCCGAACCAGATTCCCGCCACGATTTCGGAGATGCTGGCTATTACGAGTGAAAAGCGTTCCGACGAGCAGCGGAAAAAACTTGACGAGTTCTATCTGGGATTCGCCCCGGAGTTAGTGACTGTGCGCCGCGAATTGGCCCAGGTACAGCGGCAGAAATACGAACTGGTCTATTCGGTGAGCCTAACGTTGATGACCTTGGCCACCGAGCCGCGTTCGATTCGCGTGTTGCCGCGCGGCAATTGGTTGGATGATACTGGACCGGAGGTTCAGCCCAGCGTACCGAGCGGGCTGAATGCCTTAGGCGTTGCCAACCGTCGCGCGTCTCGATTGGATCTGGCCCGTTGGATGGTCGACCGCGAAAACCCGCTGACGGCGCGCGTTTTCGTCAATCGGCTGTGGAAATTGTTTTTTGCCCGCGGCCTGGCTTCCCCGCTCGACGACCTTGGCGTGCAGGGAACTTCACCCACACATTCGAAATTACTCGATTGGCTAGCGGTAGAGTTTATCGAAAGCGGTTGGAACGTGAAGCACATCGTAAAGTTGATGGTGACGTCAGCCACTTATCGTCAGTCGTCCGTCACGACGCCGTTGTTACGGCAGCTCGATCCGTACAATCAGCTTTACGCGCGGCAAGCACGATTTCGTTTGGACGCGGAATTTGTGCGTGACAACGCCCTGGCGATCAGCGGTTTACTGGTTCGGGAGATCGGGGGTAGAAGTGTCAAGCCTTACCAACCCGCAGGTTATTGGCGACACATGAATTTTCCTGCGCGTCAATGGCATTCGGACGAGGGACCACAGCTTTACCGCCGCGGCCTCTACACTTGGTGGCAGCGTATGTTTCTGCATCCCGCCATGGTCGCCTTTGATGCGCCCAGCCGCGAGGAATGTACCGTCGAGCGGCCCCAGTCCAATACGCCTCTACAGGCTCTGGTGCTGCTAAACGACCCAACTTACGTTGAGGCCGCGCGAGTCTTTGCCGAGCGTATCATTCGCAACGGCGGGTTGACTTTTGACGAACAGCTCAATTGGGCTTTTCGTCAAGCGTTGTTGCGCGACGTCAAAACGGCGGAACGTGAATCGTTAAGCAACATCTATCAGCAGCACCAAGTAAGCTACGCGGAAGATCCGGAGTCCGCGCGCAAGCTCGTTTCGATCGGCGCTTATCCGGTTCCATCCGACCTTGATGCTGTCGAACTGGCAGCTTGGACTTCCGTGACTCGTGTCCTGTTGAATTTGCACGAAACCATTTCTCGGATGTGAGCGACTGTCGACGACACTAGTTCGAAGTGGGAGCAAGGAAAGACAAGTCATGATGCTGCAGAACGAAATATTGCGACGTACGTTTTTGGGCCAAACGACCCGTGGCGTGGGAACGATGGCACTGACGGCACTTCTAGACGCTGCCGTGGGCCCAGCAGGGACGTTTTCCGCCGATCACGCAGTGAGCTTTGTCGAGTCACGTCAGTATACACCGCGCGCCAAGCGAGTCATTTTTTTGTGCATGGCCGGGGGTATGTCACATCTGGAAACGTTCGACTACAAACCTAAACTAGCGGAGATGAACGGCCAACCAATGCCCGAGTCTTATACCAAGGGCCAGCCGATTGCGCAACTGCAGAATAACAAGCTCACTTGTTTGGCTCCACAGCATGCGTTTCAGAAGTGCGGTGAGTCAGGCCAGGAAATTTCGGTTGTGTTCCCGCATCTGCATCAGGTCGCCGACGAACTTTGTATCGTGCGGTCACTCACGACCGAAGCCATCAATCATGACCCTGCGCATACATTCATGAACACCGGGACCACGATTAGCGGACGTCCTGCAATGGGTTCGTGGGTACTGTATGGCTTGGGAAGTGAAACCGCCAGTCTGCCCGGTTTCGTCGTATTGACGTCGGTGGGTGGCGGCCAAAGCCAGCCAATCGCCGCACGGCAGTGGCACAGTGGATTTCTCTCTAGCCGGTTGCAGGGAGTACAGTTTCACTCCTCGGGTGATCCTGTGTTGTATGTCCGCAATCCGTCCGGTGTGGACCGGCAGCGGCAAAGTGACGTAGTGCAGACCGTGGGGGATCTAAATCGGTTATATAACGAAGTGGTCGATGATCCTGAAATTGCCACGCGCATCAGCCAGTATGAACTCGCTTTTCGGATGCAATCGAGCGTGCCGGCATTGATGGATATCTCGGATGAGTCTCAGGAGACTCTCGACCTGTACGGTACAGAGGGAGCCGACGGGTCATTTGCCGGAAATTGCTTGCTGGCCCGCCGTCTGGCTGAACGGGGAGTACGATTCATCCAGCTCTACCACCGAGGTTGGGACCACCATGGCGGCATCAAACAGGGAGTATCGACAACCGCCAAGCTGGTGGACCAGGGTGTGGCAGCGTTGATTGCCGACCTCCGGCGACGCGGGATGCTGGATGAAACACTCATCGTTTTCGCGGGGGAATTCGGCCGTACGCCGATGGCCCAAGGCAACGGCCGCGATCATCACATTAAAGGCTTTTCCATTTTCATGACCGGTGGTGGGGTCCGCCCGGGTATGACTTATGGCGGCACCGATGAGCTTGGCTATGGTGCTGTCGATCGCGTCGTCTCGGTCCACGACCTGCATGCCACGATGTTGCATCTCTTGGGAATCGATCATCTGCAATTGACTTATCGATTCCAAGGACGTGATTTTCGGCTGACCGACGTCGCGGGAAACGTACTACACGATCTGGTGGTTTGAGTTATCGAGTTTCTGCGTGAACGCCATCCAAATGCGTCTTGATTGGAGTGATGCCAAAGTAATGTGGGATGTGCGTTACGAACTAAGAAACGGCTCAAAATAACTTCGGCATTTCTTGAAGCTCGAAGCGCGGGTTTTGAAGTTGCGCTATTTGGCGGAAAATGCCACAATTTTTCATAAATTGAAGCCTGACGCTCTAGCGAAGGGGAGCGCGGAATGGGTTACCAACGTGGCGTTGGTGAGTGGCAGAATGTTCGCTGGTCTGTAGATCGTGCGAATTTTTATGTGCGGGGAGGCTGACTATGCTGAGTCAACTGGGCAGTGGTGATGGCGATTGGCTGAAATACTCATAGGTGCCAGTGCATCATTTCCTGGTCAAGTTCACAGTTCCCCAGGAGCTGCGAATGGTGCTGCGCGCCTACCAAAAAGTTACCGAGCGTTTAACCTTCGGTTCGTTTCTTGCAAAGTCAAACGCTTGTCGGTTATGTGCCGAGTTCATTTGGGTTTAGTATTCGTGCCGATTGGCTCTGGCTTTGCTAACGGATTTCCGTCCTTACCCACCGTTTCGGCTGGCTCTACGCGTGAGGCACTGCCTGCTTCAGTCTGACAGCCCGAGAACACGTATGCGCAGGCGCCGAACAGGATGGAAAGTAGTAGCTTCTTCATGGGTTGTATTCCAGAGATCAGGGTAGGGTGCTCCCAGAAAATGTCTGCAACTCTCTGGCCAACTTATGTCGTCCACTTCGGGTACATAACTTCAGGATCAGCCGGCCGTGAGTTGACATGCAAGTAAACCAACCAGCTATTTACGGCTCGGCTGCATCCCAATGTTCTGTGGATTTGTTCCCATCCGGGTACGGGTCAGTCAAGGGGA
>Ga0310123_10003332_pt1 | contig 12502 bp, 9 predicted proteins | sample CB6_AW_1057_MG_FD_203505 | JGI IMG/M metagenome (GOLD analysis project Ga0310123, IMG submission 203505) | Marine microbial communities from Western Arctic Ocean, Canada - CB6_AW_1057 | ecosystem: Environmental > Aquatic > Marine > Oceanic | place: Canada: Western Arctic Ocean | collected... | reverse complement strand
TCGAACCGCGTGATGGCCAGGCTGCAACTTACACTGGTGCTCCGAAACAGCTGAGCGAGTGGTTGGGTACGGATGTGCCGTCCGGAGCACACGTCTGTCCGATCCAAGACGAAGTCATCTATTGGAACGACAAGATCACCATACCGTACGAACCGATGCTGGGCTGCGTCGCGACGGCGCCGGATTGGGGAGTTCCCACAACCAATCCGGCCGGACCGCACGGTGGGAACCTGGACCTGGTCGAAGTCTGCCCCGGCAACACGGTTTCTCTTCCAGTCTTTGTCAAGGGGGCGTTGCTTTACCTGGGGGATGCTCACGCGGCGATGGGACACGGCGAGCTTTCCGGGACCGGTCTCGAAATGGCATCCGAAACGACCATCACGGTGGATCTGGTCCAAGGTAAATCGCTCGCAGGACCGAGGATCGACTCGCCCTCGGAAATCATGACCGTGGCGACGGGACGTTCGATGGAGCGTTCCATCGCAGAAAGCTACGCCAGATTGATTCTGTGGATGGAAGAAGACTATGGCTGGGACCGCTGGAAAGCTTACGACATTCTTACGCATGTTGGCCGGATTTCGGTTGGCTACTACGACATCGGAACCGTCGCGACAAAGATCGAAAAGCGATACCTCGTCGGATAGTGGAATGAAAAAATCATCGGCTAAGTGCAGAATATTTAGCATCCCGTCCCCTGCCAGCTTGGAGACTTTGACACTTTGCGGTTTGCATCCGATTTTGCATTGGGTAAATACTCCTCCCTAGGCGGGGGACTGTCCGGTTGCGGTGCATGGGAAACCGATCTGTCAATTGCGTTTGGGACTTAGAGTTCCCCACAGTCCTTGTGTCTCTGCGTTTCGACGAATGTGGATTGGTGCAACACGGTCTGATTTTCAACCAGAGACACAGGAACCGCAGAGATCTGAAGTCAAGCAGTTGCCAGGCAATCCAAGTGTCAAAGTCTCCTTGCCTGCGACCACGCCTTCAGCCACCGTCGAATCGTGCGACCACTCGGCCCAGACCTTCGATGTCGGATTCGACGACATCGCCATAGGCCAGCCATTTTGTTTGCACGACACTACCCAGAATAACGATCCAGTTGGCCGGAATGTCGCGGCCGCGCTGCGATTCATGGTTCGCCAGCCAGGCCAGTGCTTCGAGAGGATGGCCATGAATAATGTCGCGGCCATATCCAGTGCCGACTTCGACTCCATTGATCCGCATAGTCCCTTTGACCGACGTCAAGTCCAATGCTTGCCAGTCGGTGACCGGTTCGCCGAGCACGATACCTGCCCCGAAGAAGTCGTCGGCCAACCAGGTGCGCCAGTCTGGGATGCGTCGCATGAAATCAACATAGCGGTCATCCACGATCTCGATCGCGGCGTGGATCGAAGCGACGGCCCGAGAAACACGGTCCAAGCTGTGCGGTGCGTCGGCGGATCGGATGGTGGATCGGATGGTGGCTGCGATTTCACATTCGACACCGACGTGGAGAAAAGTGTTATAGTCGAAGCGGCCGTCTACATACTCGATGGTGCTGTCGAAAAGGCCTCCTCCGCAGGGGTGTTTCATGCCGAGATATTCCTGCATGACTCGCGTGGTGCAACCAATCTTGGTCCCCACCACCTGGCCGTGGCCAGCCGCGGTCAGGCGCTGGTGCAAAACTTCCTGAATCGCCATCGCATCGGCCGTGTCCTGCGGCCGACAGTCCACGGGCAAGTGCCCGATGGGCGTAGGTGGATTAGCCCGACCGTTTTGAATGAGAATCGCGGCATCGTGGAGGGCCGTATCAGAAAGTGACATTTTCGCTTAACCTAAAACTAAAACGTCCAACGAACTTAAGGAGACGACGAATGGCAATCCGATACATTTGTCGTCTCCTTAAATTCGTTGGATCTTACCGGTTGACGACAGACGACAGCCAAAGACGACGTGCTACTCGATTTCCCGGTAACGTTTGTCGAACACTTGACGGCAGACGTTGAATTCCTCTTCGCTCAGACCTTGATAGGGCGGCAGCAAGTGGTTGGGAAAATGCGGCTTGCGCAATCGAACGAACGTCTTGTCGTAGCTGCCGTCGATCATTTTGCGCGTGCAATGTGCGAACAGGGCGTCTTTGGCATCACGGATAAACTTGGTGATTCGAAACAGTTCGGCAAGGTCTTTTTTGATGCCGGCCTCGAAAAATCTCCAGGACAGCTTGGGGAACAGTACGTCGCAGCTACACAACAACGAGCATTCGCCCAGGCTGGATCCCATCGCAAAGTTGCCTTCGAGAAAAAAGTGCTGTAGTTGTGGCGCGTGCGTCATCAAGTTGGCGGTGCGACTGTAGTCGTACGAGCTGTTCTTGGTGGCGACCAGATTCGGTACTTCTTCCACGATGCGGTGGTATTCCGGGCCGGTGACAATATGCTTCGTTCGCGGCAGATTGTAATGCAGGAAGCGGCAGTCGGGAAACGTCCCGCAAACCGTCTTAAAAAACACCATCATCTCCGCTTCGTCGAGTGCTCCCCAACTCGGCAATGAAATTTGGAACATGTTAATACCCAGTCCCTGGCAGAACCGAATGCGCTCAATAATATGTTGCATTGCCAAAGAGATCACGCCGACCTGTGGATCGAGACCATTTCGAACCGTCATTCGAGCGAAGACTTCCACGACCCGCTGAAACATTGTGTCCGTCAATGCGTATCCTTCACCTGCTGTCCCCATCAGATAAATCGATTGGTGGCCGCCGTCGATTGCGTCCTGGATGTGTTCCTCGAACACCGGCACGTCCAACTTGAAGTCTTCGGTCCAGGGCAGCATGCAGGCCGCGAGATGTCGCCGTGGATAGCGGGTCTGAATTGCGGAATTACCTGTGCTGACTTTGGTGCGATCGCTGGCCATCTGCCATGAACTCCTCCCGGGCGGGTATTCACTGATTCAGATGGACATTGTAAGACTTACGTTGCCAAGGTGCCATCCCCTGGCGAGACCCGCGAAACTTGCGTGGACATGTATCTCGATCTAAGGTTTTCTGTGGGAGTCTGCTTTCAATTAAAATCGGTTTACTGATGTCACGCGTCAACAAAAATCCAACGTGCGTCCAATGAGAATTGCAACTTGACTCAAGGGTAGGACATTGCCCGAAGACGTGGCGCCCAGTGCGTGTGACGTGATCCGTTGCCAGTTGACACCAACTTAGGTATATATACATATGTATCATACGGGATCCGATCGACAACGTTCGCCGAAGTCGCGGGATTCTGGTTTAGGCGAATCGTCGGGTTGCGCCGAAGGCGTTTGACTCCAAAGCCCAGGGGCGCCGCAACGCGGCGCACCTTAGGGTAGCTGCACATTGTGTTTTCCACGAAGGCTCCGCGACCGTTCTTGCGAGACAAAGATTTGCGTGACCGCACACACGCCTATTGGCGGTAACCTGTAAAAACCAAGGGGCTCCTTCCCTGAATATCGGCGACGTGGTGGACCACGTCCACATCCTCTGCCGTTGGAGCAAAGTGCTTTCCATTGCCAACTTGATCCAAGAAGTCAAACGTGAATCGTCGAAGAGGGTGAAGAAACAAGATCCCCGATTGCGAGACTTTTATTGGCAGTCGAGTTACGACGTTTTCTCAGTAAGCCCGTCGCACGTCGACGGATTGATCCAATACATCGCCAACCAGGAGGAACATCACAAGCACGAATCATTTCAGGTTGAATTTCATCGCCTCTGTAGGAAGTACGGCGTGAAGATCGACGAACGGTATGTCTGGAATTAAAGGCGCGGGTAGCGTTTGTATAATCCCTTTGGGATAAGCCGTTCTGGTATGATCACTTCCCCTGGGTGCGCTCCGCGACCCAGGGCTTTGAAATCTATCGCCTTCGGCGAAAAGAATCACCCATCATGCTGGTGCAGCGGGTTACGCCGCAGGCGTTGAATTACTTGATTCGAGGGTAGGGGTCGGGTATTCAACTTTCAATTTGTGCGGCTCGCGTTCCTCCATATGGTCCCCGCTCTGGCCGCAAAAGATTGAATGTTTGAACACACCGACCCTCCACCTCTCTTTGCCTAATTTCACCCAAGACTATGTGTGACGTTCAACATTCGGCACGTGTCGGAAATCTGGCTCCACGTCGTCTTATCCAGACCGATCCCCGTTTTTATCCGTTGGGCATGTGTGCGCATTTCGATTTCTCCGGGCATCAGGATTTCGCCGTCAGGCGAAACAGTTCGCGAGCTTTTGACGAACTCAATGAACCGACGTATCTCCGGAAAGAAAGCGTCATCGTTGGTAAAGAACCGGTGATCGATGATGATCGACAACATACCGTTGACGAGTCGCCAGGCATTCTGTGGATTCGTGCACGAACTGCCGGTTAGCGCGCCGGCGAGTATGTCCGTAACGATGCCTAACCCGTGCCCTTTGTGGCCGGCGATGGGCAGGATAGCTCCCGGTGGATCGTCGTAAAAGGTGTTAGGATCGTCGGTCGGTGTTCCCTGGGCGTCGATCAGACAGCCAGCGGGCACTTTCTGGTCCCGATGGAGTGCCACGCGTATCTTGCCCTCCGCAATCTGACAGGTCGACATGTCCAGGATCATCGCCTGACCGCTATCTGTAGGAATGCCTACCGCAAGTGGATTTGCGGACACGCGTCGGTCAATGCCGCCGAATGGAGCAACCAGCACGCCTGCGCCGCTGGTGTTGACAAGGTGCAATGAAATCTTGCCCGCGTCGGCCGCCATTTCCGCCCAATCGCCGATGCGACCCAAGTGTCCCGCGTTGCGCAGCGCGATCACCGCCACTCCCTGCTTTGCCGATTTGTCGATGCCAAACTGCGTCGCTTGTTCGCCGACGCTTTGCCCCAACCCAAATTGGCCATCGACAACGGCAATCGTTTCATTCTCGACGACGATCTGAATCGTCTTGCCGGCAAACACCTTTTCTTCCTGCAGCCATTGGACGTAGAAGGGAATGCGGATCACGCCGTGGGAGTCATGCCCTACCAGGTTGGAGTAAACCAGCCGCGTCGCCACTTGTTGAGCTTCGTCCCGGCTGCAGCCGGCGGCGGCAAAAATGTCGCTGGCTAACGACATCAATTGCTCAGGCGGAAAATATGTCAAATCACTCATGGCTATCCGGCTCTTTCTCACTTGTCGTACACGTCAGGACGCGTGTACTTTGTAGGGTGGGCCAGAACGGGTCACGCTGGTAAAACCATCGTGCTCGCGTTGGCGCTTTTGGCTGACGTTCATGATGCATAACCGTCAGCATTGTAAAACAGATAGGTTAATCCTAAACAGCCCCTAAGCTTTCACTATCCGTCAGTCTGGTCACTACGTCGGAGAAAAAGGACATGCAATTCTCGCCGGTGTAAGGTTGAGGCTTGTATCCAGATGGCTGGGACTTCGCCGAGGTGAGCGCCATTGCCTCCGACTCGCAAGACCGCGTGTACTTCTTCAATCGCGGCGATCACTCCGTCATCATTCTCGACAGAGATGGCCGCTTCCTGGATGCTTGGGGTAAGGGCCATTTCGCGCGACCGCATGGCATCACGATCGTTAGTGACTGTGTCTATTGTGTGGATGATTTTGACCACGCCGTCAAAGTCATTTCGTTGGACGGCGAGTTAATGTTGACGCTGGGAACCAGCGGACAGCCCGCCGATACGGGAGCCATGACCGTTGTCTATCGTAACATCCAGCGCGTGGGACCGCCGTTTTGTTTACCCACGAACGTTGCCATATCGCCAGGGGGTGATTTGTACGTTGCCGACGGATACGGCAACGCTCGAATACACCAGTTCACTTTCGCAGGTCAGCTGCTGCGGTCGTGGGGCGCGTCTGGCGAGGGGCCGGGTCAATTTCAGATTCCGCACGGGATCGCGGTGGACCGAAACGGCACTGTTTATGTCGCGGATCGCGAGAACAGTCGGATTCAGCTCTTCAGCCCTGAGGGAAATACGTCAGCCAGTGGCGAGATTTGGCACGGCCGTGCCAGGTATTCCTTGACGACAATGAACATTTCTATGTCTCTCCGAACTAGGTTATCGCGCCGGTATTGTGGTCGGCACTCACCCGCCAAGCCTCAATGCAACGGGTGGTCGCGTGAGCGTCTTGGACGCGCGTGGCCAATTGCAGGCACGCTGGGGGCGGCTGCGAAAACCCCGGATTTTACGCACCGCACGACATCTGGGTCGATTTCCAAGTCGATGTCTACGTTGCAGAAATGACGATTTCGGCGCGCGGCAAACGCGACTTCGTACTGAGCGACTTTCACACAGTGAAGAAGTTGTCCACGAGACTTAGAACGGGTTAAGAAAAACCAAAAATGGACCCTTGCGACGCCGCGTGCGGGGTCATAAGATCGCTGTTGACACGCGCGTAGCGGTATCTGAATCAACCGATGGCGATCACATAGCGTCTACGGATGGAATCGCCAGAGTAAGAAACGATCTCACAGTCGTTACATAATCATGACGATCACGTTGGTCATCTGCACTGAGTGGCTGAGAATGAGGCGATCGCTGCCAAACATTGTCATCGCTGTGGTTGCTCTGCTTTCGGTTGCCAACGCCCGCGCCGCAGACTGGCCCATGTGGCGCAACGATGCACAACGAACGGCGACTTCGAGCGAACAGCTACCCGGTGAGTTAGGTTTGTTGTGGACGAGAGAGTTTGAGCCTCTGCGGCAGGCCTGGGATGATACGCTGAACCTCGATCTAATGACCTACGATCGAGTTTTCGAGCCGATCGTGATGGATGGCAAGCTGCTGGTCGGGTTCAACGATCGGGACAAACTGGTGGCGTTCGAGGCCGCCACGGGCCGGGAATTGTGGTCGTTCTACGCAGAGGGACCGGTGCGGCTTCCTCCCGCCGGCTGGAACGGGCGTGTTTACTTCTGCAGCGACGACGGATTTCTGTACTGCGTCAACGCCGCGGATGGCCGTCTCGAGTGGCGTTTCCGCGGTGTGCCCAGTCTACAGCACGCGATCGGAAACCAACGACTCACATCGGCATGGCCAGCTCGCGGCGGTCCCGTAGTGCGCGATGGAACGGTCTACTTCGCCGCCAGTATCTGGCCCTTTATGGGAACCTTCATCTACGCTCTCGATGCGGAATCCGGCGAAGTGCAATGGGTCAATGATAGTACTGGTTCACAGTACATCAAACAACCGCACAGCGCTCCGTCGTTTGCCGGTGTCGCGCCACAGGGTGCGCTTGTTGCGACGGAAACGTTGTTGCTCGTGCCAGGTGGGCGGTCTGTCCCGGCGGTTTTCCATCGGAAAGATGGTACATTGCGTTACTTCGAGATCAATGCAGGCGGCAAAGGCACGGGCGGTTCGTTCGTCGTCGCCGATCAGAAGCACTTTTACGTGCACACGCGGCAAAAGGGCACGCGGGCATTCAACATCAACAATGGCGTCAAGACGGATTTTATGCCGAACGAGCCGGTCTTGGCTAACGGATTTGTAGTAGCGGCGGCAATCGAGAATGAACGAAATATCATCCGCGCATACGGTGAGGATCACCAACCGCTGTGGCAGGTTGCGGCTGACGGTAGCGGGGATCTAATTCTTGCCGGCGATCATTTGTATGCGGCGGGAAAAGAGTCCATTACAGCCATTCGTCTGCCGGACGAAAATGAGTCGGCGCGCGTTATCTGGTCGATCCCCGTGGCCGGGCAAGTTGAGCGTTTACTCGCAGCTGACAGTAAGCTCTTCGCGGTAACGCTCGAAGGCGCGATCCTGGCTTTTGGCAGGTTGGAAATTTCGGTTCGTCCGGATCAGCCAGACGTGCTCATTCACCCGAAGGACCAGCAGGAACTGCCGTCGTCGCAGGATTCGACGCGCGTGATTTCGAATCTCCTCACGACGGCCGACGCGGAAGGTTATGCCTTTTGGTTTGGTGCGTCTGACGGCAAACTGATCGACGCGTTGGCGGCAAATTCGCCCTTTGTCCAGCTGGCGATTGTCGACGATGATAGGTCTGCCGTCCATCGTCTTCGTCAGCGACTTGACTCTGCCGGATTGTACGGGCGAGTCACGGCGCATCACTCCGATGCTCATTCGTTCATGGCTCCGAAGCTCGTCGCAAACGTGATTTTCATCGGCCGAAACCTATCGGAGTCGGCCGATGAAAAACTACTCGCGACGCTTTACGAGTCCGTTCGTCCGTATGGCGGGGTGATGCACTTGCTTGCCGACGGAAAGCGTGGCGAAATCGCGGCCGCGGTTGAGGCCATGGAACTTGAACAGGCGCAGGTCGAAATCACAGACTACGGCGTTCTGGTGCGCCGCGTCGGTGCCCTGACGGGATCGGCAGACTGGACACACCAGTACGGTGACGTTGCCAATACGATCAAGTCGAACGATCGCCGCGTGAAGCTGCCTCTCGGTGTACTATGGTTTGGAGGCAACAGCAATGAAGATGTTCTCCCTCGTCATGGCCACGGTCCTCCTGAACAAGTCGTTGGCGGGCGTCTGTTTATTCAAGGGATGAACACTCTCAGCGCGCGCGACGTCTATACCGGGCGGGTCCTGTGGAAGCGCGAGTTCAGCGATTTGGAAACGTTCGACGTTTACTACGACGCGACCTACCGGAACACTCCGTTGGATCCGCGATATAACCAGGACCACATTCCTGGCGCAAACGCCCGTGGCACCAATTTCGTTGTCACCCACGATCGCGTCTACATGGTTGAAGGCGGCGCGTGCCGCGCTCTGGATCCAAAAACCGGCCAGACGCTGCAGGATATCGAGCTTCCGGCGGACAAGTCGGGCAATCGCAAGCAGTGGGGCTATATTGGCGTGTACGAGGATGTGCTGATAGGCGGTCTTGGTTTTGCCAACTACGTCACCCGCAACAATTTGTCCTTTGCAGAGGAGAAGAAGCTGACCGGTAACCGCGCCGGTTTTGGGTCGAAGAGCCTGGACCATGCTGCCAGCGTCGCCCTCGTTGGATTTGACCGTCACACCGGCGAGCAATTGTGGAGAGTCGATGCGAATCATAGTTTTTGGCATAATGGAATCGTGGCCGGCGGTGGGCGGATCTACTGTCTGGACAGGTATCCGAAACGAATCGAAGACGCTTTGAGGCGACGTGGCAAGTCACCGCCGGGAAATTACCGCATCGTTGCTTTTGACTTTCGGTCCGGCGAGCTGCAATGGGAAATCACGGAGGGTATTTTTGGTACGTGGCTTGGCTATTCCGCGGCCAAAGATCTGCTGTTGCAGGCCGGAGCAGCGGCCAGCGATCGGCTGATGGACGAAGTCGGGTCGGGCATGGCCGTCTATTCGGGCACGGATGGCGCACTCCGCTGGAAGAATGAAACCATCCAGTACGCCGGCCCGTGTATTCTGTACAACGACTGGATCATGACGAACGCGAATTCCTACGAGGAGTCCGCAGGCGCGTTTCGATTGGAGGACGGCGAGCAAAAACTCGTTCCGCATCCGCTCACCGGAGAAATGCAGCCGTGGAAGATTACGCGCACCTATGGATGTAACAACATCGTTGCCAGCGAGCATCTGTTGACGTTTCGGTCCGGCGCAGCCGGATTTTTCGACCTGTTGCATGATTCGGGCACCGGAAATTTTGGTGGATTCAAGTCCGGATGTACCTCGAATCTGGTCGTTGCCAATGGAGTGTTGAACGCGCCAGATTATACGAGGACCTGCAGTTGCGCGTATCAGAATCAAACGTCGCTGGCGATGGTGCATATGCCTGAATTGGAGTTGTGGACCATCAACTCCGCGGCCGCAGTTAAGTCCAAAGACCAGCGGATTCGCAAGTTGGGTATCAACTTTGGAGCACCCGGTGATCGACGTGACTCCCGAGGTTTGCTGTGGCTTGAATACCCGGTCGTCGCTGGACCCTCTCCGCCACTGTCGGTCGATTGGAATTCCGACGTCCGATTGTTCTGTCACCACACGGCGTCGATGGCAGGCTGCGAGTTGCCATGGGTGTTGTCGTCCGGCTTGGAAGGAGCCACCGAGATCCGCATCGGGCTGACACTGGGCGAGGAGTTCCATTTGAGTACCGGAATTCCCGTCAGCCACCCCGATGATGACGCCGAAGAAAACGAGGAGGGGAAGGTCCATCTCGGCAGCAGTGATCTGGAACTTGTCGAAGATGCCGGAAGCCAGCTTGTCGGCTTACGGTTCAACCATATCCATCTATCTCGCAACGCCGTCGTTCGAAAGGCATTCATTCAATTCACCTGCGACGAAACTTCGAGTGGTCCCACATCGTTGTTCGTCAACGCCGAGAAAACCGGAAACGCGCAGCGATTCAGCAGCGACAGCCATGACTTGTCCCGGCGCCCGCGGACAGCGGCTGAAGTCGCATGGAGTCCGGATCCGTGGAATGAGGAAGGCGCTTCCGCCGACGTACACTTGACGCCCGATCTGGCACCTTTGATTCGGGAGGTGACCAGTCATCCGGATTGGAAGCCTGGTAACTCGCTTGGCTTTCTCATCGGCGGAGTGGGCAAACGCGTCGCAGTGGCACGTGGAGATGACGACCAAGGGGCGGCAAAGCTGATTGTCGATGCTGACGAAGTCACCGGTGCCGTTTCGGGAACTTCCGTCAAGCTCTACCAGGTCCGGATGTTTTTCGGGGCACCCGAGACTGCTGGAGTCGGCCGGTGTGTGTTTGACGTCTACTTGCAGGATCAGCTTGTCGTGAGCAACGTGGAGCTGGATCCAGCAGGATCGCCAGACGCCGCATTCGCAATTCACACGTTCGATGACGTCAAGATCGCTGATCACCTGCGCATTCGTTTCGCGCCAACAGAGGGAAAGCCCCTACTTTCCGGAATTGAATTCGTCTGCACGCAGGACGACCGTTGAGTATTCGTAGCGTGTTTGCGCGTTGCGGATAATGCTGGATGATATATGCTGGATGCTGGATGCAGGTTGCGGGACAACTACACCTGTCCCTTACAGCCACAAACCGCAGACCCAGAAAAACCGAGAACACCATCCACTATAAATATCGAACTCAACCCAAAGCCCACGGAGAACGACGATGAATGTGCAAAAACAACTGGCAGTTCTGGTGATTGTCGGCGGTGTACTTGCCGCACCGCAAACTGTCTGGGCAGAGGACGCTGGTTTCCGATTCTTGGCCACGGGAGATCTGCCATACTCAGCTGTCCAGGACGATCTTTACCGCCGGCTGCTCAAGCAATCGGAAAGCGAAGATTTTGCGTTTCTGATGCATGTCGGCGATATAAAAGGACAGGGTCAACCGTGCTCCGACGACGCGTTTCTCAAGATTCGCGACATGTTTCGGGCGTATCCAAAGCCGGTTGTCTACACGCCGGGCGACAACGAATGGACGGATTGCCATGGCGTGGGAGCTGATCCGATCGAACGGCTGGACAAGCTACGAGAGTTATTTTTCAATGATCCGACGACGCTGCGTCTCGAAAAGTTGAAAACGGTACATCAGAATCGCGTCCCGAGTTTTACAACCTACGTCGAAAACTACCGATTCTCGAAGGCAGGAGTCCTGTTTATCGTCGTGCACGTTGTGGGCAGCGGGAATAACTATCGGGCGGATCATCCGCCGTCGATGGAGGAATTCAGCGCCCGTAACGCCGCGAACCTGGCATTCCTGCAAGAAAGTTTCACAGAGGCGCTTTCCGAAGATGTGCCGGGCGTCGCGGTTGTGATTCATGCGAACCCTGGTTTTGAGAAAGGAAACGAGTCAGGTTTCAAGGACTTCCTGGCCAGCATGCGCGGATTCTTAGCGACATGTGACAAGCCGGTTGTCTGTATTCATGGCGATACACACACCTACCGAATTGACAAGCCGTTCAAGAACGAATCTGGCACCACTTACCCGAACTTCACACGAATGGAAGTCTTCGGCTCTCCCAACGTTGTGGGCGTCGTCGTGTCCGTCGATCCGAGCGATCCGGAAATCTTCACTTTCCGGCCCTATAAGCTGCAGGAGAATTAGGCCGGATAAACTATCCCTCGTAATCGCAACTCACGCGGTCCAGACCTTGAGAGCATATTTCGATTTGCTGTAGTGGTTTTTTCGTCGTTTGAGACTATACCGGTCTGCGAGCGTACGCTACACGTCGGTGCGACACGCACTAAGACCAGGCGACGGTCGCATCGGTATCGAGAGGGTAAACGTTTCGGCCCAGACGCGTGAACGGCAGCTTACGAAAGTCCTGGCCCAGTAGACTGGCCGCGTCGACGTTGTAGATGGAACCGGCGATGGGGCCGAACCCGCTGCGAAAATGCCCGGTGGACTTGACACTGATGTAACGCAGCTGCCGACAGTCCAGCCCTAGACTGCGGGAAAAGGCCAGGTCGATCGGCTGCATGCGTTCGCTGGTGACAATGACGTGCACGCCTCGTTGCCGCAACAGCGCGGAATCTCCTGCTGCGCCCTTCACACCAGCCCACATGGGGCCGTCGTAGGTGAAATGTCCGTCGGAGAGCGACAACACCTCGGCGTGCAGCGGAACCGGTGGACCCATCAAGGGATGTGACTTGCCAC
>Ga0310123_10003331_pt1 | contig 12502 bp, 4 predicted proteins | sample CB6_AW_1057_MG_FD_203505 | JGI IMG/M metagenome (GOLD analysis project Ga0310123, IMG submission 203505) | Marine microbial communities from Western Arctic Ocean, Canada - CB6_AW_1057 | ecosystem: Environmental > Aquatic > Marine > Oceanic | place: Canada: Western Arctic Ocean | collected... | reverse complement strand
GGGCTGAGCAACTGAATAGACCTTCAGTTTGTCCATGGCCGGTTCGTGGATTTTCGCTGCAAAATACACGTTCTCGTCGTCATAACAGCTCATCACTTCGGTATCCACAGATGCCGGCTCTATTTTCCCGGCATTCATGAGTCGGACGAATCCATTGGCCTGTTGAACGTGAGCATCGTTCCAGCAATGATCATCCAGAGTACCGTCAATCACGGGTCCCGTGGTCTTCAGGCTGAAAAGTGTCAGTTGCTCGCGGTAATCCGCTAGGTCTCCCGCATCTGCAGAAAAGACGATCGACGGACACAAAACTCCACAAACTAAAAACAACACGTTCACGCTTCTTCGCATCATCGCACTGATCTCCCGTGTAAAGGTTCTGTTTCGGATCTTCCCATTGCTATCATCGAAATCTCAGCGAGAAAAGGTCGGCGTCCTTCAACACGAACCGCAATCGAACGGGGGTGCCGGCCCACGTTGCGAGATCCGGATTGTTCTTCCAGAGCATCGGCTGCTCCAGTGAATCGCCGTACATCACCTCCGAGTCGGCCAGGGCGAAGCCGGGCAGGGGGATCCCCTGGGCGTCCTGCAGCTCGACCTGCACGCTGCCCGCGGCCGAGGTCGAGTAGTTCATCACCAGCTCGGATCCTTCAAACACGAGTGGTCGCGTCAGCATTTCGCCCCCGCACAGCGGGGCACGGACAGACACAAAACCGTCCACGCGAATGGTGAAGCGCCGCAGGCGCGAAGGCCCCGACTGGTAGTATGCTTCCGTGGCGTATATCGAAATCTCGTCGGGAGCGCCGATGATCGAGGAGGCGGTTTCGATCATCCCGTAGGCCACGAAATTGTCGCCATAGGTCCAGTTGTCCTTCAGACGCAGTCCGGGCCGGATAAAGGACTCCGGCCAGACGGAGAAATGTTCCCGGTCGCGGCTGCTCATCAACATGCAGTCGGTCAGGGCTGTCCCCCCGCGAGGATCTCCACTGAAGCGCATTCGCCGGTGCTCGAGCTGCGGCAGCGCCTCGGCCGCCGCGGTCCATCCACGATCAATGTAACGAGTCGGGAAGGACAGAAGAACGTGGGGGGCGCGATAATAGGGCTGAACATGATTTTCGTAGAGCTCGTTGACGCGGCTCGGTGTGTAGGACAGGAGCCGGGGTTCTGTCCAGTGGACAAAATCCTGCGAGGCGCAGGTGGAAATGTCGCGCCCATTGTCGAGTCCGTCCTCGGTCAGTCCTGTCAGATCATCCGTTTTCACCGAGGCCCCACGTACATCGTCGATTCCCGCCTGGTATGCCGCGATGCGGCGTTCGCGTTTGTAGGCCCGGTATTCTCCTCGCTCAGCGTCCCAGAAGACGACGTTCTTCGCGTCGAAATCCCCTTTCGAGATGATGGCCTCGTCGCCCATCTTGCGCCAGTGGATGCCGTCGGGCGAAACGAATGCGAACATACCGCCTTGCCCGCCCAGGCCGCCCACTCCTTTGTATCGCTCGTCCCTGGGCACCCCCGGGCGCGGATCCACGAAGGGAACAAAATTAACCGTGCCCGCCCCGGCGAGCTCCGGCGTCAGGACCACGTTGTTGTCGCGTGTCCCGGCGGCCTCGAACAACCCCAGGGACGGGCGCGTCCAGTGGATGCCGTCGCGACTCTCGGCGTAACACGTGTACATCGGCGTCCGGTCTACGATGTTTCCCTGTTTATCAAATGTGGCGTGCGATGCCTCATAATACATACGATAGAGACCTCCGATGTCCCGCAGGCACGTGAACTGGTGCGTCTCGTTCCCTTCCCAGGGCCGGTCGCAAAGCAGGGCGACCTCCTGTGGCACGGGATGATGCAGGCACTGCTTGGCGCCGCTGAGACGGTCGATGAGCCAGTCGTCGACGAACAGCTCGAGCCGGGAGCCGATGTTTTTGGGCGCGCTGGATACGGAGGCCAACTTCTGATTACTCCTTCATGGTTTCATACAGGACAACCGGCATTCACAACTGGACCAGGGTCCAGTCGCCCGGCGCAAGGCGTATCCTCAAGATCGTCTTGTCTCCGTAGATGTCTGACGGCACGGGGAACCACCCCGGGACCAGGATGTCCATCGGATTCTCGTATTTCCCGGAAATGATGACGGTTGTTTCAATGGGTTCCTCGACATTCCGGTTGCACAGACCAAGATATTTCTCACCGTGCTCCCCCTCGCGGACAAGAATTCCCAGATCGGAGTCGGGAGATTGTGCCGTTCGTTCGCACGCGTCTTTCACGATCTCCGTGAGCAATGATTTCAATGACAGGTCTTGCAGGAGCACGTCCAGCATCCGGTTCAGGCAGATCACCTGTCCTTTCCCGAAGCTTCTTGTTGCGACCGGCCGGGCGATGCGATCCGTCCCATCCACGCTGTAGTCCCAATCGGCAGCGCCAACCTTCTTGTACTTGGGAAACAGAGTCCTATAGATCGAGTCCCCGCTCGCAAGGTCCAGGCCGAACTCATTCTTCAAGGAAAACGGTCCGAATGCGATCAGCGTCCCGCCCTTCTTCACCCATCTCGTGAGCCGACCGGAAAGCTCTTCTGACATGTACGGAGCGTAGGGCAGAAACAGGGCGGTGTAGTCGTCCAGGGAACCCTTGCCGTCCAGCACCATTTCCTCGGGCAGATAATCGTGAGGAACGTTTTCCGGGCCCAGCAGTTTGTTGTGAAGATCGAACATCAGCGTCAATGCATCGCTATCATTGCCGGCGCGATTCAAACTCGCCAGGTTGAACACGGAGGCACAAGGCTGTATGATCGCCGTTTTCGGTATCTCCTGCCGGCTCTCCAGCAGAGCCTTCTCAATGGATCGGCCCCTACTGAACATCACAGGAAGCGCCGTGGCGCTCCAGCGGTAGATCGTCTGATCGTAATTGAGCCCGAACGAGTTCCCATTATAAGCAGTCACATAGCTCGTGGCATGCGAGACCCCCCCGAGCCACCATGCCGAGATCCGTACATCTCTCAGGAACATTTTGAAGAAAAACTTATAGAGATCCCTCTTGGCCAGCCGTTCGTCGCTCAGATGCGCCTTGGACCACATTCCGAAGTAATTTTCAAAATATCCCGTGATCCTTCCAAAGGCCCTGTTCATGGTATCCAGATAGACCCACATGGGATCTTCCAGGGCCGGGTTCGAATGGAAACTCATGATGTCACAGGCATGTTCCTTGTACATGAGGTAGGTGTTGCCGTCTTTCAGAAAATGAGAAGGATCGGACATGACCGGCACGTTCGGTGCGCCTTCCCGCAAATATTGCCGCATATCCGCAATGAGCCGAACGTAGTTCAGCCGTCTCCAACGCTCGAACTCGTACGTCAGGCCGGACACCTCCCCGGCAGGTGAATCATACTGCTCATACGGAATCTCTATGGCCTCAAACGAGGCATACTCCGTCTGCCATTTCCCGTTCAGTGATTCAATCGACCCGCAGCGTTCCTTCAGGTACTCCCGAAAAGCCGCCTGGCTGGAAGGGTTATAGCCAACGTGGTCAGCCGCCCCTTCCCATGCGGTCATGAAATAGTTGACCGGTGTTTGGGAAGTGAGCTCCACGGCAAAGCTCTTCAGATAGCCCCTGATATATTCTCGAGCGGCAGGGTGATAATAATTGAGTCGCGAGTTGTCACCAATCAGGACACGGGAAACAACGGGCGCCTGCTTGTCCTTTTCCGTCTGCAGGATGATATCCGGGTCACTCCCGGCTTTCTCGAGCATCCACTTGGTCATGGGAAACATGTTGCCGTTCCAACCGGGTTCGGTGCAGGAAAAACTGCTCATTTTCCCGGAGCTTTCATTTCGGATTCTTTCGATATATCCGCGCAGCTTGGGAAAGTTGTATTCTCCTGGTGTGTCTGATACCGGCCAAGGAATAGGGTGGTCGATGTGAAAGCCATCGAATGGACCGAGTGGCCATAATGGTTCCGTGTGGGCACCACTAAAAGCGGTGAACTGATACCTGCGATTAGTACCGTCATCGCTGAGAACCCGTTCTTCAGGAGAGAGTTCCAGGTTGCTTCTTTTCCATTTTCCTGTTTCCGCGATGACGCCGGAGGTTGCCTTCGAAACAAAATCGTCTATTCCAGTTTCAAGCCTTTGAATTTCGTCTGCTACATCCTTGATCCTGGACTCCACGCCCGACAACTGTTCCACACTTCGATCTTCGTCAAATGCCCGGCCGTAGAATTGAAACAGATCGTTTAACTCATTGTTAACGCGGGTACTCTTGTTCTGGAACTCTTCTATGTCCCGGGCAAGATTCCCGGTTTGTGAATCGGCCGCGGCAATGTTCCGTTCATAATACTGAACCCGTATTGCAGACCGCAGCCTCTCGTCCAGAAAGCTCTTGCGGATCAGAAGGGCGTTGATATCGCGGGCCGCCCGGAAGAATTCAGGATGTTTCTCTTTCAGTCCCCCCATCCCTTCGCCGTAATAGTATCCGCTGCTGGTCATTTCGCCGCGGTCGCTTCCAAAGCCGGAATAGGACCAGAGATCCGGGGTCCCTCTTCTCATCTGCTTTGCGTAGATCTTCACCATTCCGGCCGGAATGGGCCTCTTCGTGAGATGCCGGGCCTCTTCACGGGTGTGCGACCCCTCCATGATCTCGATCTCGTCAAAGAACATCAGGGGGCCGCCGGGAAGCAGCGCGAAGCGAACATGTCGGCCCCACCCCTTGAGATCATCGGAAACGAAACGGTGGTTCAGAGGCTGATCCTGCGGCACCGAGTCCGTCAGCAGGGTGCAGAGAAGATCGTACTGTTTTGCGTCCGTGCTCACGAAAACCCGCACCGCCAGGGGAAACGTTATCCCCCCCGAGTCTGTGATGGTGTCAAAGGTGATCTTGCCGATGGGCCGGGCGTCCCCCAGGTCGATGTCGATCAGGGAAATCGGCATGCCTTCAATGTCCCAGCCGTAGCCAGGCTGCAACCCGACTGTGCCGATGGCGTACGGGGCACATCCGTTGTAGATACCGTCGGTCAGATCGAACGGGTCGCCCTCGTCCGTACAATCGGGATAGCTCGGCGGAGGATCAAAGGTGCACATTTTCCCCCTGGCGAGATTCGTGCCCTCCTCCGACTGCCCCGGCTGCGCCTTCGCGACACCGGTTCTCATCTGCTTTGTGTAGGTTTTCACCATGCCGGCCGGAATCGGCTTCTTATTCAGACGTCGGGCTTCTTCGCGGGTGTGCGTTCCCTCCATGATCTCGATTTCGTCAAAGAACATCAGGGGGCCGCCGGGAAGCAGCGCGAAGCGAACATGCCGGCCCCAGCCCTTGAGATCATCGGCGACGAACCGGTGGTTCAGATGCTGATCCTGCGGCACCGCGTCTGTCAGCATGATGCAGAGAAGATCGTACTGTTTCGCGTCCGTGCTCACGTAAACCTGCACCGCCGATGGGAACGTCACCCCCGCCGAGCCGCCGACGCTGGAAAAGGTGATCTTGCCGATGGGCCGTTCATCCTCCAGGTCGATGTCGACCAGGAATATCGGCATACTTTCGACGTCCCAGCCGTAGCCGGGTTGGAACCCGACCGTGCCTTTTTCGTTCCAGATACTTCCGTTGTAGACACCGTCGGTCAGATCGAACGCGTCGCCCTCGTCTGTACAGTCGGGATAGCTCGGTGGAGGATCAAAGGTGCAAGATTTCCCGCCGGCGAGGTTCGTGCCCTCCGTCGGCTGCATCGGTTGCGCCTTCGCGACTCCGGCTGCGATCAGCAGGCTCAGGAAGGCAAACACGTTAAATTGATTTCGAATCCTGGTCATTGGCTGTTCTCCTGATAGTGATTCATGTCAATCAACCATGACTACCGAAATCTCAGCGAAAAAAGGTCAGCATCCTTCAACACAAACCTCAATCGAACCGGGGTGCCGGCCCACTGTCCAAGGTCGGGACTATTTTTCCAGAGCATGGGCTGCTCCAGTGAATCGCCGTACATCATTTCCGAGTCGTCCAGCGCGAATCCGGGTAAGGGCACGCCCTGGGCATCCTGCAGTTCGAGCTGCACGCTGCCGGCGGCCGAGGTCGAGTAGTTCATCACCAGCTCGGATCCTGAAAACACCAGTGGCCGCGTGAGCATCTCACCCCCGCTCAGGGGGGCATTCACGGATACGAAACCGTCCACTCGAAGGGTGTGGCGTCGCAGGCGGCTCGGTCCCGCCTGCAGCATCGCCTCCTGAACGAACATCGAGATTTCATCGGGCGCGCCCGTGATCGGCGACGCCGTTTCGATCATTCCCCACACGACGAAGTTGTCCCAATAGGTCCAGTTATCTTTCAGGCGCAATCCGGGCCGGATGAAGGATTCCGGCCACATCGAGAAATGATTCCCGTCGCGGCTGCACATCAACATCGCGTCGGTCACGGCCGTTGCCTCACGGGGCTCAAATTGGGCAGCGCGCGCCCGCCGATGCTCGAGCTGTGGCAGCGCGTCGGTCGCCGCGGTCCATCCCCGATCCATGTAACGCATTGGGAAACCCAGGATCAGATGGGGGGCGCGATAGTACGGCTGAACGACGTTTTCGTAGAGCTCGTTCACCCGGCCCGGCGCGTACGACAGGAACCGGGGCCTCGTCCAGTGGATGAAATCCTTCGAAGTGCTCGTGACGATGTCGCGCCCGTTGTCAAGACCGTCCTCGGTCATCCCTTGATCATCCGTTTTCACCGGGACGTCGCCCAGTTCGTCCATGCCCGCCTGGTAGGCTGCCTTGCGACGGTGGCGAGCGTAGGATCGGTACTCTCCCCGCGCCGCGTCCCAGAAGGCGAAGTGCATCGAGTCATATCCCTCGATCACGGGTTCGTCCGTGAGTTTCCGCCAGTGAATCCCGTCCGGTGAAACGAGGGCAAAGACCTTGCCGGACATGCCGCCGATGCCCTTGAATCGCTCTGCCGGCGCCACCCCCGGCCGGGTATCCACGAAGCAGGTGAAGTTCGTCTCGACACGACGAGCGTGCTCTGCCGTCACCACGACGTTATTGTCGAGCGTCCCCGCGGCCTCGAACAGTCCCAGAGACGGGCGCGTCCAGGTGATGCCGTCGTGACTCTCCGCGTAGCAGGTATACTTGAGACGCGTATCCACCTTGCCGGCAGGGTAGCCCTGAAACGCTTCGGTCCCCTGCCGTCCGCCCCGGTAATAGAGGCGAAAGAGTCCGTCGTCGGCGCGCAGAACGGTCGATCCTTCGGTCCAGTTGCCTTCCCAGGGCCGGTCGAAGACCATGGCGACCTCCTGGGGTACGGGATGATGGAGGCGGCGTTCCGCGCCGCTGAGACGGTCGATGAGCCAATCGTCGACGAACAACTCGAGCCGGGAACCAATGTCGTCAGGCTCGCTGTATTCGGCAGCCATCATGCGATTTCTCCATCATTCTATTCTAAGGACCTTCACAATCGGAGCAGGGTCCAGTCGCCCGCTTCGAGGCGTATGGTCAGGGTCGTCTTCCGTCCATTGATGTCTGAAGGTACGGGGAACCAGCCCGGAACCAGGAGATCCATCGGGTTTTCGTATTTTCCGACAACGGTGACGGTTGTTTCAATGGGTTCCTCGACGTTCCGGTTGTGCAGACCCAGATACTTCTCTCCCTGTTCCCCCTCGCGGACAAGAATTCCCAGATCGGAGTCGGGAGATTGCGCCGTTCGCTCACACGTCTCTCTCACGCTATCCGTGAGCACAGATGTCGAGGATGCGTCTTCCAGGAGCTCGTTCAACATCCGGTTGAGGCAGATCACTTGTCCCTTCCCGAAGTTTTTGGTTTCGATCGGCCGGGCTCTGTGATCCGTCCCATCCACGCTGTAGTCCCAGTCTCCCGAAGCAGCTTCTTTGAACGCGGGAAACAGGGTTCGGAACAGGGAGGATCGATCCGCTAAATCAACCCCACACTCATCTTTCAGTGCGAATGGACCCACCGCGAACAACGTCCCGCCCTTCTTCACCCATTTCGTAAGCCGGCGGGAAAACTCTTCCGACATGTACGGAGCATAGGGAAGAAACAGGGCGGTGTAGTCGTCCAGGGACCCGTTGCCATCCAGCACCATTTCCTCGGGCAGATAGTCGTGAGCAACGTTTTCCGGACCCAACAGCTTGTTGTGGAGATCGAACATCAGCGTCAACGTATCGCTATCATTGCCTTTTCGATTCAAACTCGCGAGGTTGAACACGGAGGCACACGGCTGAATGATCGCCGTTTTCGGTACCTCCTGCCTGCTCTCCAGCAGGGCCTTCTCAATGGTTCGGCCCCTTCGGAACATCACGGGAAGTGCCGTCGCGCTCCAGCGGTAGATCGTCTGATGGTAGTTGAGCCCGAACGAGTTCGCATTGTAGGCGGTCACATAGCTCGTGGGATGGGCGAAAACCCCCAGCCACCACGCCGAGATCCGCACGTCTCTCAGAAACATTTTGTAGAAAAACTTGTAGAGATCCCGCTTGGCCAGCCGTTCGTCGCTCAGATGCGCCCTGGACCACATTCCGTAGTAGTTTTCAAAATATCCCGTGATCTTTCCAAAGGCCCGGTTCATGGAATCCAGGTAGACCCACATGGGATCTTCACGGGGCGGGTTCGCATGGAAACTCATGATGTCGGAGGCGTGTTCCCTGTACATGAGATAGGTGCTGCCGTCTTTCATGAAGTGCGAAGGATCAGTCATCACCGGAACGTTTGGTGCGCCCTCCTTCAAATATCCCCGCATATCCGCAATGAGCCGCACATAGTTCAGCCGACGCCATCGCTCGAACTCGTACGTCAGGCCGGACACCTCCCCGGCAGGTGAATCATACTGCTCGTATGGAATCTCTATGGCCTCAAACGAGGCATACTCCGTCTGCCATTTCCGGTTCAGCGATGTAATCGACCCGTAGCGCTCCTTCAGGTACGCCCGAAATGCCGCCTGGCTGGAAGGGTTATAGCCGACGTGGTCCGGTTCTCCTTCCCATGCGGTCATGATGTAGTTGACCGGTGTCAGAGACGTGAGGTCCTCGGCAAAGCTCTTCAGATAGCCCCTGATATAATCGCGAGCGACCGGGTGATAATAATTGAGCCGGGAATTGTTACCAATCAAGACGCGGCCAACAACAGGGGCCTGCTTGTCCTTCTCCGTCTGCAGGATGATATCCGGATCATTCTCGGCCTTCTCGAGCATCCACTGCGTCATGGGAAACATGGTGCCGTTATAGCCGGGTTCGGTGCAGGAAAAGCTGGTCATCTTCCCGGACCCTTCCTTCCGGATTCTATCGATGTATCCCTGCAGTTTCGGGAATTCAAATTCGCCCGGCGTATCCGACACCGGCCAGGGAACCGGGTGGTCGATGTGATACCCCTGGAAAGGACCGAGCGGATACAACGAGTCCAGATGGGCACCGTGAAATGCGGTGAACTGATACCTGCGGTTTGTGCCGTCCTCGTTGAGAACTTGTTCTTCAGGGGAAAATTCCAGGTTGCTGTTGTTCCATTCCCCTGTCTCTGCGATGACGTCGGAAGTTGCCTTCGAAACAAATTCGTCTATGCCGGTTTCCATCGCTTGGATCTCCTCGGCTACATCTTTGATTTTGGACTCCACGCCCGACAACTGATCCACACTTCGATCCGCGTCAAAGGCCCGGCCGTAGAATTGAAACAGTTCATTCAGTTCATGGTTGATACGGGAACTCTCCGTATGAAAATCGTCCATGTCGCCGACGAGGTTCCGGCCATAGAACCGAACCCGCTGCGCCAGCCGCAGCTTCTCATCCAGAAAGCTCTTGCGGATCAGAAGGGCATTGATATCGCGGGCCGCCCTGAAGAATTCGGGATGGTTCTCTTTCAGTCCGCCCATTCCTTCCTGGTAATAGCAGCCGTTGTGAAGCATCACGCCGCGGTCGCTACCAAAGCCGGTGTAGGACCAGAGATCCGGGGTCCCTTGTCTCATCTGCCGTGCGTAGGTCGTCACCATTCCAGCCGGAATGGGCTTCTCATTGAGATGCCGGGCCTCTTCGCGGGTATGCGTCCCCGCCATGATCTCGATCTCGTCGAAGAAAATCATGGGGCCGCCGGGAAGCAGCGCGAAACGAACGTACCGTCCCCACCCCTTGAGATCATCGGCCACGAAGCGGTGGTTCAGGGGCTGATCCTGCGGCACCGAGTCTGTGAGCATGGTGCAGAGATGATCGTACTGTTTTGCGTCCGTGCTTACGAAAACCCGCACCGCCAGGGGAAACGTCACCCCCCCCGAGCCGGTGATCGTGTCAAAGGTGATCTCGCCGATCGGCCGTTCATCCCCCAGGTCGATGTCGATCAGGAAAATCGGCATGGTTTCGATGTCCCAGCCGTAGCCGGGTTGCAGCCCGACGGTGCCGACGGAGGCCGGGGAACATCCATTGTAGACGCCGTCGGTCAGATCGAACGGGTCTCCCTCGTCCGTACAGCCGGGATAGTTCGGTGGAGGATCGAAGGCGCACACTTTCCCCCTGGCGAGGTTCGTGCCCTCCGTCGGCTGCATCGATTGCGCCTTCGCGACACCCGCTGCGATCAGCAGGATCAAGCAGGCAAACACGTTGAAATGATTTCGAATCATGGTCATTGGCTGTTCTTCTAGTCAAAATCTTTTGTTGTTCAACCTACCGCAATCTTGCGTACATCCGGCACGCAAGCAACTCGAATCCTGGGGCTCCGTGATGGAAGGCAGCATAATTTTCTGTAGGCTCCGCGGAATCAGGTGGTAGGTCTCCACCATCTATAAATGACTGCCAAAACATCTGCGGAACCCGAAGAAATTATTCTGCCACAAATTATTCTGCCCACAATGCGGAACCACAGTTCTTTCCCTGGTCCCCGGTGACTCAACCGCTCACCTTGACGAGATGCTTCAGAAGCTCCTGATGCGCCTGCTCCGCTATCATCGGATCGTCCTTATTGTCCAGCACCCGCTTGACCCACTGATCGAGGGCCTTTTCTGCGGCAACAATATCTGCGGTATCGCCTTTGCCCGCGGCCTTCGCCGCCACGACGGCATCGTTCAGCATCTTGCAGACTTCGTAGTCTTCAATGCCGGCACGGTAGGCCTCCCACCGCTTGCTGGAGAGCACGTCGTCCGGATCGTCGTAAATGACTCCCCAGCTCGGCACGCTGGCGTAGTCGTCCCACGAATCCAGGTTGTCGGTATAGTTCCAGAACCCGTTCCCCTCACAGCCTTGGTGGAACGTTTTCCAGAGCTTGTAGCGGTAGTGGCCGGTCGGCGACCTGGTCTTGTTGCTGCTCGAATCGTAGGTCCAGACACGCTTGCCCTTCCAGAAATCCCAGCCGAGCTTCTTGCTGATGGGACACCATATGTCGATGAGCCCCTCGAACTCCGCCAGGCTGTCCTCGGTGAGGCCCCCGGTGACGTTCGCCCAGATCAGCACCTGCGGGTCGATCGACCGCAGCAATTCGCAGGAGGGCTTGACGATCTCGTACATTTCCTTCACGCCCGCCTCGTCAATCCATTCGAATGCGAATTCATCGTAGCCGTAGCCCTTTTCCTTCATGTGGGCGATCACGTCCTTCAGCCAGCGCGTCATGATCTTCGTCCGTCGCGCGTCGCCCTCCTTGGGATACATGCTGCGGTGGTCCGAGTCGAATTGGGTCCAGAGCAGCCACATTTTCGTCCCGGGCAGACTCGCCATGTACTTGTCGAGCTTGGTGAAGTCCATCGGCTGGGTGAAGTTGCCTTCGGCATCGACGCTGGGGAAGGGCATGTAGTTCGAGATCACCTGCTGGACGGTGGAGTAGTGCTCGCGAAGGTCCCTGGCCACCTTCTCGGGACGGGCCTTGGGAATCTTCCAGTGCATGTAGGACCAGGTGTTGATGTACACCGACGCCTGCTCGGGCATGGCGATGGGCATGATCGTGAACGCGAACGGCTTCCTGATCGACGCCCCGTCGCCGGACACTTCGATCTGCCCTCGGTACGTGCCAGGGGCCAGCCCCCGGGCGTCGATGGTGAGCCAGAGCTGCCGGGTCAAGCCGGCAGGAAGCTCGATCATGCCGCGAACCGGAACCAGGGCGTCGGCGCGCAGGAGGAATCCGGAGGCCTCGACGAACCTGACTTCCTGCAAGCGAATCGTGCTCGCAGGGGCGCGGACCGCATCGGCTTGCAGGTCCGTGATGGAGACGGACAGCTCCACGGGGGACGTGGAGCCGTTGACCACGCTGAAGGCCAGCTCCCCCCACTCGTTCTGCATCATCAGCAGCGGTTCGGATGCAGGCTCTGACGCATCGAAGTCGAACGGCAGAAGCGGTGCCCAGGGGTTCGCCGGCCACATCCGCACGCCCGATCGCCCGGTGGCCGCCAGATAGGCGCCCATCACCCGGCCGATTTCGCCATCCAGCTCGGTGAACGGCAGGCCGCGCCGGTAGTCGACCGTCTCCGCCTTGGCGCGGGCCATGATCCTGGACCCGATCTGCTCCAGGGCGTCCCGTGCCTGCCCGACCGCCGCTTGATGCGTATCCGGTTCCTCCGCCAGCCGCGTCTTTGCGTCTCC
>Ga0310123_10003329_pt1 | contig 12504 bp, 13 predicted proteins | sample CB6_AW_1057_MG_FD_203505 | JGI IMG/M metagenome (GOLD analysis project Ga0310123, IMG submission 203505) | Marine microbial communities from Western Arctic Ocean, Canada - CB6_AW_1057 | ecosystem: Environmental > Aquatic > Marine > Oceanic | place: Canada: Western Arctic Ocean | collected... | reverse complement strand
ATCAAGGTCTTAGGCTACACCCAAATCTTGGGGAAGATTCAGGTTGGTGAACAGTTTTTCTTCCAGGTTGAACTTTTGATACTGCTCTGGGAGGAGTTGCGTTATCTTCAGACCCTCTAACCCTCGGGTCATTTTGTGTGTGCCGCGTTCGACGGCCTGGCGAATCCTATCGCGGGCGCGAAGAGAATAGACGGCGCACAGGGGTTGCGGCATCCCATCCGCGGCAATGGGTAACACCACGTCAGCTATCGACGCTCGTGCCTCAGCCAGGAGAAAGTTCAGAAACTCTTCCGCGAGGTAAGGCATGTCGCAGGCCACGACCAGGTTCCATTCGCTGGTGGAGTCATCGAGGGCCGCGAGCAAGCCGGCCAGGGGACCGAAACCATCTACCGAGTCCGGGATCACGCGATAGCCGAGGTGCTGGTATTTCTCGATTGAGCCGACGAGGGTAGCCGATCCCGCCGCGGATTGAACGGTCTGGGCGACGTGAGCCGAGAGCGGCCGGCCCTGCCACTCAAGCAAAGCTTTGTCTTGGCCGAAGCGGGAGCTTTTGCCGCCGACTAGGACGTATCCAGCGGTTTCCGCCATGAGTTGATTGTAGTACGGGTCGGGTTCTCCCAATCCCCAATCGGGACACAACCCGGCTGATTTGTACAATGGAAGATTCGCAGGGAAGCTAGAGGAAGACTCATGGAAAACGTCGTCATCATCGGCTCTGGTTGTGCCGGAAACACCGCCGCTATCTACGCAGCTCGGGCAAGTCTCGATCCGCTGGTTTTCGAGGGCCTGGAAGCCGGTGGCCAGCTCTCGCTCACGACCGAAGTCGAAAACTACCCGGGCTTCCCCGAAGGGATCATGGGACCCGAGCTGGTCGAGAACATGAAGAAGCAGGCGCAGCGGTTTGGCGCCAAGTACCGGCCTGGCGATGTCACCAAGGCCGACCTCTCCAAGCGCCCCTTCAAGCTATGGGTCGGCGACGAAATGGTGGAGACGAAAACGCTGATTGTCGCTTCGGGAGCCTCGGCACGCTGGATGAACATTGAGTCGGAACAGAAACTGATCGGCCACGGGGTCAGCTCCTGTGCTACTTGCGACGGGTTCTTTTTTCGCGGCAAGCCGGTGACGGTTGTGGGAGGCGGTGATTCCGCGATGGAGGAGGCGACGTTTCTGACGAAGTTCGCCACCGAGGTCACGATCGTGCATCGCCGCGATGAGTTTCGCGCCTCGAAGATCATGCTCGACCGCGCCCAACGCAACGAGAAGATCAAATGGGTCACAAGCGCGGTAGTGGAAGAGGTCCATGACGTCAGCCAGAACGAAGTGACCGGCGTTCGTTTGCGGGGCGCCAACAACGGAAAAACATGGGACCACCCCACGAGCGCGCTCTTTCTGGCGATCGGGCACATTCCCAACACAAAGGTTTTTGAGGGGCAGCTCGATCTCGACAAGGATGGCTACATCATTTCAAAAGGCGGCGCGCGAACGAACGTCGAGGGGGTCTTCCACGCCGGCGATGTGCAGGACCGCGTTTACCGGCAGGCGGTGACGGCGTCGGGAGCCGGCTGCATGGCGGCCATCGAGGCCGAGCGGTTCTTGGAATCGATGGAAGAGTAGGCGGATATTTGGGGACGTGACTCCAGAGTCACGCCTGGGGCTCTGAGTTCCGTCCCGAACTTTCTTGCTGCGCCGGCAATGGATTCGCCGCGCAACCTCAAACCGAATATTTTCTGGCCAAATCCCGAAGCCGCCTCAACTGCGGCGGTACGGCTGTTATCGCGTCTTCGTTCTCTCCGTCGTACTCGAGTGAAACGTAGCCGCGGTAGCCGGCTTCGGCAAACATCTGCATGACCCGATCCCAGTCACAGGCCTCTCGGCGGCCGTCCTCGTAGCGGATCGTCACCTTGAACTGCGCATTCACCGCGTAGGGCAGGCAGGTCGCCATCTGAGCGTAGGGATCGCTGCGGAAATTGCCGGTATCGAGGTTGATGCCGACCCAGGGATGATCGACGGCTTCGACAATCTCAATAATGCGCTTGGCGTAGAGCGTGATGCCGCCGTGGTTTTCCAGGCCCAGGATGACTCCCTTGCTTCGAGCGTAATCCGCGGATCGCTTGAGTATTTCCGTAACCCATTTCGCGGCGTCGCTCTCGTCGGCGCCCTCGGGGACGTTGCCCCCGAATACCCGAATGTGGCTGGCGCCGAGCTGGTTGGCGATATCCACCCAGTGACCCAGCCAGGCGGCTTCCCGCTGCTGCTCGCGGGCCGTGGGACGGCATAGATCCGAGCGAATGGCGATGCTGGGGATCTCCACCGCCGCCAGATAGGCTTTGCGGCGTAGAGACGCAAGAAACCGATTCAGACGGTCGGTCGGAAACCAGTAAACCGTCAGGTCAAGCCCGTCGATGTCGTTCTCGGCCGCGATGTCCACTAAGTCTTCATAGGTCATCTGGTTGCGGCCCAGCGCTTCGCGGTAGGAATAGGCGCAGATGGCACTCTTGATGCGCGGCTTCGCGGAGCTTTCGGCTCGGGGCGCCGCGGCAAAGGCGGAGGGCCCGAAAGAAAGGGCCGCTGCCGTCGGAAGGGATTTGAGAAGGTCACGTCGGTTCATGGAGAACTCCTTACAGAGAGGATCGGAATCGGCGATCCAGCACATTCATTTTAGCTGCCGCGGCGTGGTGCGAATCGGTTGCCGCGGCGGCCGGTCCGCCGAGTCGCAGCAAACCACTCCACCAAGTCTATAACGAACGGAGGGTGGGGTGGCGATCATGGGTGCTATTCCGGTCTTGACGGCTCCAGCTTCCAGATGTTGCCCGCCATCTCATCCATACTAAAAAACAGCCGGTCCCCGCCGAGCGATAGCCCTACGGTCGAAAAGTTGCCACGCCGCATGATCTGACGATTAGCGAGATGTGCATGATGCACTCCGAAGGCGTCGTCTGTCGGACGCTTCGTAGCTGGGTCGAGCCGCTGTGCCCAGATACAACGGAAGCCGTCACGATCGGAGACGAAATAAAGCAGACTGCCGTCCGGCGACCATTCCGTCCGGCCATCCAGCCGCGATCCGTCCGTTATTTCGATCCACTCGCCTTGCGCCACCGCCTCACCATTCTCGAAGCGGGTGATGAAAATCTGTCGCCGATCCGGAGCCGTGACCATATGGAACGCGATCCACCGCCCATCGGGAGAAAAACGCGCGTCGCACGCTGTTCCCCGCGTCAACGAGGATCTTGGTTTCTGCGTTGGTACGATCGAGCGCCCGAATCATCCTGCTCTTGGTGAAGAGTAGTTTGCTCTCGTCCGGCGACCAGCCGCTCAGGCTGTTGCCACACTCGGCACAAAGCCGTCTCTGAACACCCGTGTCAAGATCATTTGAGTACAATACACGACGTGCATAGTAGGCCACACGCTTACCAGACCGACTGATGACCGGCACGTCGCCTCCCATGGGCGCCGGGTTGAGGGCACGTGTTTCGCCGCTTGCGAGGTCACGCACCCAGACGCCGGGCTCGTCCCCACGAGTCGACAAGAATGCCAGCTTCTTTCCGTCCGCCGAGACCGAAGGGCCAATGTCGTCAGCCTGGTCGAAGGTAATGCGTTCCGCTTCGCCCAGCGCTTGTCCGTCATTCGGGTCGATCGGCAAGCTCCAGACGTCATAATGCGCCCGCAGGCTCGCGAAGACAATGCCTCCTTCCGGGCTGATGCCAGGCTGGGCCTCGATGTTGGCCCCGAAGGTGAGCCGCTCCGGCTCTCCGTTCACCCTCCAGTTGTCGAGCGACAACGGGACGCGCCACAAGTTTACGCTGTCGCCGGTTCGGGCGGTCAAAACGACCGAGGAGAACTCAGTCAGCCAAAGCTCGGGGATGTACAAGTCAGCCCCGCCCCACTGCTGCGGGCGATTCAGACCGTGACGCTCGAAGTATTCCAGCGCTCCTGTCGGAACCGCCTCTTCCGCCTCGATCGACCCGACCCACCACTCTTCGCCGCGATCTCTTACCGCGAAGAGCAAATGTTTTCCATCCGGCAGCCAGACCGGCGCGCGGCCTTGGTACACGCGCCTCGCTGAACCGCCTGTGGAGGAAACGACATAGACGTCCATACCAGACGGCGCGACCCATTCGACTCCGGTCCAATAGGCCACGAGGGAACCATCGGGCGAGAAGCGGGGCCGGCGGCCCTCGACAGCCAGCAGACGGGAGTGCCCCCCAGCACCGGCATCACGTAAATGCCTCCGCCCGATCGCTCGGAACGAAAGACGATCCTGTCGCCCGCGGGGGGAAAGTGGGGTTGGTGGTCGTCGGCGGGATCATTGGTCAACCGCCGGGGCTCGCCGCCGGAAACCTGCTGCACTCAAAGGTCAAGGTTGCCTCCGGCCCGGTCGGATGCGTAGACGACGAGGCTGCCGTCGGGAGAAAGCGCGGGCTCGTACGTGAGACCCGAGTCCCGCGTGATCTGTTTGAGTTGAAACTGGTCGGGGCCTGACGTCGAGCCGCCGGAATCTCCGAGCCGCCAGACAGCTGCCGCAAGGACAGTCAGCGCCGCGGCTACAGCGATCCAGGCGATGGGTGCCTTTGTTCGAGAGTCTTCTTTCGAGTCCGCGGAATGAGACGTGGCAAAACCCCGCTTCAAAGCCTTGACGTCAACAAGCAATTCGTCCACGTGCTGGTAGCGCTCGTCCGGGCTTTTCGCCATCGCCTTGCCGACGATGCGGTCGAGTTCGACAGGTACATCGACGCGCTGGGCAGTCATCGGCTCCGGCTCTTCGTGGACGATCGAGTATGCCACCGCCGCCTCACGTTCGCCCTCGAAAGGCAGGCGGCCTGTCACCATCTCATAGATCACCACCCCCAGCGACCAGATATCCGTGCGGCGGTCGGTCGGCAGGCGCTGTGCCTGCTCCGGCGACATATAGGCGGGTGTTCCGAGCATTGTCGCTGTCTTGATGAGCCTGGACTGTTCAGCGAACTGCGCCAAGCCGAAGTCCATAATCTTGACTTGGCCTTGCGGGGTGACCATCAGATTGGCACCCTTGATGTCGCGATGCACGATGTCTTTTTCGTGCGCCACTTGCAGCCCCTGAGCGGTCTGGATCGCAATGTCCAGAGTCTCCTGCAACTTCAGCGGACGCTCTGCAATCTTGTCCTTGACGCTCTGGCCCTCGATGCAGGCCATGGCGATGAAGGTCTGATCCTGCTCTTGGTTGATTTCGTAGACGGTGCAGATGTTCGGGTGATCCAGGGCGGCAGCCGCTTTGGCCTCGCGGATGAAGCGCTCGCGGCCTTCTTGGTCTTCCACCAGGTGGGGCGCCAGGAATTTCAGAGCCACGGTTCGATCAAGACTGACGTCGATGGCCTTGTAGACCACCCCCATCCCACCTTCGCCGAGCTTCCCGGCAATCTTGTAGTGGGATATAGTTCGACCGATCATACCGGCCCCTTGAGCCATGAGGCAATTGTACCGCCGCAGGATAGATTGTGGTACCACATCAGAACTGCATCAGCAGTGTGGCAGCAGGAAAAGGCCGGGAGAGGCGGGAGAGGCGGAGGTGTCCAGTACAAGATGATTCTGAAAGCGAGCAGGTCGGGTCAAGGCATTCCGCGGATGAATGCAAGTCACCATGCAGCCTGCTCTTCTCCGCGGTGACCGGTTCAGGCGCTTCCTTTGGATAGGAAAAGGCTTGGTTGCTTATCCGTAATTCAGGTATTTCCGGCCGGCCTTTCTCCCTGGTAACCTCGGTTCCGATAGACTGAATCATTCCAACTCCACCGCAGCGGGTCTGGCGTCGTTTCAAGGGAGCATCCAGCAACTCGATATGAAAATTCTCTTTATCGGAGATATCATTGGCAAGCCGGGAAGACGAATCGTCCACGACGAGCTGGAGACGATTGTTTCCGACCGGCAGATCGATCTCGTGGTCGCCAACTGCGAAAATTCAGCGGCAGGTTTCGGCGTTACCGTGGATATCGCCGAGCGCCTGCTCGATGCCGGCGTACATGTTCTGACCTCAGGCAATCATATCTGGGACAAGAAGGAAGCGCATTCTTATATGGATAGAAGGCCCGAGTTGATCCGGCCCGCCAACTATCCCGAAGGCGCCCCGGGAGGCGGCGTCTACGCCGGCAGGACGGCGGGAGGCGTTCCTTATGCCGTGATCAACCTTCAGGGGCGGGTGTATCTCCCGAGTATCGACTGTCCTTTCCGTAAGGCGGACGAGTTGCTGGAAAGCTTGGGGGATGACGTTAAAGTGCGGATGGTTGATCTGCACGCCGAAGTCACCAGCGAGATGGTTGCGTTCGGCTGGTATGTGGATGGCCGGGTCTCGGCGGTCGTGGGGACACATACGCACATCCCGACCGCGGACGAACGGGTTCTGCCGGCGGGAACGGCCTATATCACCGACGTCGGCATGACCGGGCCCTACGACTCGGTGATCGGGATGGGGAAGGAGGCCTCGATCCAGCGTTTTCTCTACGGGATCCCGGTACGATTCGAACCCGCGAAAAACGACGTTCGGCTGGCGGCCGTCGTGATCGAAGTGGACGAAAACACGGGCCACGCGACATCGATCGAACGTTTGTCGCTGTGCGAAAAACGGAATTGAACCGCCGGCGGATTTCCCGTCAGCCGGAAGTTCCGGCTCGGCTCGGTACGTTCCCCGGTCGGGCCTGAGCGGTTCGCTCGGCAGACTTCTCAGTTTCCTGTCCGAGAAGATTGGAGGAGGGGGTAGGGGCGGCTTTTCCTTTCCTTCCATTTCGAGATGCAAAGGGCTTGATGACACCACTCCCGCTTGAATTCCGGCTTGCCGTCTGGACCGTCAAACTGACGATCCTGGCCGCTCAACTGCATTTGTTCGTGTGGCTGAGGCAAGTTCTCGTTGCGCGCTATCCACGAATGGGTCAGCGGCTGGCTTTTACCGCGGCCCTGCTCGCTGTCGTTTTAGTTGGTTCCTCTGAGCTGTTCGACCATGAGCGTGGCCTGCTTGGTCTGGGTTCACTGCCTGATCCGCTGCGGTATTCCGCCACGATTTGGGTCGCGGGCTGTTTCGGAGCTTATCTGATGTGGGGGGCTCACGCGGGTTGGAGGGCGTTTCGAAGCCGCGTTCTCGCCGCGACTCCTTCGCCGGCAGGGCCTGGGGTTGAACTGTCCAGCACCGTCCTCACAAGGCGCCGAATGGTGGCGACGGCAGCCCGGGCGGCACTGGCGGCACCGTTCGCGGTGGCCGGATATGGCACCTTCATTGGCCGAACGCAGTTCGACGTGCGCGAAATAGACATCAAGATCAAAGACCTTCCAAGCGGGCTTGACGGACTGCGCGTGGCTCAATTGACCGACCTGCACTTCGGGTTGAACCTATCCGCCGCCGAACTGGAGGGTGTGGTTGGGCTGACCAACGAGCTGCGGTCGTACCTGACGTTTGTCACGGGCGATCTGATTACGCAAGAGGGCGACCCGTTAGAAGAATGCATCGACATCCTTTCCGATTTGCGGGCTGATTCAGGGGTTTGGGCCTGCATGGGAAATCATGAGGCGTACGCCGGCAGCGTCGGCCATTGTAAGTCCTATGCCCGCAACGCCGGCATTCAATTCCTGAGGCAGTAATCTGAAATGTTACGTTTCGGCGACGCCAAGCTGAATCTTTGCGGAGTCGATTATCAATCGCAGCGGAAGCCTTATCTGCGGGAAGCGGGTCCTCTGCTTCGCGGCGAGGCGTTCAACCTGCTGCTGAGCCACAATCCCGACGTCTTTCCCGTGGCAGCGGGTTTAGGATATGATCTTGTAGTCTCCGGTCATACGCATGGAGGGCAGGTCACGGTTGAGATTCTTGAGAAATGGGCCAATCCAGGGCACTTTTTCACGCCATACGTTGCCGGTGAATATCGCCTCGGCCGTTCCGCGCTCTACGTAAGCCGCGGCATCGGAACCGTGAATCTCGCGATGCGAATCGGGGCTTTGCCAGAGATTAGCTTGCTGACCCTCCGTCGAGCCTAGCCCGCTCTTCTCACCGCGTGCTTCGGCCGGCAGGCGGTTAGAAATGCGGGTTTGCGAGCCGGCGAGTTTCCAAGATGCGCTACCTCATACTCAGCGACATTCACGCCAACAAGGAAGGCTTGGAAGCGGTACTCGGCCATGCGGAAGGGGACTACGACGAGATTTGTTGTTTGGGAGACATTGTCGGCTATGGCGCCGATCCCAACGCCGTCACGGAGTGGATTCGAGAAAATGTCAGCCATGTCATTCGCGGCAACCACGACAAGGCCTGCTGCGGTCTTGAGGATGCCTCGACGTTCAACGTCATCGCGCGATTAGCGGTGCAATGGACCCAGGAGGTCCTAACCCCCGAGAATCACAAGTATTTGACGGGACTGTCCCAGGGGCCGCTGGTCCTCAACGGTTTCGTGATGGTTCACGGCTCCATCATGGATGAAGACGAGTACGTCGTCGATCCTTATGACGCCTTGATGCAGTATCCCCATGTAGAAGGCAAGCTTGTCTTTTTCGGACACACCCATCTGCAAGGAGGCTTTATTCTCTGGGGCGAGGACGGGCACATCGCGCACGAGACCGTGAAGCCGGAATCGGGCGAGGTCGAGACTTCGGCGGGCCGCAGCTACCTCATCAACCCGGGGTCTGTGGGGCAGCCCAGAGACCTCAATTGGAAGGTCGCCTACGCCATTTTCGATTCCGAGAAGCAAGTGGTGGAATACCGGCGTTGTCCCTACGCTATTAAAACCACCCAAGAGAAGATCCGGAGAGCCGGTTTGCCGGCAGCGCTGGCAACGCGGTTGTCGGAAGGGCGCTAACCGCTTTTCTCACCGCATATTCGGCATCAGAGATAGACACGTGCTGATGTTACTTTGGTGGGACCCGATCATCAGGTGTGTCCGGCGCGAAAGAAGCACACTTAGCGCCCGGTGCTGCCCCTGCTCTCCTGTCGGCGCCCAAACCGAAAGCTGTTATACGCACTTCGTTCCGCAGAGGCGAGCAGGTTACTATTGAGGTTCCTCCAGAGAGATGTTCCCCATGCCAGAAACCGATTCCAAATCCTCGTCCGATGTCAACCGGCGCCAGTTCACCAAGATGTCGGTCGCCGCCGCGGCCTCGGCTGCCATGACCACCGACGCTGCTGGTTCCGCTGCCGCACCCGGCGCACCCGGCTCGGCGATCGTCGATGACTTCAAGCGCCGCGACTCCTTCTATCACGGCCATGGCTGGGAATCGCTCAACCCCGGATATTGGAAGCTCGAGGGCAATGCTCTGCGGCGCCGTATCCACACGCGGGGCGACAAGGCGCGGCGCACAGGGTTTCCTTTTCACGCCTACATGGAGACCGACTACGAGACGCGGCCTCCTTATGGGATGATCTGGCGGCGCGACTGGAAGCTCAGCGGCGACTATCACATCGCGATCAACGCCACCGTCCGCGCCTTGCCGCGAAAGAATCCCGAGCCGGGCTATTCCCTTATGGGGATCTGCTTCGGGGGACGTACTCTGTTTGAAAGCTGGAATGGAGCTGGCGAGGAAGGGGACGCTTGCTGGTACGCCGCCTGGCGGGACGATGGCGCCTTCGGAGTCTACGACCACACGACGGATGCCGCCAAGACGGTGCAGCCGGGTTCGGCCACCAAGGGTCCCGCGCTTCAGCCGGGCGATGAGGTCACCATTGCGGTCGAAGTGTCGGGTGGGGACTCGGTGACCGCTGAGGTCACCGCCACCCTGACGGCCAACGGGAGTTCGACCAAGGTCGTTTGCTCGAACGTCGACCGCGCCAAATTCATCGACGGCTATTTCGGGCTCGCGGCCCGCGGCGAGCTGGACTTCCAGGTCAACGAGGTCCGGCTTGTCCCGAGCGAAAACAAGCCGCTCGACGAACCGCTCAATGAACTGCAAGTCTGCTACGCGCTGGGTGATTCACTCAAGCAGGTAGACGGGGAGTGGTACTGCCGCTTCATGGCGATTTTCCGGCAGGAAGGCCGCCGGGCGCAAATTCGGATCAGCACGTCGGAGAATCCAGCTGGGGGTTGGGCGTCCGTACCTTTCGCGGGCGCCGCCGCCGATATTGTCACGAACGACTTCCGGAGAGCCACGGCCGTCGTCGATTGCCTTCTCCCCGCCAATCCCGCCGAAACCGAGATGTATTTCACCGTCTGGAAGGACGGCGAGGACGTCACGGACGATCCGCGTCCCCGCGCCCAAAAATATGTCGGAAGACTGCCCCAATTGCGCGCCCCCTATCGGCTGTGCGGGCTGAGCTGCCACGCCATCAGCGGCCGAAAGCCGGGCATGGAGCACACCGATAAGTATCAGGAGAACTGGATCCACGATCAGCCGCAGCGCGACGCCTTCATCTATCTCGAGCACTTCGAATTTCAAGTCATGGTATGGGAGGACGACGTTTGGTACCTGGAACTCGTCCTTTACACCACCAGCACCGACGACGCCTACAAGATCATCACGACCACGCTCGCCAACCCGATGACGCGCTGGCAGATGATGCGGCATTGGAACACTCTCAACCCGGGCGATCACGACCATGGCATGGACGACGTCAAAGGTCCCGAGCAGATCGCCATACGCAATCAGCCGGGGTTGGGGCAAGACATCGAGTACATGCGACGCAACTTTCAGATCGTCTCGCACCTGATCAGTGGCGACGACAGCCCCTCCGGTACCGAGAACCCCAAGCGCTGGCGACGCTGGAAAATGCCCGACGGCGATTTTTCGCTGTTGATCGTGGACTCGCGGCTTTGGCGCACCTCGCAGGACACCCACATTTGGGAGACCGAAGGCTGGACCGGCAAGGGCCACATCTACGACCGCAAGGATCCCACCCGGAGCTTGCTGGGCGAGGAGCAGTTCGCCTGGCTGCAAGAAGTGATCCGGACAGACTCCTCAGCGCTGATGTGCGTCTCGGGAATCAACGGCATGCATACGATCTGGCAGCCCTCCGCCGAGGCCGAACAGCGCGACCGCGTCGCGGCCGACTACGCGGGCTGGGTCAAGGCAGGCTGCGACCGGGTGATTGAGTTGCTCAGTTCGCGCGAAGGCGTCGTCAGCGTCTACGGCGATGTCCACATCGGCTCGATTGCGCGAAATCGCCAAGCAGGTCTTTATGAGTGCTCTTTCGGCCCGATCGGCCGGACGGGCGGGCGCAGGCTCAAGCACGACTTCGGACCCCGTATGAAGGACTACGATGGCCGTGAGCTGGAGGTCATCGCGCTCTACCACCAAGACCATGAGTCCCCGGATCTCAAGAAGCAAAGCAACCCGGGATACTGGAATTTCCTCGAGATGCATTTCGACACGCGGGAGGCTGAGGCAAACATCCAGCTTCGGTTGCGGCGGCTCGACGAACCGCCCAATCCACAAGGCCAGGGCGGTGGCTGGGTCAATGTGAAGGCGTCGACGACCGGGCGTCCGATTGACTCCCGGTTGCCTGAGTTCAAAACCCTTCCCAACGCCGATGTGAAGTTTTCGGCTGCCGACGGCAGGCCGATCCGCGGCGCGCGCAGCTTGCCGGATGGACGGGTTCTCGTCGCGGGTCTTGTGGGTGTCTCCTCTGGCACGAAGGTATTGATGACCGCTTTCGACGGCCAAGGGGTTGACGCGCAGCTTCTGGAAACGCAGTCTCTGAGTTAGGGCCCCCGCCTGACCCGGTGCTGACGCGCGGGCTTGGGCAAGCATTCGCCCCGCCAAGCAAACCGAAAAACCGAACCCCGCCTGCTGCAATGCGATCGGACAGTCGCCAAGGAAAAGGCAGATGAGGAGAAGCGACGAAGAGGTGGGAGAGCCGACGTGGCGCACATCTCCAGACGTGCCGTGTCGCCATTCGTGGCGACATGTCTTTGACTGTATTACCTCGACATCCGGCAGCGCCGTCCACTTCAGGCCGCCTCGGCGAGCGCCCGCAGGCGTTCGCGTTTGTGCTGCTGCAACAGGTTCATATCCAAGTAGCGGCCGGCTTCGATCCAGCCGTCATGGATCTCAGTGGCCAGCGCCCTGACCAGCCGTAAACAACCTGCCTGATTCGCGAAGATGCGCACGACTAGAGCATTTTCAGGAATGATATAGACAACCCATGGGGGCTACTTAGCATCGACGTCCTGGCTATGGCGAATGCATCTTCGGATGCGGGCTATGTCATCATTGAAAATGCTATAGCGTCCGCCGCTTGATCTTCTCCATCAGCCGCTCCAACATATTCGCCGGCTTGATGTGCTTGTGGTGCTGCCGCGGCAAGCTCAAAACATCCACGTCTGCTCGATGTTCTCCTCCACCCGGTCACATAGCTTGGGGCAGGTCGGCGACCATTTCTCCAGCCAACACGCCAACTCGCGCCGCGCCTCCTCGGCCTCGTGCCGGTCATGGATCCGGCGCAATTTCATCAAGCAGTCGCCGCCGGCCTTGCGCGGCAGATCGTCCCGCCGCATTCCGCGGAAAGTGCACCTAGCAGCGTTGCCAGGCTGCTTGGGCGAGCGTCTCGGCAACCGCCTTTTTCAAAGCCCGCAT
>Ga0310123_10003328_pt1 | contig 12505 bp, 13 predicted proteins | sample CB6_AW_1057_MG_FD_203505 | JGI IMG/M metagenome (GOLD analysis project Ga0310123, IMG submission 203505) | Marine microbial communities from Western Arctic Ocean, Canada - CB6_AW_1057 | ecosystem: Environmental > Aquatic > Marine > Oceanic | place: Canada: Western Arctic Ocean | collected... | reverse complement strand
GAGCAGCATGATTTCGGCTGCTTGTTGAGCTTCGGCCGCCCGCTGTTCGGGAGTGCCTCGCGTGCCCATCTCACCGGCGGTGAAATCGACCACGGCGGTGCGGTAGCCCTTCTCGGCCATTTGAATCAAAGTGCCGCCGCAGGTCTGCTCGACATCATCGGGATGAGCCGCGATGGCCAGCACGTCAACTGTCATTGGCCTGGATTCTCCTGGTTTCCAAAGCTCAGCATTTCCCGGAGTTTTCTGATGTCAATTCGATGCTTGAAGACATCTTTACCATTCACCGCGACGACCGGGATGTCATCGTTGTACCGTGCCCGCAAGGACGGATCGTCATCGATGTTGCTTTCCTCGATTTGAAAATTCACTTGGCGGCGAATCCTCTCGAGTTGTTCCTTGACCACGCCGCACAAGTGGCAGCCCGGACGGGAATAGAGTGTCACTGTTGGAACCGGCATCGTAAGGATCGAGCAGTTTCGCCCCGGAAAGACATTCTACCGCAAGGACGAAACGGAGCCCCAAGCGCAAGCGCGGGGTCGACGAGGGCGCAGCAGGCAAATACAGCCGCAGCAAACGCAATGAGCCTGCTCTTCTCACCGCGTGGCGAGGCGAGCAAGCGCAACGAAGTATTGGCGGGCCTATCGGGTGCTTAGTAGACCGTCAGGCGGTGAGAAATGCGGGCCAGGTTCTTGCGAAACGTGCCATCGCTTTCCTCGTGTGTTGTGCTTCTCAAAGGATTGTTTGGCTGATCTAGGAGGCACCTCTGAAGGGTCATTGGTCTTGCCCCGGATAGTACGCTTCTCCGTAGCGCATCATGACGCTGCTCGCCCCGCCATCACTTCCGATCGTTACGACGTAGAGCCGGTCGAACTCGCCCTCCTCGTTGATCACCGAGCTTGGTTTACCTCCGAGCGACTCGACCATCGCCGGGGTGGTTGTGCTGTGGCCTACCACGAGATGTCGGCCCCCCGTTCTACGCAGTGATTCGACCAGAGCGGGTAGGTCTTGAGGGTCGTAGAGATCCACTTTCAGTCCATACTCGATAGCGACGGGTGCAGCTGTGTCCCTCGTCCGGATGAAGTCGGAGCTATGTACGTATTCGATCTCCGCGCTGCGCAGGGTTCTGGCGAGTTCCACGGCCCGCTCGCGTCCGGCAGCGGAAAGCTCCGCATCTTCGCTGAGGTCGGCTTTCTCGCCGTGCCGCACGAGCAATACGACGAGAGGCTTGTGTTCGGACGCGGAAGGAACGGTCTCTGGCTTCGATGAACAACCGACCAGTGTGATCGCTATGAATAAGATGACAATTGTGAACGCTCTCAGTGTTCTCATAGTGTTATTTCGGTTTCTATGAAGCCAGCCTAGATTCGACTGTCGAAATAGCTGGTTAACGACAGCAAGCTAGTCGCAACTCCGGTCCGCAGTGAAATTCTATTTGGATCGTCCCGTCTTCACGCCAGCAACTTGTGGATCACATTTCCAGCGACGTCGGTCAGCCGGAAGTCACGGCCGCGAAACTTGAACGTCAGCTTGGTGTGATCGATTCCAAGCAGGTGCAGGATCGTGGCCTGAATGTCGTGTACGTGAGTAGAATCCTTGACCGGCGAAAAGCCGATGTCGTCTGTTTCTCCGATGCTTTGACCGGGCTTAGTGCCGCCGCCGGCGAACCACATCGTAAAGGCGTCAATGTGATGGTTGCGGCCCAAGGTGTCGCGCTGCTCGCCCATCGGCGTGCGCCCGAATTCCCCGCCCCAGACGACGAGCGTGTCGTCGAGCAACCCTCGTTGCTTGAGGTCGCGAATCAGGGCGGCGCAGGCTTGATCCGCCGACAAACAGACCTCGTCGAGGTTGTTGTCCAGATTCTCGTCGGGGCCGCCATGATGATCCCAGCTAGAGTGATAGAGCTGAACAAACCGGACACCGCGTTCGACCAGACGCCGCGCCAGCAGGCAATTATTCGCGAATGACTTCGCTCCGGGCTCGGCGCGGTACATGTCGAGCGTTGCTTTGCTCTCGGCCGAAAAATCGATCAGCTCCGGTCCGCTGGTCTGCATGCGGTGCGCCATCTCGTAGGCTGAAATGCGGGTTGCGATCTCAGGGTCGCCGAACTTTTCGAGGTTCATGCGATTCAGATCGAGAATGGCGTCGATGGCAGCCCTCTGCCGGCCAGAGCTGAACCCCGGCGGGCTCGTCATATTCAGGATGGGCGCGCCGCCGCTCTGAAAGGGTATCCCTTGATGAGCCGTCGGCAGGAAACCGCTGGCCCAGTTCATCGCTCCACCGCGCGGGCCGCGCGGGCCTGACTGCAGCACGACGAAACCCGGCAGGTCTTTCGATTCGCTGCCGATTCCGTAACTAACCCAGGAGCCCATACTCGGGCGGCCGAAGATCGGCGAGCCGGTGTTCATCATGATTTTCGCCGGCGCGTGGTTGAAGTTGTCGGTATGAACCGAGCGCACAAACGTCAGATCGTCCACCACCTGGGCTGTATAGGGCAAGCACTCCGACACCCATTGCCCTGATTCACCATGCTGCTTGAACTCCCGTCGTGTGCCCAAGAGTTTCGGCGGATTCTTCGCAAATGACTCCATGAATGCAAAGCGTTTTCCCTCCATCATCGAAGGAGGCAGCTCTTTCCCGCTGAGCTTTTGGAGCTCGGGTTTGCGCTCGAAGAGTTCGAACTGGCTCGGCGCGCCCGCCATGAAGAGGTAGATGATGTTCTTGGCTCTTGGTGCGTGATGGAACCCGCGGAGTCCGGTGTCCGGCGCGGAGAACAACTGATCGCCCACGAACAGCGACGTCAACGCCGCCTTGCCGACGCCAATGCCGCACTGCTGGAAAAGCTGGCGGCGCGTCACCTGCTGCAGCAGTTTTCTTTCGAGATTCATGGTGGCGCCTCTGCCCGCTTCCTCTTCCATGCTTGTCTACTGCCTTGTCACGAACTCGTCGAGGTTGATTAGCACCCGCGATGCCGCGGTCCACGCCGCCGCCGATGCGGACTTCGCTCCCAAGGCTTCCCGCGCTTCGCGGTCGGTTTCGAATTCGTCCGTCATACGCGCCACGTATTGCGACATTCTTTCGCGCTCATCCTCTCGCGGCGGACGCGCCAGGCAGGTCTCGAATACAAACCGGATGCGCGCGTTCCGGTTCTCGTCCTTCGCCAGGACGCGCCCGGCCAGCGCACGGGCAAACTCGGTCTGAGCCTCGTCATTCAGCAAGGTTAATGCCTGCAACGGCGTGTTGGAGCGGTTTCGGCGGGTCGTTGACGCCTGGGCGTTCGGAGCGTCAAACAAAGCCAGTCCCGGATGCGCGGCAGAGCGCCAGAAAAACGTGTACATGCCACGGCGGTAACGGTTGGAACCTTCATCGGCCTTCCACTCGCGGTCGACTTGGGTGAATTGACCCGCTCCAGGCGGTTGTGGCGGAAAGACGCTGGGACCGCCTATCTTGGGAGTCAGCAAACCCGACACGGCCAGAGCCGAGTCGCGAATCGTCTCCGCCTCCAGACGAATGCGGTTTTGGCGGGCAAGCAAGCGGTTGCTGGGATCGATCTTTTGAGCCTCCGGGCGCGCCTGGGAGGATTGCCGGTAAGTTGCCGAGTTTACGATCAGGCGATGCATGGCCTTCAGACTCCAGTCCCTGCGCACGAACTCCGACGCCAGCCAATCCAGCAGTTGCGGATGAGAGGGCGGCGTGCCTTGCGAGCCGAAATCGTTCTCGGTCTCCACAAGGCCCAGGCCGAAGTAACGCTGCCAGATGCGGTTGACCGTCACCCTGGGCGTGAGCGGATTGTCCTTCGACACAAGCCAGCGGGCGAGGTCAAGGCGGTTCGGATTCTCGCTCTTAGGCAAGGGCGGCAGCACCGACAGTGTTCCCGGGCTAACGGGGTCCCCCTTGCGCGTGAAGTCTCCTTGAATATGCAGATAGGCTTCGCGCGGCTGGGGCAAGTCACGCATGATCATAGTCGATTCGGTCTCGGGAAGCTGTTTCTTCAGAGCGCGGATGCCGTCTTGGCGGCCTTTCCAGCCAGCATCGCGCGCTCGGAAGAAGCGGGCGAGGGTTCCCCGGTCAACCGTCGACCGCTCCTCCCGCGGCGTGTTGAGAATGTCACTAACTCTTTCTTCGACCGAGTCCCCTCCGCTGGCGAAACGCGTCTCCCAGTCCGACTCGAGAGACTTGCGATATTCAAGCAACTCGTCCTCCAGCAGCCCGATTTGATGTTTCAATGCCCCCTGCCGGGCGTATTCCTCCGGCGTGCCGAACTCAAGCAGCGGGTCCATCATGCGGACCCGGCCCTCGCCGTTGAGAATGTTGGCACCTAGCTCGTCTACGTTGTTGTAAAACGCGAACAACTGATAAAACTCACGCTGCGAAATGGGGTCGAACTTGTGATCGTGACAGCGCGCGCAGCCGACCGTCAGCCCCAGGAAGGCCGCACCGGTCGTGCTCACGCGATCGACGACGGCTTCGACGCGGTACTGCTCGTAGTCGATGCCCCCTTCCTGGTTGATCATCGTGTTGCGCTGAAAACCAGTGGCCACCAGTTGATCCCGGGTTGGATTCGGCAGCAGATCACCGGCGATCTGCTCAATGACGAACTGGTCGAACGGCTTATCCTGGTTCAGCGCCTCGATGACCCAGTCGCGGTAACGCCAGATCGACCGCTCGCCGTCGATCGAATAGCCGTTCGAGTCGGCATAGCGGGCGATGTCGAGCCAGTGGCGGCCCCAACGCTCGCCGTAGTGCTTTGACTCGAGCAGGCGATCGACAAGCCGCTCATAGGCCCCTGCGTCTCGGTCTTCGAGGTATTGTTGAACCTTTTCAAGACTTGGCGGCAGACCGGTCAGGTCGAGGCTCAGGCGGCGGATCAGAGTCCGGCGATCAGCTTTCGGAGACGGCTCAATTCCCTTCGCTTCCAGCTTGTTCAGGACAAAGTTATCAATCGGGTTCCGAGCCCATTCTGTTTTCTGCACGGCTGGAGGATCGGGTCTCGTGATCGGCTGGAAGGACCAGTGGGAAGCCGTGGCGCGCTGCCGGCCGGACGGTTCACCCCAGGCGGCGCCGCTACGAATCCACGCGACGAGAGATTCGACGTCCTCGGGAGACAGCGGTCCGGTGGGCGGCATTTTCAGAGCACCGGCCCGACGGATCGCTTCAACCAGCAGACTTTCATCGACCCGTCCGGGAATCACAGCGGAGCCCCGGTTCCCGCCCAGCATCGCGTCCTCACGAGAAGCGAGCGAGAGGCCGCTCACTCTTGCCTGGTCATTGTGACAACCCAGACAGTTGTTGGCGAGAATCGGCCGGACCTTCTCTTCGAAGAAGCGAACGTCGCCGGTTTGCGCCGGCAGGGCGGCGGCAACCAAGAGGGCCGCAATGGTCAGTCGCCGGGTCATTGCTGCCTCTATTCTAGCCCGCATTTCTCACCACCTGACGGCCGAAGCACGCGATAAGGCCGCCATTACTTCGTTGCGCTTGCTCACCGTGCTCACCGTACTGTTCAAGTACGCGTCTTTGATTAAGAGGGGCGCTGAGCGGCGCGCGCCTCGCACTGACGGCCTTCTCACGCACTTCGCCTCGCCACGTTGTGAGAAAAGCGGGCTAGGCCAATCAGGCGCCAGATTTGCAGGAATCGGAACATGATCGGCACAGGCCGGTGCTGTTGCCTGTACGGCTCTTTCATCCGCGTCCTTACCGCCGGTTCATCCCGGCGCACGCTCCATCCCCGAACCTGCGGATGTGTCCAAGATGTCCCTATGGAAACTGAGGCCGTCCCGAGCCTTGGGACCGTTTCGGTTGTTCGCGCTGTCAGCGGAAATCAGCGGATTATGGCTATATTCTCCTATCCTTCATGCAGGCCTCATTCCCCCTCATTTTTCGCGATTTCGTTTATATTTTCTTTAGGTGTTTTCCGCGGGGCGATCGTGTGCCCGGATCGGCCGACGGACGGGGGTTTGCCTCGCCGAGCAAGTGGGCGGTTTCTGTTTCTTCGCATAAGTTGGGGTGCAGCCATTACGCATGGGCCGCCGCTGTACTGACCGGGCGAGCGGACCATGGGCAACCCGTCAGCGCGGGCCGGTGATCACGTTTGTTGAAGAAGAGTGCCGGTTGTCTTGGCTTGGATCAGGGGAATAGCTGCCCTGATTTCCGGACTCGATGTTTTTTCCGCGGATGTTACCTGCAATAATTATATCAGGTGGGCTATTGGACGCTTTTGATTTTGGGGCTATGTGATTGATTTTATGGCGTTAAGGGTGCCGCCCCTTCGGGATGAAGCGTAGTGGGTGACCGCGGAACCCAGTGTCGTGGTTAAGACTGAGGCTGTCTCGGCTTCCCCGTCCGAAATAGGAAGCTGGAAGCTGTGAAAAAATGCTGGTGACAGCCAGCCGCGGCCAAATGGCTTACTGATAAACAAGGACTTGGGACTTGCCGCTTGTGGCAGTCCCCGATTTTTTCACAGCTTCCTGTCCCGGGCTTCCCAGGGCGTTCCCCGGGTTTCCGCTTTCCCATCCGGAAAGTCCCCGACTTTCCTACGATCGCCAGTCGTCGAGTCATTGCTGCCTGTATTCTAGGCCAAACGAAGCCCGTGCTCGCATCCGAGTCTTGAACTTGTGCGCCTTGGCGCGTGTCACGTTACATGTTACAGTTGAGTGTGATAGCCAGTTTCGCTCATCGAGGCCTCAAACGCCTCCATGAACGCGACGACGCGAGCGGAATCGGTCCTGATTTACTCGACAAGGTCCGCACAATTCTCGCCCAGCTCGATGACGCGTGGATCATTGACGACATGCGTGCTCCGGGCTTTCGGCTGCATGCGCTCAAAGGCGATAGAATAAGGTTATTGGTCTGTGACCGTCAACGCTAACCGGCGTATTATTTTTGGATTCACTGACGGCGACGCCTCGGATGTTGAGCTGCTGGATTACCACTAACGACGGAGAAAACCTTGCCGATGAAAAACCCGCCGCACCCAGGGCTTTCGGTGCGCCTCAACTGCCTGGAGCCGCTCGGCCTGTCGGTCACCGAGGGTGCGAAGGTGCTCGGTGTCAGCCGCCAGACACTCTCACGCCTGATCAACGGTCAGTCCGGAATTTCAACGGGGATGGCCATTCGGCTCTCTAAGGCCTTCGGAACCACGCCGGACATCTGGATACGGATGCAAGCCTCCTACGACATCGTCCAGGCGAAACGGCGCGAAGATCAGATCAAAGTCGAGCGCTATGAGCCGCGGCCGGCGCCGTAGGTTGACAAGGCCGCCGATGTCCGGCTCTCACAACCCCTTCCTCTTAACCATCTCGGCGAACCGCGGGCCGGAGTGGACCGAATCGAAGAGAGGATTGACGTTTATAGAAATCGTGAGGCTGTCGCGTTTCTGGCCGGTCATCACGGAGAGTCAGTCCGCCAGGTTCATGCGGCGCAGAATGGCTTGGTATCTCGGGTCGGTGCGCACACTGTCAAGCTCGGGAAGCGTCTTGACCCACCAAAGTTGGGTACTGCGCTTTTCGCAGGCTTCGGTTAGGCATTCGAATGCTTTATCCGTCTCTCCCAAACCGAAGTAAATCATCGCGAGATGGTGAGGCACTTGATGCTCCGGCTGGGAACCCGCCTGCAGCTCCTCGATCAGTTTCCGGGCCTTCTCGGGTTGGCCCGAAACCGCGTAGGCATGTCCCAGATGGCCGTCCCGCCAAGGAAGCAGATTCGCTTGCTCCAGCTCGGTTGTCGCTCTGTCGTAGTCGCCCTTCTGCAGGTACGCCCAGCCCAAACAGAGGCGCGTCCAGGGGAAATTCGGGTCTAGTTCAAACAGCTTCCCGAGTTCCTCAATGGCGCGGTCGTATTGCCGTTGAAGCATCAGGATGAAGGCGGGACCGAGGTTTACGATCGGGGTTACGGGGTCAAGCTCCGCAGCGCGCTTCCAGGCCGCAAGACCTTCGTCAAGGCGTCCGGTGGGCACTAGAGCGAGGATCGCGTATCAAAGGTGGCCTACCGTGTAGGAGGGGTCCAGATCAATTGCTCGCCGGAAGGCGCGTTCCGCCCCTTTCCAGTCCCACTGGTAAAAAGAATGGATGGCTCCCATCGAAGCGTGCGCTGCAGCCAGATCAGCGTCGATTTCAAGGGCCTTCGTCGCGGCTGCTTCAGCTCTTGGCCCCGCCTCCTTTGGCGGCAGCACGCCATAAAACCCTAGAAGCGTGTAGTAGTCGGCGAGCCCGGAGTGCGCGAGTGCATAGTCGGGGTCTTCGGCAAGCGCCTGCTGGTAGAACCCCCTTGCCTTCTGGATCGCCTCGGGCGTGCGCTTGTACCAGTAGTAGCGGCCACGCAGGCACAAGTTGTAGGCCTGAAGATTTTCCGTGTAACGCTTGGCAAGGAGCTGTTTCTCGTCTCCCACCAGCTTGACTTTCAGCTTTTCGACAATCGCCTGAGAGATCTCATCCTGGATCTCGAAGATGTCCTGCATCACGCGGTCGTAGCGCTCGGACCAGACCTGGTAACCTTCCTCAATCGCGATCAGTTCCACGTTGATCCGCACGCGGTTGCCGGACCGCCGCACGCTTCCCTCAAGAACGTGCCCGACATTGAGCACGGCTCCCACTTCGCGGTGCGTTGGGCGTTTCCCCTTGAACTGGAAGGCCCTGCTGCGGAGCGCCACCCGCAACCGCTCCACCTTCCCTAGGGCGCTCGTGATGTCCTCGCTGATGCCGTCGCTGAAGTATTCGTCTTCATCGCCGCGGCTGCGGTTCTCGAACGGCAGCACGGCGATCGAGGGCCGCGCGTCCTTGGAGCCGGAGGAAGGCCTAGTTCCAACGCCTGATTCCGTGCCGCGCTTCAATGCACTCAGGTCAGCAAGGAGATCGCTCACGGTTTGGTAGCGCTCCCCGGCACGCTTGGCCAGGCATTTGTTGACGATCCGCTCCAACTCGGGCGGGACGCCGGTGCGCACCGCTGTGACCGGCTCTGGCGATTCGTGAAGAATCGAATAGAGAATCGCCTGCTCGTAATGGCCTTGGAACGGCACCTGTCCAGTGGCCATCTCGTAGAGCACCACGCCGAGCGCCCACACGTCGGTTCGCAGGTCGAGCTTCTCGCCGCTGGTTTGTTCCGGCGACATGTAGGCGGAGGTGCCGAGGGATGTCCCTTCCTTGGTGAGCTTCGATCCGCCGTGGGCAAGTTGCGCCAGCCCGAAGTCCATCAGGACGGCCTGCCCCTGAACTGTCACCATGATGTTGGCCGGCTTGATGTCTCGGTGGACGACACCTTTGCCGTGAGCTTCTTGGAGGCCTCGCGCGACCTGTTCGGTGAGCTCGATCAGGCGCTCGACCTTGAGCGGCCCCGACTCGATTTCTTACGAGAGTTCCTGCCCGTCGAGATAGGCCATGGCGATGAAGGTTTGCCCGTCAACCTCGTCAATCTCGTAAACGGTGCAGATGTTGGGGTGTTGCAGCGCTGCCGCGGCTTTCGCTTCGCGGATGAAGCGGCGGCGGCTTTCGTCGTTCGAGACCAGGTGGGGAGCCAGAAACTTCAGAGCGACGGTACGGCCGAGCTTTATGTCGATCGCTTTGTAGACCCTACCCATGCCGCCCTCGCCGAGCTTTTCGAGGACTTCGTAATGAGAGATGGTTTGGCCGGTCACGGTTTTGGGTTGGCGTTAAGCTGGCGTAATTCGCCAATAATAGCGCAACTGAATCGGTCATGGCTTTCGAGAGAAGCCCGTTGAAATTGAAACGGACTGCCAGCCTGCGCTTGGATGGTCCGCCTATCAGCCGAAAAACGACTGGCCTAAGAAATCAAAGCCGCGTGAACGGGTATCCTCCGCCCACCGGGGTAGCAGCGCCAGCGGCGGGACATGTCGCCAGGAATGGCGACACGGCACGTCTGGAGACGCGCGCCACGTTGTTCCGGCGCGGGCCCGGTGGACAGAACGTGGCTTTGCCATCGCCGGCGACAAGCGAGCACGCAGGCACTGCCGGGACAGTGCTTCAGCCTGCTCCATTCGATCTGATATGATTCCTACCGGAGCCTCTCCCATGCGCGTTTCCTATCGCTTTGTCTGCCTGGCCGGAAGCCTTTTCTTGCTGGCCGCGGCCCTCGCCCAAAAGCCGACGTTCACGCAAGAAAAAGTCAATGGGCGCGACGCCTATGTGCTCGAAAACTCCAAGATGCGGGTCAGCGCGCTTCGCGGCGCGGGACACATCGGCGAGATCCGTCTGAAGTCTTCGGATCCGAAAACTAGCATCAACCCGATGCGGGTGGCGCATTTCCAGACAATCGACCCCTGGAACTACGATCCCGCTAAGCACGACCCCATCTATGGCGGCGGCCCGGCTCGCACCCTGCAATCAGGCTACATGGGCCATCTGTTGAACTTTCCGCAATTTGGCGGCCCATCGGACGCGGAAGCCGAGCAAGGTCTCGGCAATCACGGCGAAGCCCTTGCCGTCGAGTGGAAAAAGGAGCGCGCCGAAACCGCCGAGGACGCGGTCCAGCTTTGGTATTCCGCTCACTTACCCAAGAATCAATACAACGTGGGCCGTGTCCTCACGCTGCCCCGCGACGAGACCGTCCTCTACATTGAAGAATGGGTTGAGAACCTGACCTCCTTCGATCGGCCGGCGCACTGGGTGCAGCACGCGACCTTTGGTCCGCCTTTCGTCGAACCCGGCAAGAACGTGCTGGACATGTCCGGCACGCGGGGGGAAGTGCGGGCCGGCGCGAGCGAGACGAACTCGCTCGAATCAGGCCCGATCCGCTGGCCTAACGGAACGTCTCATGACGGCAAGAAGGTGAGTCTGCGCGCCATGCAGCCCGGGCTTCACCGGGGCACTTATTTCGGAGTCTTAATGGACCAGAGCCGTGAACGCAACTATTTCACGATGTACCACACCGAGTACAGGGTTCTGATCGGCTACATCTGGCTTACGAAGGATTTCCCCTGGATCGGCGACTGGCAGGAAAACAAACGCAACACGCATCTGCCGTGGGAAGGCAAAGTCATCGCGCGCGGACTCGAGTTCGGGACGACGCCGTTCGGTGGCACCATGAAGAACGTGCTCGAACGAGGCAGCATCTTCGGCGTCCCCCTCTACCGCTGGATCGCCGCCCGCGAACGCGCCACCACGCGCTATGTGGCATTTCTGACCAAGATCCCCTCCGGCTTTCAAGGAGTCGAAGATGTTCGGACCGGCGACGGAAAAATCGTCATCACCGAACGCGGTTCACGTAACACGATTACGCTCAAGAGCGAAAGACGATGGTGACACTCTCCCCAGCCCTCACCAACGGCGGTTCAAGGCTCACGGGTATAGGTTCAGGATCAGCGGCTCAGGGCTCACCGCTTGCGGGCCATGCCTCACGATTCCTCGCTGTCGTTGCGCTGATAATTAGCGCCAGCGCCTTTCCCGCTCCCGCCCAGGAAGTCAAACTCGTTGTCACCGTGATCGACGAGAAAACCGGGCGCCCCATCAAAAATCTCCAGGCTTCGAACTTTTCGGTTATGGACGACAAGACGCCGCTGCGGGTGGCCGGCGCTCAATATCAGAAGCATCTGCTCGACGTCATGGTCCTGCTGGATACCAGTGCACTAGGCGAGGTCGTTCGGCCTCTGGGCGCCGCCTTTATCGATCGGTTAGGTGAAAAGGAGCAAATGGCGATCGTCGCTTACCACGACTCAGCGGACTTGCTCCAGGACTTTACCAGTAGTAAGGAGCTGCTGCGGAATTCGCTGCGGGGCCTTCGATACGGCAACAACCCGCGGGCATTGGACGGCCTTTTCGCGGCTCTCGATGGCGGGTTTGATGTGTCGAGCGCCGGCCGCCGGGTGATTGTTCTGCTAACCGCCGGAGTGGAAGGCCACAGCCGCGTAGCGCTTGGAGAAGTTCTCGAGCTGGCCAGAGAGAAAAGAGTTTCCATCTATCCCGTCTATGTCAGCGGCGTGGACCGCGGGCTTTTCCGCCGGCTGGCGCAACGCACGGGGGGCGCGGATTTCGGAGCGAAGCGGCTCAAACTGAAGCCCAAAGAACTGAGCGAAGTGGCCTACTCCGTTCTGCGCGGGAGCTATACTCTGGAGCTTTCCGGGGTCTACACCCTTGGCGACCGATTGGAGATCAAAATCCAAGGACTTCCAAAGTCAAAAATCAAACCCTGGGCCTCGGCATTGGCGCTGGAGTAAAACGCCGCCGGAATGGCGATCCTAGCCCGCATTTCTCACCACCTGACGGCCGAAGCACGCGATAGGCCCGCCATTACATTCGTTGCACTTGCTCGCCATGCTCAACGTACCGTCAAGTACGCGTCTTTGATAAGTGGGGGTCGTCAAGCGGCGCGCGCCTCGTACTGACGGGCCTCTCACGCACTTCACCTCGCCACGTGGTGAGAAAAGCGGTCTAGCCGCTGCGGGGTGAAAGAGCCGTGCTCATCATAGCGGGCTGGAACCCCCAACTCGATCAAAACACAAGAAAGCCGTGGACATTCGAATCAATGCCCACAGCCCCTTACAATTCTAAATTTGATAGCCCTA
>Ga0310123_10003326_pt1 | contig 12512 bp, 10 predicted proteins | sample CB6_AW_1057_MG_FD_203505 | JGI IMG/M metagenome (GOLD analysis project Ga0310123, IMG submission 203505) | Marine microbial communities from Western Arctic Ocean, Canada - CB6_AW_1057 | ecosystem: Environmental > Aquatic > Marine > Oceanic | place: Canada: Western Arctic Ocean | collected... | reverse complement strand
GAGGGAATGGAGACGGTCCACTGTATGGCAGGAGCGAGCGATGGCTTTATCTACGTGTGCAATCGTGAAAACTCTAGGATACAGGTATATGATCAAAGTGGCAGTTTCATCAGGAACATCGAAGTGCCGTGGCAACCATACACGCCACTGGTAGATGGTGAAACGAGGCGTGAGGCCGGGGCGGCTACGTCGCTGGCCCTTTCTCGAGATCCCAACCAAGAGCGAATATACGTTGTCAACCAAGACAACGACCGAATTCAAATCATCGATAGGCAGACTGGACGTACCCTGTCGACTTTTGGCGGTGGCGTAGGGCATTCCCCGGGTCAATTTGATCAGGCTCACGGCATCGCCGTGGACTCAGAGGGAAGCGTATATGTCACCGAAAACCGGGGCGCGAGGATTCAGAGGTTCACTATTGTCCGATGACTGCGGACGGGAGGATGGGTTGTTAGCAGGATCGTTCGGGTTTAGGTGGTGGATGGGGGAACTCAAGTGTCATATCAGTCATATTGTCCGCCATGGACCGTTCGGGATGCCGGCAGACAATGATGAGTTGGCTACCCTGGTAGTGATAACGCGAAGATCCCGCGTGCGGTGATCACAGTCAGGAAAACTGGACCGGGCCTGCTAGGGGTCAGCCCGGCTCCTCTACGACCAGTACACCTGCGTCTCGCAAGGCCCTTCTGAATCGCTCCACCCGCCTCCTATTCACACCCAGGTCTCCCCTTCCCAGACGTGACGCCGACCGTACGACCAGCTCTGAGCCTTCGTCGGGTAGCCAGAAGAGCTCCAGATCGTCGACGTATCGGAAGATCCGGCTGGTCTCTTCGGCATGCAGATAGCTGTCAGTAGAGGTGATGATCATCGTACGCGGCATCTGCGCGACGACGTCCTGGACTTTCTCCCACGCGTACGTCGCCTGGGGATCGAGCGCGATGCGATGCATGCCTTCCGGCACGCCGTCGGTCGTGTGTACGCAGTTTGGGGTAGGAGGACAAGGGGCCAACTTTCCGTCAGCTACGCCGAGTGTCGCAGGAGGCGTTCCCCTGCACCCAGCGAGTGCTATTCCCAGAATCAGGATGCCCGGCGTCTTGAAAGCAAAGCGCTTCTGGGCCTCGCCCTCCTGTGTCGGGTTCCTCCCCTCTCGGGTGTCTTTAAGGGCACCTGACACCTTACGTCTTGGAGAGACGAGGATCACTATGTCTTCCGCGAACACGCGAAGGCAGGCGTGGATCCGCAACAGGGTAGTTCTTTTCGGCCCCAACTTCGTTGACCTTAGCGCTTAGCCGACCAGGGTGGACCTGGGTCCGGGATCTAGGGACATGGTTGCCTTTATCGGACCGGGGCTGGAAAGCGAGCAATCCTGTTACCTCCGGCGACCCCGCCAACCCATATTTCGTCCCCAACCTGAATGGCGACGGTGCCAAGTATTAAGAGGTCATTCGAAGGATAGCGTACTACTTCATCAGCGGTGAGGCTCTGCAAATCAACCCGCGCAACCCGCGATGTCACCCCATCGCACTGCCTCTGGCCGATGCATTCCCCGATCGCCGCTCGCGTTGGCCCGACATGACCGGCGGCAAGCAACGTTTCTCCGGGTCCCCACCGGACGTTGTCGATATGAAACCCGACCTCCACGGCGTCTGTCTGGACCGGCATCCGTCCACGTGACAAGCGGATCAACGACTGGCTTCCATAGCCACCGACATAAAACCACCGACCATCTCGAGAGATCTCCAGTCCGTTCGGACCGATCCCCTCGCTGCCGGGCACGCGACTCCACTCAGCATGTGGACTCCATTCCCACACGTCGCCCGTTCGAGGACTCGTTGCCGCGAAGCCACCTTCCGGAAGAGCTACCACGGAATTCAGAGAAAGGGCATCTGGCGCCACGGCGCATCCCACCCAGGTGAGGATGGGGACGGCAGCGCCCATAGCGAGCTCGAAGACTTCAATCGCTTCCCGACCTCCATGGCCAACGACATAAAGGGTGTGGCGCCCATTTTCACCGGGGCGCAGATTGAGGCCGTGTGGCCTGAACTCCCGCGACACGGGGCCCGGACAACTGCCATAGGTCATGGTGTCGTGTCGAAATCGAGACGTGACGGTTGGAAAGAGAATGGTGGACGTGTAGTCACGGGTATCCGCCAGATAGAGGTGTCCTTCATCAACCATGCTCGACACGACGACCCAAGGGGACTGTGGGACGGGCGCGAGATCTTCTGGGCTAACCGGCCCACACAGAAACCGAACCTCGCCATCCGAATCGCAGTCTTGAGTTTGTTCTGTTCCGGCTACCAGCCACAACATGCCGATCGCCAGCGTGCCAATGACTGTCGGTGTCTTCATCGGATGATTATGCACCTTTTCCTATGCCTCCGCTCGCCCGCACTCTTGCTGGTAGTTCATGATTCAGACATCGCAAGTCCCCGGAGCGCCTCGATCAATACCCGTACTTTGGGCGCGCCCCTAAACCGCCCTGCTTCTCCCTCCAGTTCTGTGGCAAGCGATGTTAATGCGGTGCTCCGGGCCGAACCAGACACTCCCTCTGCAGTGGCCAGCACCTCGCGAACTTCTGAGATCCATGCCGACCCCATCGAGCGCGAGCGCTCGATCTGATCCACATATGCACCCGCCAAAACGAATGTGTAAGGCCACACGAATTTGGGCTGCCCCTGCGAGTTCAAATAGTCGAGATGAATCGACTTGGCGGCGTCGATCTCGTTTTGTGACAGCACGTCGCTCGGCGTAAGTTCGAAGATGTCGAGTCCTCTTGAGATCTCTGAGCTTACGAGCACACCGTTGTACCAGTAGATCGACCAGCTTCCTCCGAGGCGCATGCGAGTCGCATCGGAGGGACCTCGATCGTGGAAGGCGATTTCTACCGGGTTTCTGGGATCGGTCCAGTCGAAGAGCGAAATGCCGCCCTGATACCAAGATTGGGCCATGACGTCTCGGCCAGGGATCGGAATCAGCGAGCCATTATGGGCAACGCAGTTCTCAAGGGATGTCTGGGGCGCGGGCAACTTGTAGTATGACTGGAACTCCATATCCTCACCGTTGACGGTGAAGATAGCATTCGCACCCCACTCCCTGGGATCGCTGGCTCGGCACTTCGGCCCCCCTCCCCCGCCCCACTCGTCAGTGAAGAGGACTTTCGTTCCGTCATTATTGAATGTGGCGGAGTGCCAGTAAGCAAAATTCGAGTCTGCTACGGCGCTAAGCCGCTTCGGATCAATGGGGTTCCGGATATCGAGTAGTAGCCCATACCCTCCGCAAGCCCCGCCAGCCAACCCGATCTCCGGGTATACCGTGATGTCGTGGCATTGGGTAGGGCCAAGAGTTGGACTGTCCATCGCCGGTAGCGTCAGGAGAAAGTCACGGAACGCGGCACTGTCGGCAGCGGTTGGGACTCCCGAACCACCCCGGGCGGCAACGAAGCTAGCCAGCCCCTGTTGGACGAAACGGTCGGGAAGCACCTCTGGTTGACCTCCATTGTCGACGATGAACGCTCCTCCGTCCCGCGCTTCCTGGATTGCGGCAATGTCCTCAGGTGCCAAGCCATGTGTGGCCGGAGGCAGGAGGTCGTTGAAGATCCGGGGCGAGCTTACGATCGCGGCTTCCTCCGGATTGTCGAGAGGTACCCGGATCACCTCTATCCTGAATAGAGCTGAGTTCGGATCCTGACTCAACGGTACTCCGGAGCAGCCAGGCAGCTCCTCAGAAGGTCTTACGGGCGCGGATCCGGACACGTAGATATAGACGTTGTCACTGTCGTTTGGATCCTCCAATAGGGTATGGGTGTGGGAGCCTCGACAGGTCTGCACATTGGTTAAGTACTCCGGGTTTCGGATGTCGGTAATGTCGAAGATCCGTATGCCCCGCAGTCGATCATGGCTGACCGCTTCGGAGACACCCTCCGTTCCGCAGTCGAGTCGGCCGCCCATACCCTCACCCGAAACGAAGAGCAGATTCCTGTAGACGGAGACGTCACTCTGCGATGCAGGACAGACGTAAGTGACGACGGATACGGGGCGGCTCGGATCCTCGATATTCCACACTTGAACGCCACTATAGTTGCCCTGGATAGCGTACTCCCCTATAAAAGCCAGGTCCGAATTCGTGGCACCGACGAAGGGCTCCTCAGGCGGCGTGCTTGATAAGACACGCAGGTTCCAAATGGCCTCTGCGGCGTCAAAGAGCCCGGCTTCTAGACCTACCCGGGGATCCGGACTTGGCGGTGTAACCCTGAGTGAGGAGGCCACGACAGATACACCAGTTTCGGGCGTACGGCTTTGGGAGGCACAGCCGGCCAAGGCCATCAGCCCCCCAGCTAGGACAAACAGCTTCGCCAAAGGAGCAAGGACGCTTGACCGATCATGGGGTAGCGGGGCAACAGGTCTCATATCATGTGTCCTCGAGTGTAATGAGTGCGTGCGCATCAACGGTTGGACTCTGGCGTGGGCAGCGCCTCAATCATGTCCCGCATGCGAGCAACCTCGGTAATCTGATCCACCTGAATGTCAGAAGCGAGCTTGAATGTATGATCGTCCTGTGCCGCTCCATCAATGGAGAATAGTTCGTGCACCATGGTGACGGCGCCTTGGTGGTGTTGAATCATGTAGGTCAGGAACAGCCGATCAAACTCCAGGCCTTTCGCCTTCTCCAAGTCTTCAAGTTGCTCCGGGCTTAACATCCCCGGCATTTGCATGGCGTGTGCTGGCCGACCCATGTCATTCACTTCCGGAACCGGCTGTCCACGATCAAGTAGCCACTGTTGCATGAAAGCGATTTCGTCCTTCTGGGCATTGATGATCCGTGCGGCTAACGTCCCGACCTGACGGCCGGCTTGGTTCTCGGGGGCTAATGCCGACATCACTAGTGCTTGTGCATGGTGGCTGATCATTCCCGTCATGAACTGGACATCTTCGTCACTTACCCGCATGAGAGCACTGTCCGCTCGGGCCCGGTAGAGGGCCTCGAGTTCCGTCGTTGACAGGGCAGAGGAGGGGTTCGGAGTCTGGGTGGTAGTCCCTCTGGTGCCGGCGCATGCCTGCAAGAGCAGTGCACCGATCAAGAGGAAGGGGCTCAAGTTGCCGCGATAGGTCTTCATGCTTTCACGGCTAACCCGAAAAGGTGGGCGGCAGTAACATTCATGGTTGTATGACCTTCCCCAAAGTCCGATAGTGCTTTCCCTAACTCTGCCCTGCCGCGCTCAAACCCGCAACTCATTCGGGGGGTACCAGACATGAACAATACTGTTTCTTAGGCTATTCCAGACGTCGTTAAGACGATTATCGTAAGCGTTCTGTTCGATGAGCCTCCGAGATGCTGGCCAGGGAGATCTATGGCGTCAGACTAGGACTCTCGAAAATGTACGTCATGTTGTCAAAATCCAATGTCCATGATGCATACTGTCGAAGGAACTGGTGGGACAGGACGGCGTCCTGAATGTAGAACTCCGACCAGTAGCTCCCTGGTGGACGGGAGCCATATTCTCCAGTGGTGTCGGTCTGTACGAGTGGGCCAAGCGCCACGCTCCAAACCGGGAACTGCCCAGAGGCCCACACTCCACCACCGCCGCCAACACTTTCTTCGTCTACTGTTCTCTGAGGCTCCGGGATACCGAGATGCTCTAGGGTTTGAATCGGTGCCGTGAGCATGTTGTGACTCGCGAGCCCAGAATCCATGAAGAAGGTCAGCCCCTCTTTGTCGTTGATGTCCCCACGTGCCATCATGAGGTGAGTCTGATCCAATACGAACGAAATCTCTGCCGCAACACGATCTCCCATCGCCGATTGCAATTCGCGTGCGTTCTCAGGTGACCGCTCACGGAGTACGAGTCGTTCGTTCTTATAGTCGAGCGACCCCAGGAACTGCCGCATTACCGCTGTTCCTAGGACACCGCCTATGGTGTATCCGCGGAAGCCCGGCGAAAAGCGCTTGGTGGGCAGAATGGTCAGCGGCACCTCTCGTATAGTGACATCACCGACCTTTACCTCATCAACTTTGCCGAAGCCGACTTCCTGTTGCAGACCCCCACCGAAGGTACCCATAGCGGTCACTGTCGGCTCGATTCCTATTGCCTCGGCAATCTCAGAGTCCAGAATGAGCATGTCTCCACCCGTGTCGAAGATCATCTGAACCGGAACACCGTCCACTTCTAAGGTGATCACGGGGAGCGGATCGGTGATATGGAACGGGACGATGGATATCCTTTCATCGTTATTCCACTCAAGCTGATAAGGATTCTGATCGAATTCCGCCGCAAGCTTCGCATTTGGCAGTTGAACGCCATCCGGAAACTCGATCTCCTTTATCTTGTCGAAGCGATTCTGCTGGTAATATGCGAGCAATTTATTGACGTTGGTCATCACTTGGCCGTTGACGTCGCCCTTCTTGGCTTCAAGCACCCGATTGTAGAGCGACACAGCTTCGTCGTAGTGGGCGGTCAGATATTGGAGCTTCGCGGCCATCTCCATTGCTTCCGTTGATGGATTGGATAAACCTACGAGAGGAAGAACCGCGTCTCGTGCCTGCCAGAAATCTCCGCTTTCGAATAGGAGACGAGCGTACGTGAGTCGCACTTCGGCGTCATCCGGATCTCGGTGGAATGCCCGCCCTCCCTCCTCCAAATCCACTAAGACATCAGTTCGTGTTCTCCCCGATCGTGGCCACTGTTCCTGCCCGAATGCAGAACAGGGAAGCAAAATTACGAAGAGAAGTAGGGCGAGAACCAACCAGTTCATGCATGCCTCGCGGCGTGTATTCTGTAGCAGGCACTGACTAAGGTTGTCGTTCATTCTCATGCCCCAATTCTACTGGTGTGTCATGATGTCTCGAGGGCCCCTCACAATCGAGTGGGAAAGGCGTTACGGATCAATCTTGAACACGCTCTAAAAAACCGCCCTTGGCTCCATCCCCAGCGTCTACGACTCCGAGAAAGGGGGCTTCCTACTTTGCAGACACCTTCTCCGGCGCCCGCCCGACGATCCTCTCGTACACCTCCGGATCCGTGGCTCCTTCCGTCACAATGGTCAGGACCCGTGCGTCTGGCCCAAGTTCAAGGGCTGATCTCAGCGACGGCTCGGATGCCACTCGCTCTAGACCCGCCAGGCCGGCTACTCCTGATTCTCCAGCAACGATGGGTGAATCGCCGTCGAGACCCTCGGACAGCCTGATCATAAGGGGCTTCACATGCTCCTCTCCGACCGTCATGAATGCATCCACACCGGGCCCGAGGATCGTCCACGCTAGGGGTGAGATCTTTCCACAGGAAAGACCCCCCATGATCGTTTGGAGTGACCCAGAGGCGTGCGCTGGCTCTCCAGCGGCGGCGCTCTGATAGAGACAGTCGGCCTCCTCAGGCTCCACAACCGTCAGGATCGGACGTCGTTCTCCATCCAACTCCCAGAGGTGGCCGCACACGGCAGCCGCCAGTCCGCCAACACCGCCCTGAAGGAACGCATGGGTAGGTCGGTGTCCATCGGGCATCTGTTCCAGGATCTCGTCCACCATGATACTGTAGCCCTGCATGATCCAGCACGGGACTTGCTGGTATCCCTCGTATGAAGTATCCGAGACCACATGCCACCCATTGCGTCGAGCATCCTCATCCGCCAGGGCCACCGCCTCGTCGTAGGTGCCATGTACGCGGACGGTCCTGGCACCGAATGCCGCGATCTCCGCCATACGCCGCTTGGTCACATGCTGCGGCAGGTAGATGACACATTCACAACCATAGTTTTTGGCCCCCCACGCTACAGATCGGCCGTGATTTCCATCGGTGGCAGACGTCACCGTGACAGTATGGCTGAGGGTATGATGGTCTTCTCCCAGTTCACGCTCCAGCACACGCAGAACACCATAGGCTCCACCCAGGGCCTTGAAGCTTCCCAGGTTGAATCGTTCTGACTCGTCTTTGAGCCAGAGTTCACGAACTCCGAGGTCGCGGGCCAGAGCCGGGAGAGAGTGAAGCGGACTCGGGCCATGGTCCGGCCAACCCCTGATTTCCGCCGCGGCACGCTCGTGCTCGGTGAGACTTATGACAGCACGCTCGGCGTCTCCATAGGAACGCACACGGTCGACGTTCGGATTGAGGAGAAAAGACATGCTCAATTTGGTAGGAAACTTTCCGGGATCCGTGGATGCATGATGCGTCTCCACAGTGGTGGAACGAGAGCCATCCAGAAGCACCCGTACATTCCAGATGGAAGCGTTGGCGCATTCTCGTACGGGCGAAGTCTCCAGAATGGCTCGCTCGGCTTGAGGTGGTGAGCCGAGTGCCGGGTGAGTTCGAGCAGGGTCCAGCGAGACCAGCGCTGCTCGGATTGCCAGGAATGCAGTTCGGTCTGCCGCTCCCCAGACTGTCGAGTCAGACCGTAGTGACGGATGTAATTGATGTACTCCAGCAGGAAGACCCCGGAGGCAGCTTGAACAATGAATGAGGCAGTGACCCACGGTCCCATCAAAACGTACAATCCCGAAACCAAAATGATCTGAAGGGCCATGCCACGAGCGACCGGATTCTCAAGTACGGTCCGACCTTTTGATGCGTGGATGTTAAGCGCATCTCTGAACTGGCCGGCGATACTTCTTGGTACGAATCTCCAGAGTGATTCCCCGTAGCGAGCACTCGCCGGGTCGGCGACAGTACCGACAAGTCTATGGTGCGTGTGATTGTGCTCTGTCGTGAAATGCAAATAAAGCACAGATAGTAGATTCAGCCTCCCAATCCACCACGAAAAGGAACGCGGACGCGTGTGACCTAGCTCATGGGCGACGATGATACCTGATTGGCCAGAACTTAGTCCTGTGCTCAACGCAGCTCCCCATGTGGTCCAAGCGCTTCCGTCTAGACCTGCACGATAGAAGAGTGTCCCTACCGCGATGAGCTGCATTAAGGCGTGGACGTAAAGCAGAACCTGAAAGACTCGTCCGGACGCTCGCGGTGGCTTTGGAGGATCGGCACAACCCAGCGAGAGGTCGAGTAGGGGGCCTAGCCCGAGCATGTACGTCACACCGGCAAGGACCCAAGGTCCACCCATCAAGTTGCAGGTGATGACCAGAACAGGATTGACGAGCCCCAGCATATGCCAGACCCAAGCCTCAGGGTTCTGGGCCTCAGAAGTACCAGGGTTGAACGGAGACTGTGTCTTCATTTTCGGACAGGGGTGCACAACTCAATTCGGAGTATACTGTCAGTACCATATCCTCATTCTGCCCTGCGTCATTCAGATCCGCCAGCTCTCCTCAGCGTCGATACGCCCCGGTGACTTTGAGAACGCGATCCTCATGCCGGAAGGTTATAGGGCCAGGAGTACGATACGGGCTTGGATGATCACGCCCCGGTTTCCGCCCACCGTCACCGGTCCAATTCGAAGCTCATGAAAAACGACTCCTCCCTACCCGACTCTAAGAGCAGCAGGATATACGAGAACCTCCCCGAGTCTAGTCAGATCCGAAGCAACCGGTTCACCTTGATCACCAGTCCACGGTTCGAGAGCTCGGACCACCTGTCAAATATGTCGGTGTTTCGATCCTCGGTATACACGATGAAAAGCTCACTCCCCGGCGCCCATTCCCACCGGAGCCGAAAGTTGTTGCTGAAGGTATCACTGCCCGCGTTGTATTGAACCAATCCACTCACGAACGTGCGAGGACTCAGGCTGTAGTTTGCCCGGACCCGGGTGACGTGTTGATTGAATTCACCCCTGAATCCCTGTTGGTCTGGCAGATTGATCCAGTTGAATTCGATGGCGGGCTCAATAGAAAGCTGCGGTAGAATCTCGATTCGACCACGACTGAAACCTACGGATGAGATCTCGCCCGAGTAGAAGCCACCATTTCTCACGGATACGCTGCCAGCCATCCGGCGCTGTGGGCCGAAGATGTAGCTCACCTGAACATCGCGAAAGGAGTACCGGCCCAAAGGGATTGTCGCACCCGTAATGTTTGTGTCTTTGTTCAGATGCTCATAACTGTCCCTAGAATCGATACTGAGACCATCGCTGTTTTCGAACTCAACCTGGAAGCTTCCTCCCCAGTTGCGGGTTTCTACAAAGCGGTTCCGCTCGTTCTCCAGATACCCAACATTTCCCTGAAAGATGAACCGCCGAATCCACGATATGGACTCAGGACGGGGGCTGAAGCGTCCTGAAACAGATGTTCGTCGGAAGTCCTTTCGGCGAACGAATCCGATCTCCGGATTGAAATCATTCCCCACTAGGAGATAGTCGATGGATGCACCCCATCTGTCCGCGGCATAGTTGAAGCGGGATCGATAGCTTTCGTCGTTTCCGGAGACCCCCTCAGTTCTCGTCTTCGCGTAGTAGGTCAGGAAGCTCACATTGTCGAAGAAGGCAAAGTTTGCATCGACTCCATATGCTTGGTTGGGTCCCTCCTTTCCCTTGATGGAAACCGACCGGTTTTCGAAAAGGACTCCGACGCTGCTTCGAGCAAAGATGTCTCGGCGGAGACGAAGCACAGTGAAATTAGTGGACTCAGCCCCGACATCTGGATGGTCGTCTGTCTGAATCCCTACGGCTCCCACGTCAAACGAGCCGATCTTTCCGGTGATCCTCCCCCCTGCCAGAATCGGGATTGGCTCTCCATCCTGTAAACCGATTTGTCGGCTGTAGAAGAGGGTGGGTGCTCCACCACCAGAGCCGCCACCACCCAGTCTGGGGGCGCCCCTGAGACCGCCCCCGCCAAAATTACCACCTGTCCCGAAGTTGAAGATTCCCCGGCCTTCAAGAAAGAACTCCCTCTTCTCCGGGAAGAAGAGACTGAACCGGGTTAGGTTGACCTGCTGCTCGTCCACCTCGACTTGTGCGAAATCCGTGTTAAAGGTGAGATCCGCCGTCAGGTTCTCAGTGATACCATACTTGACGTCCAACCCCGCATCCGTATCGACATCGTTGGAGACGACGGGATCGACGGCCATGTCTGTCTGGAGCCCTGAGATTGCATACGGCTTGATCTCGAGATTTCGCCCGGAGGGTGGTGCCTCGATACCCACCAGTGTTCCATACATCGACACGCGAAAGAGTCCCATCGATCCGTTTCCGGATACAGAGAGCGGAAGGAACGTGAGATAATTCCATTCGTTCCTGCGAATGACGTTCCGTCGCAATTGGATCCCCCAGACTTGCTCCCTGCCCGCACGATACCGGAGAGATTTGAAAGGAATCGCTATTTCGACCGTCCAGCCTCCGTCGAAGCGACCAGTTTGGATGTCGATGACCGGATTCCAGTCGCGGTTGGGGTTCCCTTCGTTCGTTATCTGCATGTCGGTAAATGCACCGAGCGAATTCACATAGAGTGTCACGGCGTTGCGACGATCGTAGAAGGTGTCCAAGAAGACCCCGAAGTTGTCGTTTGACCGGATCTGCTGTGCGTCCCGCCGCATCTCATTGGCAACCCATTCATTCTCTGGCGCGGAGTCCCACACGCGGCCGGCCACGTACACATTGCTGTCGTCGAAGCCGATCCAGGCCTCTGTGTGCTCGGTCGGGGCTGCCCCCTCATTGGGCACGGTCTGAACGAAGTCTGAGATCGATAGGGTCGTTTGGTAAAAGGCCTCGTCAAGCTCGCCATCAATGCGCATGGGTTCCGTTACTCGGACAGCTCGAATAGTGGCTCCTCCCTCATCGTCCCTGCTGATCACATCTGGGGCTACAGGTGGAGGGGGACCATCGATTTGGACACCATTGGCTTCAGTGGAAACCTGAGCTTGAGCCGTTAGCCCCTGTGTCATTGTCAGGAGTACCCCAGCCGCGAAGACCCTAGCAGCCGCCATCAATCCAGTGAGGAAGCCGGTGGGTGTCAGGCCCATTGCGAGTTTCCTGATTGTGCCAGCCACGCGGAGTAGAGTACAGCAGTGAAACCGAAAGGCATCACTGGCCCAATCCTGGGTGACATATCTGCGGAGGTTTCTGTTGGTCATAGGCTGAAGTGTTGCCTGTCGAAAAGCGTCAATTAAGTGGGTCTACCAACCGGCCATGCTGTCAGGGTGCTACCTCCACTTATCGATTGCGCGCCAGGAGCAAAACAAAGTGCTAGTCCTGCAGAGCGATTGAGATAGCGATCCCGCGTTTTGGCCTAAATCGTAGAGTTTCGCTTTCATCTATCTCCTATATGTCCCGTCTGGCAATACCGTCGGGAATCCGTATTGAGGATCCGTCAATAGCTGATATATGGCCGTATCGGTCTGCCGCACCTTGGCCTCAGTATTCAGCTTCCATTCCTGTTCGATCTGGCCCGCACGATTCTCCTGTGCTCCCAAGACCGAAGTCATCGCCCAGTAGATATACTCGGTAGCCATACAGTTATAATCGCAGGTTTGATCGTCATAAGTGTACCACGCACCGTCCGGATAGGGGCTTGGAACAGACTGAAAATGTCCACCTCTTGCGATGTCCATAGCGTTGGTCAGAGACGTGCCAGGTTCTTCGCCCAGAGCACTTTGATAAGCGTTGGCAAACCCATATTGCGTAATAACATGCCAA
>Ga0310123_10003325_pt1 | contig 12513 bp, 10 predicted proteins | sample CB6_AW_1057_MG_FD_203505 | JGI IMG/M metagenome (GOLD analysis project Ga0310123, IMG submission 203505) | Marine microbial communities from Western Arctic Ocean, Canada - CB6_AW_1057 | ecosystem: Environmental > Aquatic > Marine > Oceanic | place: Canada: Western Arctic Ocean | collected... | reverse complement strand
GTTATTGCGGAGTTTTGCTGATCGTCAGATTTCCACCAGCTGGAGAGTTGACGATTTTTTGTGGCTCTCTTGTTGGAGCTGGGCTGGGGTTTCTTTGGTACAACTCTTACCCCGCGGATATTTTCATGGGAGATGTAGGCTCCTTAGCTCTCGGTGGTGCGTTGGGAACGGTGGCGCTTCTTATTAAACAAGAGTTACTGCTTCCAGTGATAGGTGCTGTTTTCGTTATCGAGATTCTCTCAGTCATTATTCAAGTTGCATCGTACAAATTGACTGGTCGCCGTGTATTCAGGATGGCTCCGCTCCATCATCACTGTGAATTGATCGGTTGGAGTGAACCGAAGATTATCAGCCGTTTTCTGATCGTCTCTATAGTCTTTGCTTTGTTCAGTTTGACGACGTTGAAATTGCGATGAATCGTTTTTCGGTAATAGGTTCACATGTCGTCGTCGTTGGAGCAGCGCGCAGTGGGATAGCGGCTGCGACCTTACTAGCTAAACGTGGTGCTCGTGTCACGGTGAGTGATTCACGCGTTGATGTCGTTAAACCTAGTGATCTTGCCGATTTTCGAGAAGCTGGAGTGTCTGTCGAACTTGGAGAACATCGTGCTGAAACGTTTGGTGCTGCTGACTTGATTGTGTTGAGTCCAGGAGTGTCACCAAAACTTCCAGTGATCTCTCGATCACGAGAGTATGGAGTGCCGGTAATTAGTGAGATCGAATTGGCTGCACGTTGGCTTCGCGGCCGAATTGTCGCCATCACTGGAACTAAAGGAAAATCGACAACTACTTTGTTGACGAGTCAGATATTAGATGCTGGTGGATATCGAGCCATTGTCGGTGGAAATATAGGCACGGCGTTATGCAACCAAGTTGAAGAGTCGACCCCGGATGCAATTCATGTTGTGGAGACAAGTAGTTTCCAGCTTGAGGCTACTGAAATTTTTCGACCATGGATTTCGGTTTTTCTTAACCTGTCTCCTGATCACCTCGACCGTCATGAAAACTTCAAGGAGTACGCAAAGGTAAAGGCGCGCATTTTTGAGAACCAGACGCATGAGGATGCGATGGTGATTAATGCTGACGATCCTCGAGTAGTCGAAATAGCAAGGACCGGTCGCGCAAAAGCGCACAAATTTTCTGTAACCCGTTTGCTTGATGAAGGTGTGCTGCTGGATTCTGGCTCGATTTCATATCGCTCAAATGGTGTTGAAGAGACACTCGTTCCATTATCCGCGGTTCAGCTTCCAGGTCTCCACAACCTAAGCAATGTCGCGGCTGCAGCTTCAATTGGGCGGCTTGTGGGAGTAGCGTCGAAAGCGATGACTTGTGCGGTGCAAAAGTTCGCTGGGCTTGAGCACGCGCTCCAATATGTCGCTGAGCACAATGGCGTCACATTCATCAATGACTCAAAGGCTACGAATGTCGCTTCCTCTCGGGTTGCGATTGAGTGTTTTGATCGAGATCTTGTGGTGATTCTCGGTGGTCGATTCAAGGGTGGACGACTTGAAGATCTCGCCGAACCTTTGCACTCACGCGGCGCTACTGTGATCGCTCTGGGAGAGGCCAAAGATGAAGTTCGTGAGGCACTTTGTAAATCGGTTGTTGTTATCGGTGTGGACACAATGGCTGCAGCGGTGTCTCTCGGTCAAAGTTTGTTGCCTTTAGGTGGGACATTACTGTTATCCCCCGGCTGTGCGAGTCTCGATATGTTTCGCGACTATGCAGAAAGAGGTCAAGTATTTATGAGGGAAGTCATGAAGTTAGGTGATCGATGAACCGTCAACAGTCATCAGTTGCACTGCGCGAAGACGAACTAATCGCTGGGAACGCAGACCGCCCCGGTCTGCGAGGTTGGTGTCGTTATCTGAGTCTGACTGATGACTGTTGACGGTTTATCGGTTGTCCGAAGCTGATGTCGGAGGTTGAGAGAGCGGAATTGGGCTTTAAGGGTCAGGGGCGTGGACTCAAGTGTTGAAGAGGGAGGTCCTGAAGTTGGGTGGCCGATGAACCACTAACAGTCATCAGTTGCACTGCGCGATGACGAACTAACCGCTGGGAACGCAGACCGCCCCGGTCTGCGAGGTTGGTATCGTTATCTGAGTCTGACTGATGACTGTTAGTGGTTCATCGATTATCCGAAGCTGATATCGGAGGTTGAAAGTAGAGAATTGTGCCAAGGGTTAGGGCGTGGAGTCAAGTATTGAAAAGGGAGGTCCTGAAGTTGGGTGACCGATGAGTCGTGAGCAGTCATCAGTTGCACTGTGCGATGACGAACTAACCGCTGGGAACGCAGACCGCCCCGGTCTGCGAGGTTGGTGTCGTTATCTGAGTCTGACTGATGACTGCTGACGGTTCATTGATCGCCTGTAATCAATGTTTCGGCTTAAGTGGTCTGGAACTTTAACTTTGTTATGGAACCTACAGAAAACCACAAAAATGGCACGAAAACTTAAGTCAGACAAACCTCTTTTCCTCGCTACGATGGCCTTGCTCTTCTCGAGTCTCGTCATGGTGTACAGCGCTTCAGCTGCTATAGCGATGGATCGTTTTTCGCAGCCGTACTACTTTCTCTTTAGGCAGATGATGTGGGCTTTGCTTGGTGGTTGTCTGCTCGCGTTAGTAATGCGCATTGACTACCGGCTACTAAGGAAACCTTTCATTGTTTTGGCAATATTAAGTGTTACCTTTCTTATGTTGATCGCAGTGTTGTTCGGGCCACCTATAAACGGTACCAGACGTTGGTTTGGCATTGCAGGTTTTGGGATTCAGCCGTCAGAGTTTGCCAAGATCGCAGTGATCATATTTACCGCCGCGATTCTTGAACACCGGATGGACCGTCTTAATGAACTGTCATATTCGTTGCTTCCAATCGGCCTTGTTACCGGAGGAATAGCTGGTCTTGTGCTTCTCGGTCCTGACTTTAGTACCGCCTTTACAATGTTCGTTATTGTAGGTGCGATAGTTTTTAGTGCTGGGTTGAGTTATCGGTATCTGATTGGTTTAGCCCTTGTATCTATTCCCACAATCTACTTTGTTATTGCCACTTCAGATTATCGCCGTCGTCGATTTCTCGGGTTTCTTGATCCGTGGGCTGATCCACTTGGCGATGGGTATCAAATCATGCAGTCCTTAATTGCAGTCGGTACAGGTGGATTGTTTGGGAAAGGTCTGATGGGAGGTGTGCAAAAACTTTTTTATCTTCCTGAGCCACACACCGATTTCATATATGCAGTGATTGCTGAGGAAACCGGGTTAGTAGGAGCAACGCTTGTTCTGCTTTGTTTCGTGATGATCGTTTGGAGGGGTTTGAGGGTGACGCTTCGGGCCCCAGATAGATTTGGGGCGTTTGTGGCGATAGGGATAACGACCATGATCGCATCACAAGCGTTCATGAATATAAGCGTCGTGCTAAGCCTGATGCCAACCACCGGACTTCCGTTGCCATTTTTGAGTTCTGGAGGGTCTTCGTTATTAGTGAGTTCCGTAGCAATGGGGATTTTGCTCAATATTTCTCAACACGCTTCAGTAGAGACTTAATCTTATGTTGACTGCAATACTTTCGTCGTCACACAAGATAACGCACCGGGTAGTGTTTGCGGGTGGTGGGACCGGCGGGCATCTATTTCCTGGCATCGCTGTAGCTCGAGAACTTTTGTGTCGACATCCTGATGCATTCGTTGTTTTTGTTGGAACTGGGCGTGAGGTTGAAACCCGTATTCTGAGCAGAGAAGGTTACGTAGTTCAACGGGTTAGAAGTATGGGATTGATGGGGAAGTCGTTACGCGATATCGGACGAGCTCTCCTACTGGCACCAATCACGATTGCTGATTCTTTCCGTATTCTCGGACGAACACAACCGGACATCGTCATTGGGCTCGGAGGGTACAGCGCAGGACCAATTGTTCTGCTAGCTGCACTTAGAGGGTCTCCGACGATGGTGATGGAGCAGAACGCTGTACCCGGAATCACAAACAGGCTCTTAGCGAGAATTGTGCGATCCGCCGCGGTGTCGTACGACAGAACTCGAATCTACTTCGGTGACAAGGCTTTCGTGAGCGGAAATCCAGTGCGCTCAGAGTTTTTTCGTAAGCCTAGTTCACGAGTGAATCGAAGAGAAGAGTCATCGGCAGGGTCGCGTATTTTGGTCGTCGGTGGTTCTCAGGGTGCGCATGAGCTTAACGTTGCGATGGTATCCGCGGCTACACGTCTATCGGCCGAGAACGTGCGAATCCAAGTAGTGCACCAAACAGGTGACGGAGACGTTGATGAAGTTCGTCTTGGTTACAGAACGGCGGGTGTGACTGCGCGAGTCGAGGCTTTTTTCGACAACATGGATGATGAGATGCGTGATGCAGATATAGCACTGTGTCGCGCGGGCGCGACTACCCTTGCTGAAATTGCTGCAACGGGACTTCCAGCGGTTGTTGTCCCGTTACCGAGAGCTGCGAATGACCACCAGCGTCTAAATGCTGCAGTCTTGGCAGAGCTTGGTGCGGCTGAGGTGGTTGAGCAAGAGGCTCTGGAGGCGAATTTGACGTCATCGCTACTGAAGCTCTTGAATGACCACACGCGTCGGAAATCAATATCTGATGCAGTGCGTCGATTAGCGAAGCCAGATGCAGCTCGATTGATAGTTGATCGTATCGAGAGCCTGGTTGGTGCAGTGTCTAGAGGTGAATTTACTTAACGGCAGAGAAGGTTCGGTGCTTGAAAATGTCACTCATGTCCATATGGTTGGAATTGGCGGCTCTGGTATGAGTGGCATCGCAGAAGTACTTATGGGACTTGGTTACCGGGTGAGCGGATCAGATCTCTCATCTTCATCGATGATCGAAAGATTGCGCTCGTTGGGAGCAGAGATAGACGTGGGTCATGATTCGTGCCACGTGAAATGCCCAGATCTCGTTGTAGTTTCTTCGGCTGTTCCACGTGACAATCCTGAGCTGGTGGAGTCCGTCAGACTCAAGATTCCGATCGTCGGACGGGGTGTCATACTTGCTGAACTCGCTGGGCTTAAGAGAACAATCGCCGTTGCTGGTTCCCACGGTAAGACAACTACGGCTTCTATGGTTGCATCCGTAATGGAAATGGCTGGAACCGATCCCACATCAATTATTGGCGGAAAAATACGAGCCGATGGAAGTAACGCAAGACTTGGCAGCGGACCATTGATGGTAATAGAAGCCGATGAGAGTGACCGTTCATTCCTGTTGCTGAAGCCTAATGTTGCAGTTTTGACGAACATTGATACTGAGCACCTCGAAGCCTATGCCGGAATGAGTGACCTCGAAAATTCGTTTGCTGAATTTTCGAGCAAAGTCCTACCCGGCGGGTGTGTTATTGGATGTGCAGATGACCTGTTTTTAGCGAGGCTTATGCGTGAAATTGATGGACCGGTGTTGTCTTATGGAATTGACAATTCCGACGCGTCGGTACGGGCTCATCAAGTAAAACTAGATGTCTTTGGTTCACAATTCCGCGTTGCTATCAAAACGAATGTGACTTGTGAGGATATTGTTCTGAAGCTCAGAGTTCCTGGTCGCCACAATGTGTTGAATGCTTTGGCGGCTTTGACTGTAGGTGTTTGGTTTGGGACAGACCTGTCCGTAATTGTCAGTGCCCTAGAAAAGTTTTTGGGTGTGGAAAGGCGATTCGAATTTCTAGGGGAGTTTGGAGGAGTAAAAGTTATAGACGACTACGGCCATCATCCAACAGAAATAGTTGCTGCTCTTGAGACAGCACGGCTTGGATTGTCACGACGCCTTATTGTTGTTTTTCAACCTCATCGTTTTTCTCGGACACGGCGATTGGTGAGTCAGTTTGGATCAGCGCTTTCACTAGCGGATGAGCTTATCTTGACGGATGTTTTCGCGGCCAGTGAACCACCGCTTCCTGGCGCATCAGCTGAATCGATCATGGCTGCCATTCGAGACGTATCTAATATTGCAATGCGAAAGGTAAAGTCGCTCGATGAGGCAGCAAGTACAGCTATTGCTACCGCCTATGCCGGGGATGTCATTGTGGTTTTAGGAGCCGGGTCCATCGGGAGAGTTGCACCTCGCATAGTTGCTGGTCTGAAGGAGTTGGCGTTCTGATGGCCGTCTATACACCGACCGACGTTCGGTTTCGCCGAGCATATCGAAAGCCTTCGAGACGACGTCGATCTGTGGCGCGCCGGCGCCTTCTTGTTCGTGCTTTTGTCGTTGTTGTAGCAGTAGGACTCAGCGGTTATTGGTCGGTTAGCGTTTTTCAGCAGTCACCCATTTTTAGTGTCTCAACCATCTTAGTTAATGGCAATCGTTGGGTCTCGACAGGTGAAATTTTGACTTTGGTCGATTCACTACGTGGCCAGAATATTTTTCTGACAAATCTCGAAATTCAACGGTCTAATTTGCAGGCTTCGGCTTGGGTTAAAGACGTTAACCTGAGACGAGTACTGCCCTCGACGGTGATAGTTTCAGTGACAGAGCGACAGCCTTTAGGAGTGGCGAGACATGGTGGACGTTTGTATCTAGTTGATGAAATCGGAAAAGTTGTTGACGAATATGGTCCACTGTTCGAAGAATTCGATTCTCCGATAATTGATGGACTCTTGCTGGGTGATGTGTCAGAGCACAATGGTGCTGAAACGGGACGCGTAGAGCTTGCGACACAATTGCTTCGGCAGGTGGCCGAACGGGAGGATTTATCGGCGCGGATCTCTCAAGTTGACGTTCGCAACCCACGTGACGTAGTTGTGCTTTTAAGTGGTGACCCTGCGTTTATTCATCTTGGAAACGAGCGATTTGTTGAGCGCCTTGAAACCTATCTCGATCTGGCGTCAATTCTCCGCGCGCATGTACCAAAGATCGATTACGTCGATCTTCGTTTTGACCGACGTGTTTATGTTCGTCCAGTTGGAGATGACCTGCTGCACGAAGAGGATGTCGATCGGCGTCCTTGAGAAATTATGGCGAACCACTAATGGCTGAAGTAACGCAACGGAGGCAGTGTGGCACGTAGTGAACAGTATTTAGTCGGGCTCGATGTCGGCACTTCAAAAATTTCTGTCATTGTCGGTGAGGCGATGGAAGGCGGGAGTCTTGACATTGTTGGAATCGGAATCGCTGACGCCAAGGGTATTAGGCGGGGAGCTGTTGTTGACCTTGAAGCAGCCGTTGAATCGATAAAAAAGGCGATTCAGGAGGCAGAACTTACAGCCGGAGTTGATATTGATTCTGTTCACCTCGGATTATCGGCTGGCCACGCTAAGGCTTTTAATAGTCGCGGTGTAGTGGCCGTTTCTGGAAGGAATCGAGAGATTACGCGCGATGATGTCGGAAGAGCTATCAATGCAGCAAAGGCAGTGTCTTTACCGAATGGTCGAGAGATTCTCCACGTCTTACCGCAAGATTTCGTAGTCGATGATCAAGATGGGATCGGTGCTCCGATTGGAATGACTGGTGCACGGCTTGAGGTCAACGTGCATATTGTGACCGGAAGTTCGTCGTCGACGCAGAACATCGTTGCTTGCGCAAATAGAGCCGGAGTGACAGTCGTCGATACAGTGCTGGATCAGTTGGCGGCTGCTGAATCTGTTCTGACACCAGACGAAAAAGAATTGGGTGTTCTACTCGTAGACATTGGTGGTGGCACGGCCGATTTTGTTGTTTTTGAGAGGGGTAGTCTTTGGCACACAGGAAGCGTAGCACTTGGGGGAGACCACTTTACTAATGACATTGCCGTCAGTTTGCGTACACCGATACCGGAGGCAGAAAAGGTTAAGCAGCGCAATGGGTGTGCGTTAGCTACGCTCGTCGATGAAGAACAGACAATCGAAGTGGCAAGCGTTGGTGGACGTCAACCACGGATTCTGTCGAGGAGGATACTTGCGGACGTTCTCCAGCCCCGTGCAGAAGAGATCTTTCACCGTTTGTGGGACGAAGTAACTAAGGCGGGTTACCAAGAGTCGCTTAATTCAGGGATGGTGCTTTCAGGTGGAGGGTCGGTATTGGACGGAATGCGGGAAATAGCAGAGCAAATCTTTGACTTGCCTATCCGCCACGGTCGTCCGGACCAAGTAGGCGGACTTACGGACCATGTTAATGATCCAGCTTTTGCTACTGCCGTTGGGCTAGTCATGTACGCCCACCGGAACCAACAAGTTGAAAGGGACAGCGGAGTCAACGGAGCGTTTAGTAAGGTCGCAGTTCGTATTCGTGGTCTTTTTAAGGAATTTTTTTAGTTTGATCAAAGTCGTAGAGTCAACAGGCGCCAATAGGAGGATTGAGGATGACGGAAGTTCGCGGGTCTCCGGTTAAGACGGAAGTTGAAGTGGCGCCAGACTTGAGGATGACTTTAGAGGAAGATCGAACACCAGGAGCACGGATCAAGGTTGTTGGTGTAGGCGGTGGTGGCAGTAATGCTGTTAATCGGATGGTTTCATCTGGGCTGGGAGGAGTGGAATTCATTGTTGTAAATACCGATGCTCAGGCTCTTGCCCACAATAGCGCCCCTGTCCGCTTGCAGATTGGTCATAAGCTGACCAAAGGACTTGGTGCTGGAGCCGATCCGAACATTGGACGTCAAGCTGCCCTTGAGGACACTGACCAGATAATAGCGGCCCTAGATGGAGCCGACATGGTTTTCGTGACAACTGGTCTAGGAGGGGGCACAGGGACCGGTGCGGCTCCTGTCATTGCGAGTTTGGCAAGTGAACTTGGTGCTCTGACTGTGGCCGTGGTCACGAAGCCATTTACGTTCGAAGGAAGACGTCGGGCGAGTCAGGCAAGTAATGGGTTGGAAGAGTTACGCCGAAGCGTCGATACAGTCATTGCAATTCCAAATGAACGCCTTCTTGCAACGATTGACAGTAGCACCAGCATGACTGAGGCATTTTCCGTCGCAGACGACGTATTGCAACAGGCTATCCAAGGCATCTCGGACCTAATTATGGTTCCGGGGTTAATTAATCTTGACTTCGCTGATGTTACTACCATCATGTCTGGCATGGGAATGGCAATAATGGGAACTGGTTATGGCGAAGGCGAGCAACGTGGGCTTGAGGCCGCACGACAAGCGATTTTGAGCCCATTACTTGAAGATGCGTCGGTCGAGGGTGCACGCGGAGTGATAGTTAATGTAACCGGTGGGCCGGACCTTTCGATGCTTGAGGTAAGTGAGGCCACTTCCATTATCCAAACGACGGTCCACGAGGATGCGAACATAATTTTCGGTGCTGTAGTCGATCAAACGATGCAGGGAAAAGTAAAGATCACAGTGATCGCGACTGGGTTTGGAGATGTCAATATGAACGTTCCAGAAGGAAAGACAGCAAGAAATTCAGTCGAAACGCCAGTTGATCTGAAAAGTTATACAAATTGGAGGCAGGAAAAGCCTTTGGATTCTGTTGCGGTAACGTCTGGCTCGAGTATTGAGATTATCCCGAAGCGAGCACTGATTGAGTTGCCGTCTTCTGACCACTCAGATGTTCCTAGGTCGACATCCGTTGAATCTAATTCTGAATTTTCTTCAGAAGAACTGCCAGCGTTTCTCCGCCGCCAAAATGAATCGTAGACTATCGTATTTCGGCGCCATCGAAATCGGCTTTGGATTGGTTTGACCATTTAGGGAAGTTTTGAAGATCGTGATGTGTCGGTCTGGTTTTCAACTCGACTGAATTCGTTTTGATTCGCAGTTTTCTGGTTGAAAACGTTCTTTCTCTACGTTCTTTACGGCGCTACTGTCGATTGTTTACTAGTAGAGAATTTCTGCTTTCGGTGGGTGTCTTTGTTATACGTTTAGAGTAGCTACAGGGAATCGGCCCAACTCATTTGAGTAATGCGACTTGTGCCATTGCCAATTCACGTGTGTGAGTGATCGTTACGAGTGCCCGTGTGGCTCCTAGTTCCTCGAACCGACGTTGCGCGCCACCGTGAAGTTTTAATTGAGGAGGGCCGTCGTTGTGTCGAACTATTTCTACTTGGCGCCAGCTTATTCCATGCATGTGACCGGTTCCAAGAGCTTTCATCGCTGCCTCTTTGGCGGAGAAACGTCCGGCTAAATGCTGAGCTGGGAAGCGCCGCTGATGGCTGAAACTAAGCTCGTGTTCGGTGAATACACGCTTCAAAAAACGATTTCCGTAACAACGAACCAATCTGTCAACACGACTGACTTCCTCTAGATCAATCCCAATCCCGAGAAGGCTATGATCTCGAGTGCCGTCTGCTAGTGAAACGGTGCCGTGCTGACCTAGGCTAAGCTGAGCGACCGGTTCGGAGTTGTTGGACGGAGCCGTAGTCACTATGGCGCATTCGTCCATTGCCGCGTTGGCTAACGCGTCGGCTTTTTCGTTTTCTGCTCTCGGTATGTGTTCATATTTCACATTGTGGAGGTTCAAGGCAATTGTTTTGGCACGTGCTGACAGTGTTTTCAATTTCGGATGGCGCACTTGATAACGTCCTGTCATCTGACGAGTCAAAAGCTGAGAATCGGATCTGATAACGACGTCAAGGTGACTGTTATCCTTGAGATAATCAAGAGCAGCTATCAATCCTCGGTATTCAGCAACATTATTCGTAGCGTGTCCAATGGATTCGAAAAACTCGTCCAACAATTCCCCATCAGCTGTTTCGATTCGGACACCGTATCCGGCTGGACCAGGATTTCCTCTAGAGCCTCCGTCAATGTAAGCAACCACTTGTTCGCTCATATAGCTGTAGTTTTATCTAGAAGTCTCTACTTCAACGTATCTATAAACTAAAAAGCTGCGGCGTCTTTCATTTGATAGAAGAGAATACGCTGACAACTTTCGCATTGGATTAGTGTTTCGTTCAGTCTGATAGCGTTGAAGAGCTGAGGTCGAAGTCGCACTTGGCATGAAGTGCAGCGCCCATCTTTCGCTTCAGCGACAGCAAGACCTTTTCGATTTTTAGCAACGGTTTCAAACATTGTAATTACGTCTACCGGAAGGTCTTTCGCGAGACTCTCGCGCTTAGTCGCGTGTGTTTCGATTTGTTTTCCGAGTTTCTGTGTTTGTTGCTCTAGTTCTAGTTTCGCCGAAGTAACTGATTTTCTTTCGGTATCGACCGCTTGTTCCGCGCTCCTGATTATCTCTGTCAGGTCGTCACTTTCAAGTAGGTATTGAAGAATCTGGTCCTCCAGCTTCGCCACTGCAACTTCCGCGACCGATATTTCTGCCTGCATCGCGTGGTATTCCTTGTTGGTCTTGACTTGCATGAGCTGGTCTTTAAATTTATCCAACCGTCCCTGAATTTGAGCCAGCTCTTTCTCGACTACTCGGTGCTTTTCACGTTGCCCAGCAAGATTAGCTTTAGCGGTAAAAAAGTCACCCTGACGCTCGTCAAGTCGAAAATCGAGAATTTCGTTCTGCTTGGGTATGGCTTTGAGAGAGTCTTTTGCCTCGGCAACGGCTGTGTCCAATTGCTGCAAATCTATTAGTCGCTCAAGGTCTAGAATCATCGTAAAAAATAAAGCCCTCCATGAGAGGGGCTTGGCTAAATTCAGGCGTATTGTTGTAGATACGACATAAAAATGGTGGGCCCACCAGGATTCGAACCTGGGACAGACCGGTTATGAGCCGGCGGCTCTGACCGCTGAGCTATGGGCCCTGGTTCAAGCACTATCTCTATCTGCCTTCTTCCAGAAACGCCCGTAACCTCCTGCTTCGTGACGGGTGGCGAAGTTTCCGTAACGCCTTGGCTTCGATCTGGCGAATTCGTTCCCGAGTTACTGCAAAGTTCTGGCCAACTTCTTCCAGTGTGTGCTCGCTTCCATCTCCGACCCCAAACCGCATTTGTATGACTCTTTCTTCGCGTGGCGTCAGAGTTTTAAGTACGGAGGCAGCTTGTTCTTTCAGATTGAGACTAATCATTGCTTCAGCGGGAGACACTACCTGTTGGTCTTCGATGAAATCACCGAGATGACTGTCTTCTTCTTCGCCAACGGGAGTTTCTAGAGAGATCGGTTCCTGTGAAATTTTGAGAACTTTCCGTACCTTATTTTCTGGGATTTCCATACGTGCAGCGATTTCCTCAGACGTGGGTTCACGTCCTAGTTCTTGGACCAGCGAACGAGATGTCCTGATTAGTTTGTTGATGGTTTCAATCATGTGAACAGGTATTCGAATTGTTCTAGCTTGATCAGCAATTGCTCGAGTGATGGCTTGACGGATCCACCAAGTGGCGTACGTCGAAAATTTGTACCCTCGTCGGTACTCAAATTTGTCGACAGCTTTCATCAAACCGATGTTGCCTTCTTGGATAAGGTCTAGAAACTGTAGACCTCGATTGGTGTATTTTTTTGCGATAGATACTACAAGGCGAAGATTCGCCTCGATTAAATCTCTTTTCGCTTCAGCCGCTTGAATTTCACCACGTTGAATTACATTGAGAACTCCGGTAAGAGCCACGGTTGTTTGTTCCGTTTCTAAGGTTTTGTCTTGTTGGGTTGACCGAAGTTCGAGAAGAATTTTGCTCAATCGCCGTGTTTCTTTGCCGTGGACACGTTTTGT
>Ga0310123_10003324_pt1 | contig 12516 bp, 17 predicted proteins | sample CB6_AW_1057_MG_FD_203505 | JGI IMG/M metagenome (GOLD analysis project Ga0310123, IMG submission 203505) | Marine microbial communities from Western Arctic Ocean, Canada - CB6_AW_1057 | ecosystem: Environmental > Aquatic > Marine > Oceanic | place: Canada: Western Arctic Ocean | collected... | reverse complement strand
TAAAATTATTAGAACACAAAGATCGATATTAAGTGAATATGGAAGAGAAGCAACACCAGAAGAATTAGCAAAAAAATTAAGAATGCCACTTGATAAAGTTAGAAAAGTTTTAAAAATATCTAAAGAACCAGTTTCTTTAGAAAAACAAGTGGGAGACGAAGATGATAGTACTTTAGGGGATTTTATCGAAGACCAGAATGCTTTAATGCCCTTAGATCAAGCAATTAGATCAAATTTGAGAGAAGCCACAACAAAAATCTTAGCAACTTTAACCCCTAGAGAGGAAAGAGTATTAAGAATGAGATTTGGTGTTGGTATGAATACTGACCATACTTTAGAAGAAGTAGGTTTGCAGTTTTCAGTTACTAGAGAGAGAATAAGACAAATTGAAGCTAAGGCTTTAAGAAAGTTGAAACATCCAAGTAGATCAAAACAACTTAAGAGTTTTCTTGATAATTAATTCATTGATTGAAGTTTATAATAAAATCTTTAAATTCAGTAAAAGATAACATGGGCCTGTAGCTCAGCTGGTTAGAGCAGTACACTCATAAAGCCCTGAATAACCTATTCTCCACAACGATCCACACCGATCACCAGTATTTTCATCTTACAATTTCGTTGCAGATAAGCCAAGAATGAATATCTACTTAGTATTATGAAGGTTCAAAGTTGTGCTTTGGGTTGAAACCGAGAGAAATAGAAGATGAACAGAAAAGTTAAACCATTGAAATTTAATGATATAGAAATTAGAGACTTTATTTCTGATTTTAGTTATTTAGACAAAGAAGGAAAAATCAAACAGAAGAAAAGATCTTTTACTCCTTTTAATGTCCCAAAGAACTCTCGCCTTAAAGGCTTAAATCTTTACCAGGGGAAAGATAAGGAAGACAACATATCCAAAGACAAATATTTCTATGTTATCTATAAAGCCAAAGGATCTAAAAAAACTAAGCGATATCCCCTTGGAAAATTCATTCCTGGCCAATACGGAGTTAGAGAAGTTTCAGACGAACTAACCGATCTGAATAAAAGTCATACTGATAATAAAGGACATTGGGTTAAGTGTCCTCTTGAAACCAGACGTAAAGCGAAAACTATAATCACAAATGAAAGCGCCGTTGAAAAATTAAAACAACCTATTTCCATTGTTGTAGAACATTATTGTAAGGAAGGATTTCCAAGAGCTAAGTTTGGAGGAACCCTCACGGCAGACAGCATAAGAAAAAGAGCGAGGGGCTTAATTGGATATAACCTTAGAGTTAAACACTTGGGTTATGATAATGACACAGACGGTAACGGCTTTATATTTTTTAAACCAAATACTCGTACCCGTGTTGTTGCTCCTAAGAATTTTGATGATCTCTTTAAAAAATTCCCTTCAGGCCATCGTTTAATTACCAATCCTGTTTTAAACCCCAATAAATGTATCTCTATTTATGACGATCCTGTTATGTCTAAGACTTTTATCGGAGACCTGGATAAGCCCAAGATTAACGCTTTTATAAGACAGTTTAAATCTCATAGTGTTAAAGACGATGTTATCGAGTGCTTTAATTTACTTTGGAGTTTTGCCTGTAGGGAAAACTATTATGGAGTTTCTCCTTTAGGCAATCCGGCGTACAAACATAGGTCTCCTAGGCCTACTAGAGCTAGGAAGAGACACAAATATTATAAAAGGGCCTTCACAATAGAAATGCAAGAAAAAATATGTGATACGGCTGATCAATTCAGGGATCGTTTTCCATTCCAAACTGAGCTCATTAGATTAATGGCAGTAACCGGATTAAGACGGGAGGAGGCCTGTAAAATAAAGAAAGAGAACCTAAGTTATGAAGACAATGAAATAATATTACCGGCGGGGATAACTAAATCAGGAAACGAAGAATTTGTTACCATTACCGAACCAGTTAAAATTATCTTAGAAGAAATTGAAGCATATAAAAAAAATAAAGATCATGGAGATTACTATAGGGTTGTCCCTTGGTTGCTTGGGACCACAAACACTAAATTAAACAAGGATAAATTATTTGATCAAACCTATCGTAATTCATCGCAAACAAGATTGAAGACAGATAGGAATTGTTGGAGGGCTATAAGAGAAGAATTGGACCTGGAATTATGCACAAGTAAAATGCTAAGAAAAAGTTATGCACGTGATACTCAGGAAAAACTCTTTGGAAGATCCGATAAATCGATTAGGTTAACTAGACACGCCACGACCGATGTGTTCGACAAGGCTTATGACGGAGCCGAAAGAGAGGCTATTAAGAATGACGCTCGGAAGGTTGCCGAAATGTTTACTTTTATAAAAAGAAAGAAGGTCAGCTAAACCCTTGGTTGCTCCCTTGGTTCTCCTAGAATATATTTGATAGTTATCCTCTGAAATGGTATGGAGAATAAATGAAAGAAATAAAGAAAGCAGACGATCGGTATTTTTCTCAGATTAAAAGAGGCGTAGAAAGTTATTATCCACAAAAGACCCCTCCTATCATGACTTATATCAAGTTGGGGAGAGAATTAAGGAGACTTAGTGTTACACCAGGAGAGGCCCTCAAGATTGTCCGAAGGGCTAAACTCGGCGACAATACAAGGTTTAACTGGAAAATGCTCCGGTTCACGATGTTTGTGTGGGAACGATACAGGGAATTTGACCATAACAGATTAGGCAAGAAGATAGACACCATAAGAAATATAGTTAATGGCAGGAAATTTGAGCAGTTTTTTTATGGCTATTTTCCCGACCTACAACTAGATCAAAAGGCCAAGAATAAAGAGATTAAAATATTCAATAAATTAATAGCTGAGTTCAAACAGCAAGAATATTTCAAGGAGGGCTATTATAATTATGAAGGTACCAAAAGGCTCATTCCGCAGTCCAGACTAGACAAAATCCTCTCAAAATAATAGAAGAATAATTATATATTTATCCCTTGAATTACTTCAAAGGATAACCTATATTCCGTATTAAGGTTATTTGATGAATAAACTTAACTTACATAAACTATGGATTACAACCGAAGAATTGGTTGAGACAACTTCAATACCAAAATCTTCTTTGTATCGCTATGTCCGAGAATGGAAAAAACAAGGAAATGATCCTAAGGACATGGGGAGAATAAAACTCAGGGATACAATATCGTATCGTTGGGACCCAAGAGTTTTTGTAGGTTGGTTGATCAGATGTAAATTGGAAGAACCAATTAAATATGATTATGAATTCACAGAAAACGAAAATCTAAAACAAATTCTCGTATTCAATAACCTCCCATTAAATAAACAACAGTTACGAAAGGAGCAAAATTTATGACTGTAAAACCACAAACAACACCATTTGGTAAAGCTATTTATCCGCACTTAAGTAAACCGGATTATGCTTTTGATACCAATGGAAAATATCATGTAATTCTAGAGTTGACGGAAGATGAGGCTAAGGAACCCATTGATATTATCAACGATACAATAAAAGACATTGTAGTTGAGCAACACAAAAAAAATGGCAACAAGGAAGTAAAGAGAGCGCCTTTACCGTACAAACATGTAGACGGCAAAGTTCATCTTAACTTTAAAATGATTGCCTCTGGAATTAATTCTAAGACTAAGCAATCGTTTACTCAAAAGCCTAGAATTTTTGACCATAACCTTGATCCAATTGATCCTGAAAAAAACATTTGGGGCGATAGTATTTTAAGAATTACTTATCAACCCTTTGGTTATGCTAATTCAGCAATTGGTGTCGGTTGTACCCTCAGATTAAAAGAGGTCCAGGTTAAACACCTGGTTGAAGGCAACGGAGGTGGAAGTAATTTCACTAAAGTTGACCCCGGTACTACCACCGACGGAAAGGTAGCTCACTTTTAATATGAGCAAAACAATTTCCAATACACCATCGTTGGGAAACCTTTGGGGCCCCAATGTAGCCAAGTTAATCCTTGGTTGGCCCCGTAGGAACACAGGAGATAAACAATGAGAAAAAATCTAGAAGTACCCAAGGATAAAAAAGGGAAAGTTAAAAACGGCCTTCACCAAGTTGGTGAGGTGTGTGTTGATAGTGGAGAGATAGCAATTACTGACCCCTGTCGTACTGATTTTGACATAACGGTTCCAACAAATTTTGGTGATGGGCTGTTTCCAGTTTATGAAAACTGGCACAACAATGAAAGACTGTCTTTAGTTATTCCCTTATCTACTGACGTCCACAATTTAATAAGTCAAGCAGAGGAAGGAAAAAAATAATGGCAGTAAATAATATTGATAAAGCAATAAGGTATGTATACGCAGACGAAGACAATGGATATTGGCGCAAGAACTTACCTAAGAATGTAATTCCTTTTATTTTCAAGAAACCATTTAAGCAAGAAATTGACGAGATGGAAAAAGAGAGAGAAAAACTAGAAAAAGATAAACAAACAAAAAAGCCAATTAAACGGTATGCAAGTGTTAATCCGGAAGCTCTCGCTTTTGAATTTTGGTGGGACAGATGGCAAGAGCATGAACTTCGAGATAAATTCAAAACCTTAGAATCTTTTGTATCATGGAGCCTTGCTAACGAAGATCAACCGTTTCACAGAGGAGGTCGTGTTGGTATAGCGAGTATTGAAACACCTTTATATAAAGCTGTTAAATCAGGAAAAGTAGGTTTGCAGTTTGTACCTCCGAGGAAGAAAAATTAAACATGGCCTTCGCCTATTATCACCCAAACCATTATAAGAAAATGAAACCGAAGGGCCCCACAAAAATAAGTGGAAGAATAATAAGTACTACTGAAGGTAAAACACAAAAGGGTAATGACTATTTAATAATTAGGCTTTCACAAAGATTAGACGAAAAGGAATTTTTTATATTCTCCGATTTACTAGAAAAACATAAGGACATCTTAAAGAAAGATAACCATGTCTCATTAACAATAAATGAACAATTAATGGGGCCCGGAAGTTTGAAAAAATTAAACGTAGAAAACATAAAGGCATTGAATTTTTAAATGGACATTACATCTCCACAACATAGAAAAAGTCTTTATTGGAATAAGAAATACGTAAAAGTTGCCAAGAGGAGAGGTATCAAACTTTATAATAGCTTAGATGATGAAGGGAAACGAAGTTACAATCTTGATCAAGTAACACATCTTATAAGCGCTTTGATACAAGGCGAAACATTATCTTTGGCTACTTGGGATTTTACTCAGTACGATTTAATGGAATACAAACTTAGTATAATGGATAGTCAACAACCTCTCAAAGAACCTAGAGAACGTACAGAAGATTTTAGAAAAGAAATTGGCAACCCATATATGAAACCGGAGGTACATTAATGAAAGTGCCTCATGAGGGAAATATCAAGGAAGAATATCGTAGCCCAAAACAAATACTTAAAGATTTGGAAAATTTAAATGAATTTGCCGAGTGGGCCAGGACCAAAATATCAAATCCCGATAATGATGATGAAGCATTTGGAGGACATGTGCATTTGGCGCTCTTGCAAATGAAAAAGGCACTAAAGCATTTTGATCATACATACGTAAATGAATTGGCAACTGATGTGAAAAAAGACACCAAAGCTACTAACGGAAAAGAGGACTAACTAATGTTTTATGGAAAATTAAATAAGGTCGATGAATTGGAAAAGAAAATTTCAGATCAGGCCAAAATTATTGACTATCTTAAAACGAAGGAAGAGAAAAAAAGAACCTTCATGAGAGAATATATGAGAGAGCAACGTAAGAAGGGCAAATATTTGAATAGGAAAAATTATGACTAGATACCAATGGAGACCCGATTTAGAAGAACATGAGGTTATACCCGGAACTGAAAACGAACCAATGAGAATAGGAGAAAAGTTATTGTTAACACCGGAATTAAACCTTGGAACCTCTAGAGTTGTTGATAAGCCTGAGGTCAAACCCAAGGAGGATACAACAAAAGGAGCTCATTATATTCCCTGGTATGACAGGAACCCTGAGGTTTCCCCAAAGGCTCCACCAAAGGTTAAAGCCCCTTATACAAATTTACAGAACAGTGAAGTTGAACGATTAAAAAAAGAGAACACTGTTTTACGTAAATACGGGAAGCCTGACAAGAAATTTCTTGAAGACTTGGAGGAGGTAAAATGGGAAGAGGGAATTGGTCTTGTTGGGCAGACCAGTGGTAAGGAATATGAAAAAATGGCTGAGGCCGTTAAGATGAATGATCATTATGATTTAGCAACTCCTATAGGAAAAGCAGAATTAAAAAATGTGCAAAAAACAGCCTATCAATATGGAAACGCTCCGAAACCCCATTGGCTTGACAAGGAAGAAAAGCAAAAAGAAATAAAACCTTCAGGTCTAGGAAATAAAAATTTAACCAGTCATGATCCTAGAACTCCAGTAATGAAAAAGAGAGAAGAGTGGGAGCAAAAAAAGACCCTTAATCAATTGAAGCAATTAAAAAAATGGTCTCAAGGAGATACCGAGCAAAATATTTCTCCTAGGAATATGCCTAGAGATCCAAAGACATACAACAAGGGTGGAGTGGTCAAGAAGGATAATTCTTGGAAGGATTTTAAGGACGGAAAAATAACTCATATTACAAAAGACAAGTCGCCAAGTAATTGGGATTTAATTAAACAAACTTCTAATACACCTCAAGAAATCGCTGATGTTAGAAAAACTGTACAAGACGATTATAGAAAACATGGAATGAAATATATTGAACCCGATGATCGTAAGTATCTTATGGTTAATGGGAAACTACCTGGGGAGGCCCCAAAAGCCCAACCTGAGGTTTCCCACAATACTCAAATGATTAACGACTTAGAACAAATGGCTAAACAAAGATTAGAAAGCCAAATACTGGAAAATAAATTTCATGAGATCATGCGACCTCAACCGGATCCAGACATGTCGAAAGGCATTGCCTCAGTTGATGGAGTTGAAGATTTTAAGAAGACAGTAGATTTTGCTGATCGTAAATTTAAAAGAACTAACTATGGTTTGAATACGATACTAGGAGAACCAAAATAACCATGAAAGATATACAGCTTAAAATAAAAAAGGAGGAGAATGTCTCACAACATTAAATATAGAAACATAAGTCTAAGGAATGAAACCTTTTCTGAGCTTAACTATCTTTCTGAAAGTCTAGTACCCGGTCAAACACTTTCCAAGTCTAGAACAGTCGATATCTTAGTAAAACGAGAATTTAATAATTCCAATGGCAGTAAGTACAAAGGAGTTATTGATGAAAAGCTACAAACCCAAGAGGCGTAAGCTAAGAGCATTAGAGGGTTTCAAAAAATTAGGCAAAGACCCGAAGACAGACAGAATTACATTCGAAGAACTTAAGCGATTAGTTAAACATCTTACTCTTAAGTATTGCCTGTACTTAGAAGAAGAAGTTAAGTCCATGGATTATCTAGCACAAGAATTACTGGAAGATAAGAAAACTCTAAGAGAAACAATCAAAAGTTTAACTGAAACAATCAAAAAGTTGGCCCGGGTTTCAGATTACCAATACAGCAGAGAACAAAAATTAGAGGCTAGAATTAAATTTATGGAGGAAGACAATGACGCCACAGCAAATCCTAATTGATCTTTTTCCTGGTAATCAGAAAAGATACATTGAAACAACGAAAAACGGACAGGGTTTTACTACCGTATATGCAAAAATAAATGGAAAAGACAGACCGTTAACCGATGAAGCCTATAGTCAACACGTGGATCCAAAGTCGCCTATAGGAATAGGGGTTTGCCCGGACAGAAATGGTTACTGTAAGTTTGCAACAATAGACGTTGATAATCCCAGTATTGATATCAATAAATTAAACCAAAGAATTCAAAGCCTAAGACTACCCCTCGTACTTTACAAATCTAAAAGTAAGGGTTGTCATCTTGTCATGGAATTTACCGAATGGGTGGAAACAAAAAAAGTCCTGAAGGTTATGGGGTTTTTACAACAAGTGTTGGATTGTTGGTCTCTAAAAACTACCAAAGGGCAACCACCTAGATTAATGAAACCTGAAATTTATCCAAAGGGGGACAACCGAATTAACCTTCCATATTTTTATTACAACGGGAGTATTACTAGAGGATCAATAGGTCCTAATAACCAAGAATTAACTATTGAGGAAACTTGGGAAAGAGCAAACTCCCTTAGACAAAACGATAATTCAATTAACAAATATTATGTTTTAGGCACTAAGGCTATTGCCGGGCAATACGATATTAATTTTAATGTTGCCCTATGGTTTAAGAAAACTGAATCACAAAATTGGAAGGAGCTTCTTAAGAAATTTAATCAAGAACACATTGATCCTCCAACCGACGATAAAACCATTGAGCACATTATTAAAAGCCATGAGAAAGAAGACTATGACTGGCAAAAGGCGTTTGAGCAATCTTCTCCTCAAGACCTCATGTATGCAGATGAACAAGAAGAATTTTATAAAACTGTTTGGTATGTAAAACAGGACGATCGATTTTGGGATAATACAACTAATACAGAATATAGAAGTGAGGCTATTAATATTACTTATGGTAAAATATTTAAGAAAACAGCAGTCAAACAATTCACAAACAATCCCAACAGTATCAAAGTTGAGGCAATTGTTTATCGACCAGACCTTTACAATCCAAAGAGCAAACTGATTGAAGACAACGGTCAACAATATATTAACAAATATAGACCCAGTAATTTAAAGAGTATTAAACCAACACCAGATAAAATTAGGCCCTTCTTTAGGTTAATAAGATTTCTATTACCCAAGAAGATTGAGCGTGAATGGTTGTTAGATTTTCTCTGTACTAATGTGAAGTTCCCGGGATTAAAGATTAGACATTCTATTCTTATTTATAAAAAGGAATTTCAAATTGGCTCGGGCTCTTTATTCGAGTTAATCAAAAAGATATTAGGAGAGCACAATTGCTCTATCATTGGGCCCAAACAGGCGTTGGATAAAGGAAAAGGCTTTCTCGTTGATAAGCAACTGGTCTTAGTCGATGAGATTAAATCCAAGGCCGACTATGAAGAGAGATCTTCCCTACTCAATGAACTTAAGCCCATGATGACGGAGGATTATCATGAAATAAGACCTCTATTTAAAGACTATAGGACCGTAAGAACTTGCACTAATTACTTTTTATTTACAAACTATGAAGACGCTATTTCTCTTCCCGCCAACGAAGTTAGATACACCGTCTTTGAAAATCTAAACCCTAGAATGTCAGATGAATTCTACGAAGACTTCCATAAACAATTACAAGAAGGAGAACTAGCAAACGTCGTTAAATATTATTTAGAGAAAAGACCCATTGGGAAAAACTTTAAACCCAAAGGTCTTTCCATGAAGACCAAGGCTTTACAAAATATGTCGGAGAAGGGCGAACACCCAATTTATCTTGAAGTTAAAACTCTTCTATCAGAAGGCAATAGACCGTTTGAGCGAGATGTAATTAGCATTAGCGAAGTGTGGGCTTACCTAAGACGCTATAAAAAAGTTAGAGGAAGAGAGAATGAACTTGCAAAAGCATTGGAGAAACTTGGGGGTTCTAGGGTTGGAGACGCTTTACATATTTTATCCGGGAGGAAACCAACGGTTTACGCAATTAGAAACGTCGAATTTTATATGAGCAAAAGTATTAGGGAAATTATTAACGATTATTGGATACCGGTTGATCCGATTGAGTACGGAATTAGAGAGGCAGAAATAACAACACTTTATAAAAACTTAAAAGAAGTAGAAATCTATATGAGAAAAATAGGTAAGTGGGAGGAGAGAACTATTTATGTCAAAGACGAAAAAACTGTAGGGGAAAATGAAGATAGCGAAACAAACGGAGGATACAATTCTGTATGTTGGAGTTGTAGGGCCCCAATTGATAGTTATTCCGACGAAAAATGCCCGGAGTGTGATTATGCTTATATATGTTCTAACTGTGATAATTGCGCCTGTGACAAACCGAATTCTAAAATCAAGAAGAAAAATAAGGTACCGTTTTAATGAAAACAAAATCTCGTAAAGCTAAAGGTCGCCGTCTTCAAAACTATGTACGGGATAAAGTACTTAAAACATTTAAGCACTTAAAAAGGGAAGATGTTCAGGTAGCAATAATGAGTGAAAGTGGCCCGGATATTAAATTGTCAAGAATTGCGAAACGCCTAGTACCTCTACAAATCGAATGTAAGAACCAACAAAAAATGAAAACGGTTTATGATTTTTATGCCCAGGCCAGTCGCCACGGAAAGCTTGAACCCGTGGTTATCATGAAACAAAACTCGAGGGAGCCTTTGGTAGTCATTGGGTTCGACTACTTCTTTGAGCTCATCAGGTAACCGAAGGTCCCCAAAGGTTTCTACCCTAACTACCCTAACTACCCTCACTCGTATTAAACCCCACGTTTGTCCCAAGGTCCCAAGGGTTTACTCCTTAGGGTTTCCAAAAGTTTTCAATCAGGGTCGGTAGGGTGTGTAGGGTAGGATTTGCATGTAAGCAGTAAGGAAAAAAGTAGCAACCCTAAAATATTGGGGTATACAGGAAGTATGACAAAAGTTTTATCAGCAAAACAGAAATCAGAAGAACTTGGAATATCCATGAGAGCCCTTGCAAAAACAAGGCGCCTCTACAAACATATACCTAAGTCTCCGAGGAAGTTTTTATATTTTCCGGAAGAGCCTAAGGAGGCAGTCCGTCCAATCATGCTTGGGGGTTCCGATAGTACCGTTAAATCTCGATCTAACAGAAGAAGAGACGTACCCTTTGGTGAAGAAAATTACCATAAAGCCCCTGGTGGTTCCGGTAACTCCCTAAGAACTTTAAATCAAATGAGAGCTAAAGCCTCCCTTGAAGGTAAAATTAAACCGGAAGAGCTCCAGTATTTAGACGAGGCTATGGCAACCAATATTAAAGAAAACGCCAAAGAAATTATCGAACGCAAAAGAATGATAGCTCAGACCAAATATCAGAAGGAACAGGAAGATTTTCAAAGGCAACAATATAAAAAGAAAACCACCGGAATTTATAATTGCTCGGATAGCGGAAGAAGATATCCCTACACGGCCACACAATATTACGATCAAAAAGAGAAAATATTAGGTCCTAGTACAGACGCCCTAGTGGGAGATAGAATTAGACAGAGCAAAAGAATTGATACGAGTTTTCATTTAACCGGAACCCCCTATAGTGAAAACTTGCAACACTATAGTGAAGAAGACAAACCCTGGTGGCAAAAAGACTAAACCCTTGGTGGCCCTTTGGTAAAATGTTAGACACACATTGGGGACACCAAACACTTTCATTAAACTAAAAAAATACTATATTACAGTTATTCATCATAACTTTGGTGGCTCAGTTTTTGTCCCAAACAGAACTGGGCTACCGGTTAAATTTCAAAACGTTTTCAGATCAGCATCAGGATAATAAAAAATATAATCAATGCGATTGAAGGTGCAATGAAATGATGCATATTCTTATTCTACCAAAACGTTTTCAAATTTTTAATAATTTTTTTTTAACCTACCTCCCCTAAGACCGATTTGATTTGACCGAGGCTGACAGAGCTTGTTAAGCAATACATACTAAGGAGTAATGTATTCTTTCTGGTGAAGAGGTGGATTGACCTATTATAAAACTTCAAAGTTGAGATCCATTCCGAAGGTTCATTTAAAAAACATAGTGAACAAACAGAGAAGACGAAGGAGTTGTTGATTGCATTAAATAAGCTAAGTACTTCGTACTTTTGTGTTTTACTAAATAACTTTTCCCTCTTCCACAACAAGGAGTAATTGTTATTTCATGCTCTTTTTTGGTTATGTGCCGTACTTATGGTTATTAACTAGAGGCCGAAGTGGTGGAGTTTGTAGCATATAAAGAGAATTGTGAATAGATCTTCCCTTAGTATTTAAGAAAGAAATTTAATTTTCGTATATCTTTCGTCATCTTCCATTATCTTCAAAACCTATTAATTCTTATACTAACTCCGTTTCACGTGGTAAGGCTTAACCCAATACGCCGTACTTTGTGCCGTACTTTATTATGGAACTTAAATTTAAAAACAGCTCAATAGAAAAATATAAAAGTAATCGCAAGGATTTCTTTGACAAAAAAGGTAAATCAAAGCCTGTCATTACTTCTTTTAAGATGGGTGCAAAATACAAAGGGGTTTGCCTGCGAGAATATCTTAGTGGAGCAAAACATTTTGTTGTGAGGTAATGAATGGAAACATGCACAATAGAGCCACGTACAGAGTCATTTAAAACTTTTCCGACCTATACCTCACACCAAAAAACGCATATTATATATTATGCATCTTATTATAAATATTATAAAGAGCATAATGCCTAAGAAATCATTAACCAAAAAAAAATATCAAAAAGAACTAGTAAAATATATTATACAAATTATAGCGTCTGTCTTTTTGCTTGGAATAGTTTTTGTTGCACTATTTAAATATGTATTTTAATGCGTAAAAAATCATTAACTTCAACACAAGTACAAGAAAATCTTACAAAGATATTTGAATTAATTGCTGTGGTTTTGGTAGCTGGT
>Ga0310123_10003323_pt1 | contig 12522 bp, 16 predicted proteins | sample CB6_AW_1057_MG_FD_203505 | JGI IMG/M metagenome (GOLD analysis project Ga0310123, IMG submission 203505) | Marine microbial communities from Western Arctic Ocean, Canada - CB6_AW_1057 | ecosystem: Environmental > Aquatic > Marine > Oceanic | place: Canada: Western Arctic Ocean | collected... | reverse complement strand
CTCGAAGTTACCGATACCCTCGGTCGCCGGATCGTCACGATCGAGAAGGTACCGTTCTTGGTCGGTCGACGGGTCGGAAGTGATCTACATCTTCCCAGCGCGAGGTGTCGCGCGACCATGCGGAGGTCGTCGGAAATGGTGACGACTATGTCATCCGAGACCGCGGGTCCCGATACGGCACCTTTGTCAACGATGCCGAGATTCAGGAGCAGCCGCTGGCCCACGGCGACCGTATTCGACTTAGACGCAGTGGCGGGGCGGAGGTCGTTTTCCTGATGGCCGCCGGTGACCAGGTAGACCGCCGGACCGCCGTGGTTGGGGACCTTCGCCAGCTGGCGACGCTGTTGGAAGGGCTTGCGGGCTTTGAGCTCGGCACGTGTGCTCGACGACGTGCTGCGGCTGGTCATGGACTCTGCGATCGCGGTCGGATGGGCGGAGCGTGGATTCATCATGCTTGCCGATGACGATGACACGCTTGAATTTACGATGGGGCGCTCGCGGGACCGAAAAACACTGCCGGGCAATGGATTCGAGACCAGTCGCAAGATCCCGGAGGAGGGCGTTAGGACTGGCAAGGTCCGGATCGAGGCCGACTTGCTCGACGGCGATCCGGCCAATCAGCACATGGGCACCATTGCGCTGGGCATCAGGAACGTCCTGTGCGTCCCCCTCCATCTGGTTCGGTACACCGATCGGCATGAATCGGTGCCCGCTGACGACCGACGGATCGGTGTGCTGTATCTCGATAGTCGTGAGAAAAGCACCCTGCTGTCGACGTCGACGACGGCGCGCTCGAGGCGTTGGCCAACGAAGCCGCGGTGGCGATTGAGAATGCCAAGCTGTATCGCACGGCGCTCGAGAAGGCAAAGCTCGAGCAAGAGATGTCGACAGCGGCTGAGATTCAGCGGGCGCTGCTCCCACTAGGTCGCCGGGAGGGTGGGTTCTTTGACGCTGTTGCCGAGATGATGCCCTGCCGCGCGCTCGGGGAGAGTTTTTCGATTACATCGACCTTCCGGACGACGGATTCGGATTTACGCTTGGCGACGTCGCGGGGAAAGGGCCCCCAGCCTTGTTGCTTGGTGCGATGCTCCAGGGGTGCTTGCGGCTCAAGCGTTTGCCAGTGTCGGTCCCGGCTGCCACGATGGCGGCGGTCAACACCGCGATGGTGCGCCGCGGCATTCAAGGGCGCTTCGTGACGCTGTTTTACGGCGTGCTGTTTCCCGACGGTCGCCTGACCTACTGCAACGCCGGACACAACCCTCAGATGCTCGTGACATCCTCGCGGGTGGAGCGTCTCGAGATCGGTGGAATGGTGCTGGGGTTATTCGACGGCACGCCGTTCGAAGAGGGCACTGTCGTGCTGGAGCCAGGTGACTTCCTGGTGACGTTCAGCGACGGCGTGTCGGAGGCGATGGACCGGAAGGGTGAGGAGTTTGGCGACGAGCGCCTGCTGGAGAGCATCGCCAGCATGACCGACAACGGGGTCGTGCCTCGGCTGAAGCACGTCTTTGCCAGCGTCTCCGCTTTCACGGCGGGCGCGGCGCAGAATGACGATGTGACACATTGATGATTTGCGGCTATCGAGGTCGCGACGGTGGCGCGCCATCGCCCGCCGCATCGAGCTCAGAGGACTAGCGTAAACGTGGGAGACCCCTCGGCTTTGCCTGGGCGGCACCCAGAGTTTGACAGTGCCGGGATTCAAATGGGAAAACTCCCTCGCGTGAGCCACTCACGCATCACGCAAGGGAGACCCCATGACGAACTATTGCGGTCTGAACCACTCCAAATGGGCCTGTCAGTAGCACGTCGTGTGCATCCCGAAGTACTGGAAGAGAGCGATCTACGGGGAGCTGCGCCGGTATCTGTGGGAAGTGCTGCGGCGTTTGGCCCGGCAGGGCGAGAGTGACGTGGAAGCAGGGCATTTACTGGCCGACCACGTCCACATGCTGTTGTCGATCCCGCCGAAGCATGCGGTGGCGGACGTGGGCGGTTACATCAAAAGGAAGAGCGCGATCCACATTGCCAGGGAGTTTGCCTGGCGGCCGCGCAACTTTGTCGGGCAACACTTCTGGGCCCGGGGCTACTTCGTGTCCACGGTTGGTGGAGACGAGCGGGCCATCCGCGCGTACATCCAAGAGCAGGAGCGGGATGACCGCCGGCAAGACCAACGACGGTTCGATGAGCAGTAGCCACCCGTAGGGTGGCTCAAGTGGCCGCAGAGCGGCCACGTTTCAGGCCGCTTTGAGCGGCTCACAACTAAAGCCACGGCTCTGCCGGGGGATACTTACTGTGGTGAGTGCAACAGATTTATACATTCAGCCGGCGCTGCATCCCGCCTGGCGGCGTGGCTCATCGCTCGCATATACCCAACATGCTCGCTTTTCGCGCCTGGCCAGCCCGGCCGCATCGCCACCCTCGGTGTCCAGATCTGCTGTATTCACAACACTAGGCGCGATCCGCCCGGTTGTCAGGCTGTCGACGATCAGCCCCGCTGATCCATCGGCACGAAGTCGCGTTCGCCCTCACCCAGGTAGACCTGCCGAGGGCGTGCGATCCTCTGGTCCTTATCCTTGAGCATCTCCTGCCACTGGGCGATCCATCCAACCGTCCGTCCGATGGCGAAGAGTACCGGGAACATTGCCGGCGTGAACCCCATCGCCTCATAGATGAGGCCGGAGTAGAAGTCGACATTCGGATACAGCTTGCGGGAGACGAAATAATCGTCTTGCAAGGCGATTCGTTCGAGCTCGAGTGCTACTTCCAGTCGAGGGTTCTTTCCGGTGACCTCGAAGACGTCATACGCCGTCTTCTTGATGACCTTGGCGCGCGGGTCGTACGACTTGTAGACTCGATGCCCAAAGCCCATCAGCCGTCCATCGCCGCCCTTGACCTTCTTGACGAAGGCTGGGATCTTGTCGATCGTTCCGATCTCTTCCAGCATCCGGAGGACCGCCTCGTTGGCCCCACCATGGAGCGGCCCGTAGAGGGCCGCGGCCGCTCCGGCCAACGAGACGAACGGGTCGGCTTGTGAGCTGCCGATTCCGCGCATCGCGCTGGTGCTGCAGTTTTGCTCGTGGTCGGCGTGCAGGATGAACAACACGTCGAGCGCACGTTCGAGCGCTGGGTCTGGCGCATAGCGAGGCTCGACGCGACGGAAGAGCATCGAGAGGAAGTTGCCGATGAAACTCAGATCGGGGTCCGGATACACGTACGGCTGGCCGATGCTGTGACGGAACGCATAGCAGGCTATGCTTGGCACCTTTGCGATCAGCCGGGCCACCTGCGTGTACCGTGCGTCGTCGTCATAGATGAGTTTGGCCTCCGGATAAAACGTCGAGAGCGCCCCCACCGTGCTGAGGAAGATGCCCATCGGGTGCGCATCGTAACGGAACCCCCCCATGAATTTCTTGATGTTCTCGTGGAGCATCGTGTGAAGGTTGAGCTCCGTTGTCCACTCTTCAAGCTGGGACGCGGTCGGGAGCTCGCCGTTGAGCAGGAGGTATGCGGTCTCGACGAACGTGCTCTTCTCGGCCAGTTGCTCGATCGGGTATCCGCGGTATCGCAGGATGCCCTTATCCCCGTCGATAAAGGTGATGCGGCTCTTGCACGACGCGGTGTTCTGGAAGGCCGGGTCGTATGTCATCAGGCCGAACTCGGCGGGGTCGACCTTGATCTGGCGTAGGTCGAGAGCTCGAATCGTCCCGTCGCTGATCGGGACCTCGTACTGCTTTCCGGTTCGGTTGTCGGTAATCGTTAACGTATCAGCCATGCTCTCTCTCTGCTTCCCACGTGTGTGATCGGGCCGCGTGTTCGAGGTTAGCTATCTGATGCCTCTCCGTCAGATCCATCCCCCGGGCTCGGTAGTGACGACTCCGTGTCCGGAACGCTGTAGCGTCCGTCGACCCAGTTGCGTAGGTCGAGCAGTTTGCACCGCTCGCTACAGAACGGCCGCCAAGCCTGATCGACTGGCCGACGGCAACAGAATACACAGACCGATTCAATCGTCATCCCTTGTCAAAAAGCACATTCTATCAGGCTCATCGTCATTGGCCGGTGACGGTCATTGCCAGCGCATACAAAGACGTTCGAGCGGTGATGAACAGTGTCGTTCCGTCGGCTCCGCCAAATGCAAGATTGGCAGGAGCTTCTGGAACCGCGATCGAGGCGACTTGCGCGCCGTTCGGGTCGTAAATGGTGATGTCCTGACCCGTGAGGTAGACATTACCCATCTCGTCCACCGTCATCCCGTCGGCGCCTTGGGTGGCGAACAGTCGCTTGTCGCCCAGAGATCCGTCATTGGCCGGCCTGTACACGTAGGTGCGGCCTGCGCCGTGGTCGGCGATGTAGACGCGGCTCCCATCCATGGTCCCGACGATTCCATTCGGACGCACCAGGTCGTCGGCGACACGCCGGATCACGGTGCGGTCGGACGAGATGTAGTACACGTGATCCCCGTCCATTTTTTTGTCGTCGTCCGCCCATATCGTGGGTCGCTGAAATAGACACCGCCCTTCGGAACGACCCAGAAGGTCATCGGGGCTGTTGAATCGCCGTCTCTCCAGCTCGTCGGCCAGAATGAACGTGTTGCCGCCTGTGTCGATTGCGGTCACCCGCCGGTTGCCCATCTCGCAGATTAAGAGCTGTCCGGCGAGTGTGAACCTGATGCCGTGCGCGCGTCCAGTCGCCTCCCGAAACGTCGTGACACCATCGTCTGGTGTCCAGCGATAGATGCGCTCGCTCTGAATATCTGAGAAGTACAGGTTACCCTCGAGGTCAGCGGCCGGCCCCTCCAGGAACCCGAATCCGGTGGCGAGGCGTTCCACGGTTGCACCGGGAGCCACGAGGGTGGGTCCCTGGGTGCGCGGTTGGGCAGTAGCCAGGAGGAGTCCGGCAACCAGATGGATCACGCTTCTGCGCATCACCGTGTCGTTCCTCCGGCCGCCGGTGCCGTGAGGGGGGTTGCTCGCCGTCGACCAAGGGGGGCGGCGTCGCTCGCTTTGGTCGGCTGCCCGAGTTTCTTGGCTGTCTTTTGAGGCGATCGTGTCGTTGCCGACGGCCGCTTCACGCGGTTCGCCGCCACCTCGAATCTGACGATCCGTCTGAGGACCCGTTCCAGGGGTGCAACGCTGCGCTGTGCGGCCCAGAGCTCGAGCTCCGTGTCACCGGACGGATGGATCTGAAGCAGGTAGTCCTGGCCGCCCGGAATGATTGCGAGCGCCGCGATGCTCTGCTGATGACTGCGGTCAAGCCCTTCGGCGACACGCAGCATCGCAGAGAGCGTTTTGATCGCTCGTCGGAGCGCTGGTGAGAGGCCACCATAACCCTCATGCGACCGCTTCGGGATGCCCCGACGGTGGTAGCGTGCCACGAGTGCGATCACTTCGACCTCTTCCGGTTCGAAGCCCCTGAGGTCACCGTTCTTGATCAAGTCGTACGAGTGTTTGTGGTGTCGGCCGTAGCTGATATGCACGCCGATGTCGTGGAGCAGAGCTGCGTACTCCAGCCATTCGCGTTCGCGCGCTCCGAGGCCGTGAGCGGTCTGGGTCTGGTCGAACAGGGCCAGTGCCATCCGCACGACCTGCTCGGCGTGTTCCGCGAAGTAGTTGCAGCGCTCCGCGAGCTCGACCACGCTCCGGCGTCGAACATCTGGATATTTCTCCACCTTGGCGATGCGGGCCTGGTTCTTCAGAATGTAGTCGAGGCCGGGGATCCGGAGTCGCTCGGCGAGTGTCATCTCCCCCAGCTCCTGGCGGAGCCGCCGGATCTGCTTGGCGCTGTCCCGCCGGTTTCTCAGGCCGTCGGCTGCCACCGCACCATCTCTTTCTCTTGGTCGATGATCTCGAACGACCGGTCGGGATGCACCTGTACGACGATCATGTGAACCGAGTTCGTACCGATGTCGATGGCGGCGATTCGCATGGCTTATTGTAAGATCTGAGATTCTCGCGCCTGGGGGACGACACCCAGGCGAGACATCCTATCATGACAGTTTTGCAGCCTTTGGGTCGGCCATTCGAACGGCTGATTCGCGCCTTGCACAAGCACTTGCCGCGGGCGGTCGAGGGAGACGTTGAGCCGCTCCATCAGGGCCGCGTGGCTACCCGTCGGCTCCGGGAAATCCTTCCGCTGTGTGCCTGTGAGGTGCCGCGAGGGCTCGCCAAACGGGCGCAGCGTCGCGTGGGTCGCGTCGGAAGCGCGCTGGGTGGCGTACGAGAGGTCGACGTGTCGATCGGCGTCGTCGACGAGATCATCAAGGCGGGCAGAGTCGACGTCGTGGCTGCCCGCTGGTTGAGGCAGTATCTGAAGGACGAGCGCGAGGAGCGGCGCGAGCGCATGCTTGACCGACTGTCGTCCATCAACGTTCCGAAGCTGGAACGTGATCTCGCCGATGTGGCCCGAGTCCTGGGGATGCGGCAGCAGACCGACCGGTGGGCACAGATGCTTGCGGTCAGGATTGAGCAGCGGTCCAAAACGATTCAGCGGGCCGTCGGCGAGGCCGGAGCGCTGTATGTCTCCGATCGGGTGCATCGTGTCAGAATTGCGGCCAAAAAACTGAGGTATGCGCTCGAGTTGGCGGCGGATACCGGTGAAGCTCGGACCCGGACGGCCGTACGGAAGCTCAAAGAGATTCAGGACGTGCTTGGCCGACTACACGACCTCGAGGTGTTGGGTGACCTGATCCAGGATCTCACGATGCCGGCGTCCGATGCCGATGCTGCTGACGATGATTCACCCGTGAATGCCGAGCTCAAGGCCTTGCGGCTCACGCTCGATGGCGAGTGCCTGGGATTGCACAGCCAGTATGTTGGTCAGCGGGAGTCGCTTCTTCGGATCTGTCAGGATGCCGCTACAACCGCCGCCCACATCTGGACGGAGCGTGGTGGCGAGCTGTCGGCTACCGGTCAGACGCTTTCGCTTGGCAGAGTGTTCAGAATGACGATCCCGGTGCCGGAAACGACCATTCCGAAGGTCTCGGACTAGTGTGCCTCCGTTGAAATCCGGTCAAGTCTCTGGTGCGCCGCACACTCGACCGCGGCGTTCCCGCTCCTCAACATGCGGCCGGTATGCCTCGTCACGGCGCCTGACGCCTGGGCGCGAGGCACACCCGATCTCTGGGTCCTCAACGGCGGTGTACTAGTGTGCTGTAGCGGCGACTCGCTGCAGAAACACTCGCCAGTTTCTAGGACCAGGCTACCCGGCGCCTCCACGGAGGATCCATCCCAGGGCAGCTCCGCCGATGATCAGCCACGTCGAGTTCGGACGCCAGACCGCCAGGGTCAATCCTGATGCGATGAGCAAGACCGCTGTCGAAACGTCGACGATTGCGGCACGGCCAAGGTGCCACGTGACCGCGACCATCAAGCCGAGCGATGCCGCCACCACGCCGTCCACAAGGCCGCTGGCGACACTGGACGCGCGCAGCCTCCCGATCAGCGGGTGGGTAACTGCGACGAAGATGAAACCGGGCGTAAAGATAGCGATGGTGGCAAGGGCCGCACCGCGCCACCCGTCCAACAGAAAGCCGATAAATGTTGCTGTCGTGAACACGGGGCCTGGCGTCACCTGGCCGACCGTCACGGCGTCGATCAGTTGCTGTTCGGTGAGCCACGACCATCGCTCCGTCAGGTCGGCGCGGAGGAACGCGAGCAGCACGTAGCCGCTGCCGAACAAGATTGATCCAACCTTGAGGAAGAACAATGTGAGGCGTGTCAGAGTAACCGGAACCGCCGTCGTCGCCGCCACTGTCGCCGCACTCACGGAAGCGACGGATACCGCAGACGCCGCCGCCAGCGCGGTCAGGATGCTCGTGACCGTGGCGCGCCCTGCAAGGCGAGACGCCAGCGCGGTAAGCCCGCCGCCAGCCAGAAGCGCGAGTTCGTTGACACCGCCGATGGCCAACGCGGTCACCACCAGGCCGATCACCGCCGACGTGAACCCTCCGCTGGTACTTCGAGTGAGCTTCCAGACCGCCTGAAGGATGATCGCGATGATGACCGGACCGATACCGTACGTCAGCCAGGCAACCTGTGGTGTTTCACCGTAGCGCGTGTATCCCCAGGCGATGAGTATCACGATGAGACACGCCGGCACGACGAAACAGACCCCGGCGGCGAACAGGCCGGGCAGTCCACCCCGTTTGTAGCCGATGTGGGTGGCCATTTCGGTCGAATTTGGTCCCGGGATGAGATTGGTGGCGGCGAGAAGATCGAGGAACTCAGCATCGGTCATCCAGCGACGGCGGTCGACGACTTCGTCCCGCATCATCGCAATGTGGGCCGCCGGGCCACCGAAGGCGGTGACCCCGAGTCTCAGGAAGAGGACAGCGAGATCTTTCAGGGCTGGTCTCCGGTGTCGACGGTCAGTTGGCGAACAATCGCTCGACCGTCCAGAACAATCAGACGGCGGCAATCATCAACGACAGCGGCACAGCCATGCGGTGGCGATACCACTTCTTGTTCACGATGCCAATCACCGCCATGAGAGCGCTGCCCATTACCGTCTTATGACACCGGGTTCGGCCACCCATCGGCCTCCAGTGGGTGGCTCGTGACGGGCGGGATGTACTCAACATTGGACATAGCGACCGGCTCACCGTTAAACGCGATAGTGACGGCGTCAGCAGAGCGCTGAGTCAGATCGACGACTCGTCGGTCCCTCTCCGCCATCGCCGGGAGAGGGTTCTGCGAACCTGTCAGTTGGCGCCACATCCAGTCGGCATCGTTCAAGATGTCGATTTGATACTGGCCCTCTGGTAAGAAGGTAATGAGAACGTGCGTGTTCTCAATCTCGTGGGCGCCGACCGATGCCGCGGCGAGCCCACCGACGCCGGCGACCAGCGCAGTGAGGTGCTTGAACACGATGTGCGGTCTACTGTACAACAGCGGCCGGGGACATTTCCGTAGGCGAGGAGGGTGCAGACAGTTGAAACGTTCTGAGATATCGCGGTGTCCAATCAGGCAAGGACACGTCTACTCGTTCCCGTGGTAACGCTGCTGGTCCTGCTCGGCGCCTTCACGTCGGCGCAGGCGCCAGTCCCTGATGTCGCTCAGGCTGGTCCTCAGATTGGCGAGACTGTTCCGGCATTTTCGCTGGTCGACCAGTTTGGGCAGCATCACGATCTCGAAACTCTGATGGGGCCCAAAGGGCTCTGACTCGAGTTTAACCGCTCGGCCAGTTGGTGACCATACTGCAAGACGTAGCTCGTGGAGCTGCAAAGCCGCTATGACGCGTTGCGAGAGCAGGGGTTCGGTGTGGTCGCCATTCTCTATGAATCTCAAGAAACGCTGAAGGCCTTCGCCGACGCGCAAGGCTTCCAGTTTCCGTTGCTCTCGGACGTCGGGTCCGAGGTCATCAAACGGTATGACATTCTCAACCGCGAGGCCGAGGGTGGCCGTTTCTCCGGAATTCCTTACCTTGGCACCTTCAGCCTGGATCCGTCCGGTCGTGTCGTAGGCCGCATCTTCGAGCCTGCGTTTCAAGAGCGGTCGACCGTCTCGAGCTGGTGTCATATGCCAGCGACACGGTCGTCGCGCCCGGTAACCACTTGTCGCTCATTCTCGACGTGACGCCAAAGGCCGAGATGCATGTCTATGCTCCAGGGGACCATACGTATCGGGTGATCGGTCTTCGTCTGGATACGCCCGAGTTTGTCCAGCAAGACGACACCACCTATCCGGTGTCCACGCCCTATCACTTCGAACCGCTGAACGAGACCGTTCCGGTCTATGAAGGACCGTTCTCATTGGTGCAAGAAATCACGATTCCAATGACTCAAGAGATCGGCGCTTTGTCGCAAGCCGGTGACCTCCTGACCGTTGAAGGCACGCTGGAATATCAGGCGTGCGACCACGAGATCTGCTATCTGCCGGCCGAAGTGCCGCTGCGCTGGGAGTTCGAGTGGAGGGCGCCTGATCAGAGAGTGAGAGACGCGACGACGAGCGTAGCGAGTCCCCGACCGAGGACGTCTGAGAGTGACCGCCGAGACTACAGTTCCAGCACCCCGTGGCTGCGGACCAGGAAGTAGAGTGCCACGGTTGACAGCAGCAGGCCGTTGACGGCGATGACCACTTGCTCGGACGACAACGAAATGAAGTAGCCGCTGACGAGGCTCCCGAGCGGCATGCCGCCCCGGAACGCCACCATATAGATGCCCAAGACGCGTCCACGCAGCTTGTTGGGGACCATCAGCTGCACGAGTGAGTTGGTCAGCGCGAACACCACCAGTAGCGTCGCCCCCACGAAAAACAAGATCACATAACTAGCGCTCGTGATCGGCAGCGACGCAAACGTCGCGACCAATCCCCCAAACACAAGCTGTACGACGAGCAGGGTCCGGCCCATGTGCTGGAACCGTCCGAGCCACGCCACCGTCAGCGCTCCGGCAACGGCGCCGGCGCCAAGCGCGGCCATCATCCGGCTCAAGTGTGCTGCGTCGTCGGCAAAGACTGGGAGGAAGGCGCGCACGGGCACTCCGAGGGTCGTGGTCGCCATCGCCAGCACGGTCAACGCCAGCAGCGCACGCCGGCGCCGAACGAAGGACAGACCGCTCTTCAGCTCGACCAGGAGTCGTTGCCTGGTGTCAGCTGCGGGTGCCGGGAGACGCATCAGGCTCAGGACGATGATGACGGCAAGAAACGAGACGCTGTTGACTCCGAAGCAGACCACCATCCCCAGCGCTACAAGCACACCGCCCCCGATCAGCGGCCCCACCATCTGGGCAAGGTTGAACTGAACGGAGTTGAGCGCAATGGCGTTGGGCAGGGTTGATCGCGGTACCAGCGATGGGATCATCGATTGAAACGCTGGTCCGCCGAAGGCTTGTGCCATCCCGGTCATGAATGACAACACCAGAATGTAGCGGATCCGGACGACATCAAAGAAGACCAGTCCGGTCAATGTCAGGGCGCAGAGCATTTGGAGGGTCTGCGAGGCGATCAGGAGTTGGCGACGGTCGTGCCGATCGGCGATCACACCACCGATCAGCGTGAAGAGTAGAAGTGGAAGCTCCCCGACAAACGCGTCAAGTCCGAGAAAGAAGGCCGAGCCGGTCAGGGTGAGGATCAGCCACTGTTGCGCAAACCGCTGCATCCACGTTCCCACCGCTGACGTGAAGGCAGCCAGCCAGAGGTTTCTGAAGTTGGGGAATGCGAACGCCGCCGCGACACGCTGCAGGATCCGTCCAACGGCTGATGCCGCGGCAGTTCGTGTTTCTGTGGGATCTGGAGGGGCGCTCTGAATGTCGCCTACCGGTTCGGCCAAGGAATATACAGCCCTTCTCCCAGGAAGACGATGCTGGTCCAGAGACCTTTCGAGAGTCGATAGAACACCAGTGGCCAGAGTGCCGCGACAGGTGTCCAGATCCAGAGCTGTTGAGTCATCGAGAGCGAGGTGAAGGCCTGCGTTGCGGTGAACCCGACAACCGGCAGTGCGAGTGTGAGCAGAAGATTGACATAGATGGCGCCAAACCACTGACCTGGCTCGCGCTCGAACCGCTCGTCGCAGGCCTCGCACCACACATGGAGTCGAAACGTCGTCTTGAAGAGATGTCCGTGACCGCAGCACGGGCATCGGAGCTTGAACCCTCGTAGCAGGATGTCGACGAGCTCAAAGAACAATAACGTCCTTGCACGTATCTTAGCAGGCTACAGCTGGAGTTGACCCGTGCGTGACACTTCAGTATGGTAGGCGAATAAAAAGCGAAATGAATACCAATATTGCCAATCTTGAGTCGCTACTGCGCTCAAAAAAGCTAGGTGATTCACTTGTCTCTTCACGTCCGCTGCCTGTAGAGCGGTTGGCCACAACAGGGGTCAGTGAGCTCGATGAGACATTGGGGGGCGGACTCGCACGAGGACACCTCTCCGAAATTGTTGGTCCACCTTCGTCCGGGCGGACAAGTGCGTTGTGCGCAGTGTTCGCGGCAGCAACGAACCGAGGCGAGGTCGTGGCGCTTATCGACACGTTCGATAATTTCGACCCGGTGTCGAGTCACGCTGCTGGCGTCGATTTGTCCCGTGTGCTCTGGGTCCGCGGACGACAGGGCGCTCCACGGATGGCCTCTCACTGCATCGACCAGGCCATCAAAGCCGCGGGTCTTGTCTTGCAGACTGAACAATTTGGCGTCGTCGCAGTCGACTTGTCAGAGGCTCCGGTGTCGGCTCTCCGGCGCTTGCCGTTCACAACATGGTTGCGGCTGGCACGTGCAATCGAGGGGAGCGAGACGGTTGGAGTCGTTGTCGGCCCTACGGCAATGGGACGGAGTGCCATTGGATGTTCGGTTGTCCTTGGGACGTCTCGCTCAACGCACTGGTCAGGCCGTGGACCCAGAAGTCGAGTGTTTCGGGGGATAGATATTGATGCGCGTGTGGAGTCGACACGTCATCCCCTCCAACTCGTTCGATTGACGACCCGATATGGACATGTCTGGGACGGCTTCGCTCAGGGTAAGCGACCCACAGCTGATTCTTCGACTCACGACTAACGACTCACGATTTTTTCCCATGTTCGCCTGTCTCTAGCACC
>Ga0310123_10003322_pt1 | contig 12524 bp, 7 predicted proteins | sample CB6_AW_1057_MG_FD_203505 | JGI IMG/M metagenome (GOLD analysis project Ga0310123, IMG submission 203505) | Marine microbial communities from Western Arctic Ocean, Canada - CB6_AW_1057 | ecosystem: Environmental > Aquatic > Marine > Oceanic | place: Canada: Western Arctic Ocean | collected... | reverse complement strand
GTGGGTGTCTCCAAGGGTGCGTTGCCGGGCCGCGAGAGTCTGCTGGCTGAGCGACAGGGCTTCATCGAATCGTTTGAGTCCCTTGAGGCACAGGACGAGGTTGTTGAAGGCCTTGAGCGTGCGGACATGCTCGGGGCCATCGAAGCGGATTCGATCAGCGAGCACCCTTTCGCAATGCTCAAGTGCCAGGTCGTATCGGCACAGTTTGAGCAGGCACAGGCCGAGGTTGTGCCGTGCCATCAGCACCAGGTGATCCGTGGCCCGGCAATCGTCTCGTAATCCGTTGTAGGCCTGTTGATGGAGTTCCAGGGCCTGCGAGTAGCGACCGCGATGGGCCAGCGCGGTGGCCAGCTGAGACATGGCGGCGAGCGTATCGTGGTGATCTTTTCCCAGCACATCCTGTCGGTGTTTGAGAGCTCGTTTCAGCTGTTCGATCGCCTGAGGGTGCAGTCCGAGTGCGTCGTAGCTCTCACCGAGTGACAGCTGGATCGATGCGGCGGTGGCCGGTTGATCGGCGAACGTCTTTTCTACTCGTGCGGCGGCGTGGTCGAGGATCGAGCGTGCCGAGAGCGGTCGTCCGCGTCGCCGATCGGGTCTCAGGTCACGGATGACCTCCGAAACCAGGAATCGGGTCAACGCTTCGGCCTTCTGCGCGTCACGTTCCGATTGCTCCTTCAGCGACTTGGCCTCGGCACGTACGGTCTGTTCTCGCGTGAGCCCGATCTGTCGAGCCCGCCTGGCCACTTCCCTGGACGTCACCAGTTCCCGTGCCCGCATGGCCTGACGGCGGAAGTGGTCGGCGGTCGCGATCGATCCGATGCTCAGGGCGACCAGCAGCAGCACGGCCAAGGAGGTCATTCCGGCCAGGGCGGGATTGCGTCGGCACCAGCGAGCGGCTCGGCCACACAAGCCGATCCGTCGGGCCTGGATCGGTTCCCCGGCCTGGAAACTCGCCAGGTCCCGGGCCAACGCGTCTGCCGTTTGGTACCGACGCTCGGGATCGGGATCCAGAGCACGGGCGATGATCGTCTCGAAGTCCCGCGAGATCCGGGGGACCAGGGATCTCAGCGAGCGGGGTCGGCGGTCCCAGGGGCTGTCGTCGGTTTCGAAGGCCGGTTGGTGTGCGATCAGTTCAAACAGGGAGGCTCCCAGGCTGTACACGTCGCTGCGGGCATCGGCCTCGCCCAGAAAACACTCCGGAGCCATGTACCGGTGGGTCCCCAGGATCGCGCCGGTGGCCGTCAGGTCTTCTCCGGCCTGGTCCCGTGCCAGGCCGAAGTCGCTGAGCCAGACGGTGCCCTGTTGATCCAGCAACAGGTTTCCCGGCTTGACGTCGCGGTGGATCACTCCCTGACGATGGGCATATTCCAGCGCCTCGGCCGCCTGCTGTCCGATGTCAGCGATCGCTTTTTGAGAATCGGTGTCCGGCCGCAAAGCCGACTCGGGGCCCAGTTCCTCGAGTTGGTCCAGCGAGATGCCGTCGATGAACTGCATGGCCAGGAAGTGGACCCCCAGTTCGTGGCCCTGGGAGAAGACCGGGACGATGTTCGAGTGGTGCAACGCCGCGGCCGATCGAGCCTCGGCGCCGAATCGCTCGATCCGCTTCGAATCCATCCACTCGCTGGCCGGCAGCAGCTTGAGCGCCACGCGACGGTCGACCGAGATCTGGTGGGCCTCGTAGACGATCCCCATCCCACCCCGCCCGATCTCGCGGATGATCTCGAAGTCACCCAGCGGGCCCGACGGTGGCACGAAATTCTCGGCCGCGTCGGCGGCCAATTCGGCGCGGAGCGACGCGAGATGATCGCCCTGGGAGCCGGATCCCGATTGGCGATGCAGACGACCCGTGCGGCCCCAGTCCGAGAGCAGTTCTCGCCAGGTGGTCAGGTCGACGCCCGAGTCGTTTCTCGTCGAGTCGTTCATCGTAGCTCCTGCTGTTCCAGTTGCAGCAGCATGGCCCGGCGGGCACGCTGGTAGAGTTGTCGGGCGGCCGCGGAACTGCGGTTCAGCCGTTCGGCAATCTCCTCGAACGGCAACTCCGAGACGATCCGCAGCAAGAGCACCTGGCGGTACTCGTGCGGCAAGGCCGCCACCATCACGCGGATCCGTAGCCGTTGCTCCTTGCGGACCACACGCCCGCTGGGGGAGGTCTGGTTGGCAGCCAACTGACTGGCCGCGTTGGCCGCGTTGAAGGAGTCGACCGAGGGGGACTTGCGGCCGGCGGGCACCTCGCGTCGGAGGTCGCGGCCGGCCACGGCCACGTGACGCCGCACCGAACCCAGGATGCGGTGGGCCAGGATCTGCCGGAGCCAGCTCCACAGTTCGCCGTCGCTACGGCCGCGGAAACTCGAGAAGTCGCGGCAGGCATGCAACAGGGTCTCCTGGACGATGTCCGAGGGACTCTGTCTGACACCCAAACGCGCGGAGACCCCCCGTTGGGCCAGGGCCTCGAGTCGGTCGCGGTAGACGCCCAGCAAGGGACCTAAGCCGCATTCGCCATTCCGGACCGAATGCAGCAGGTCTGCCCCAGACGCATGTCCCGCTTCATGCGCAGCCGTTTTTGTCACAATACCTGAAAACAGTTGCACGTTTCGTGCCATTGCACGATGAACCGCCGGGGGCCGGGAATTCGGCTGCGCCGGGCCCGATGGTGCTTTCAGAACGCGGGACCGGGCGTGGCGTTTTGAAACAGGCTGCTGCGCCGGTGTTGCAAGTTGCTACAGCCGGGTCGTTTCGACCGATCAGCCAAGCGGGCCGGCCGCAGCAGAGATCAGGCGACGCCGCTGTAGAGCACGTCCATGACGTGGCCGGTGTTGAGATGCACCGGGCGTCCGAGGCGATCGTTGATCGTCGTCGTCGGGTCGATGCCCAGCGAGTCGTAGATCGTGGCGCCCATGTCATTGGGATGATAGGGCGTGGTGATCGGATGACCGCCGATGTTGTCGCTGGCGCCGATGATCTGGCCAGGCAGCGTGCCGCCGCCGGCGAACAGTGCCGAGTAGACCGCAGCCCAGTGGTGACGGCCGGGGACCTTCTGCTTGGGCAACGGCGAAATCGTCGGCGTGCGGCCGAACTCGCCAACGCAGATCACCAGGGTGGTTTCGAGCAGCCCGCGGTCCTTGAGATCATCGAGCAGTGCGCTGAGTCCGTTGTCGAGTGCCGGCAGCATGGTTCTCAGGCGAGGGAAGTGGTTGACGTGGGTGTCCCACATCTGCACGTGTCCCATGCTGGCCTGGATCACCGGGATTTCCATCTCAACCAGCCGACGTGCCAGCAGCAGTGTCTGGCCGTACTTGTGGCGTCCGTACCGGTCCCGCGTCGCGGCACTCTCGGCGTTGATGTCCAGGGCTCCCTTGAGCTTCTTGGACGAGAGCATCGAGAAGGCGGCCTGCTGTTCGCTGGTGTACTTGATCCCCTTGGGAGACTCGTCGATGCCCCGTTGCTGTTCGTCGATGGTCTTCAGCAGTTGGCGGCGGTTGTCGAGTCGGCTGGCGCTGAGCCCGTCGAGCAGCGAGAGGTCGTTGACCTTGTAGTCCTTGTTGTTCGGATCGCTGTTGAGCACGAAGGGGTCGTGCTTGGGGCCGAGGAACCCGGAGTGCTGTCCGGGCCAGACCAGCACGCCTTCGATCAGCGGGTTGGGCACCGTGACCTGGCTGGGCAGGCCGTCGGCTCGCGGTCTCAGCAGCGACACGCCGCCGCCGTAGCAGGGCCAGTCGGACCGCTTCAGGGACTTGTCCTGGTTCGAACTGCCGGTATCGGGCTGGACGTAGCCGGTCAGAGCGTTGTGCGAGCCGGAAAGGTGGCGGTTGTCGCCGTGGTGCATCGAGCGGACGATCGAGATCATGTCGGCCCGCTGAGCCATCTTGACCATCTTGTCAGAGAACTGGACACCGGAGAGCTTGGTCGAGATCGGCTCGAATTCGCCCTTGGCCGCCGACGCCTGGGGCTTGGGATCCCACATGTCGATGTGGCTGCCACCGCCGGGCAGAAAGACCAGCACGACCGACTTCACCCGCGGCGTCTTCAACGCGGCACGGGCCTGGTTGGCCAGAACCGAGGAGAGGCCCAGTCCGAAGAAGGACGAACCACCGATCTGCAAAATGTCACGTCGATTGATCATGTCAATACGTCTCTGGGCGTCCTGGTTCCATGCATCCCGGGCCCGATCCCTGGGCCGGCGCGGGAATGACGTATTCGCCTTTCCCGATGCATTCCATTATTGACTGAATCGAACCGTCGGGGCAATGGGAGCCAGTCTTGTTGTACGGATTTCGGCCAGGCTACTGTCCCAGGCTGTACAACCACTCGTGTCGAGACCCATCCATCCGGGCGACACGGTGAAAGATCCTGCCTCCGCAGATGGCCATCGACGAGTAGGTCTGCTGTCCGAGCCGGTTTTTCGCCTTGATGGCCAGTCCCTCGCGGCTGGCGGCAAACACGGTGGTCAGGCCGGTTTCGTCGGTGGCGTAGAGGTTGCCGGCGGCGAGAACCAGCGAGGAGGTGAAGGTGCCCCCGAGGCGTTTTTTCCAGAGCGTCTTGCCGGTGGTGGTGTCCCAGGCGGTGGCGATGCCGGCATCGAGCACGGCATAGAGAGTCCCGTCGTGGGCGACCATCGAGGGGACATAGACCCGCTGGGTGTTCTGCCAGGCGGTCTTGCCGCTGCCGTCGGCCAGCACGGCCTGCACATGGTTGCGGGGATAGCCTCCGCTGGTGAAGATCCGCGTCCCGTCTGTGACCACCGACGTCACGCACTCGGTCGTCGCCCCGTCGATTTCCCACAGTTTCTTGCCGGTGCGGGGGTCGTAGGAGGAGACCAGGTTGGTACCGACCATCAGGGCCTGGTCGCGACCGGCCACCTTGAAGACGATCGGCGAGGTGTAGTTGGCCTTTTTGGGCCGTTGCTGTTTCCAGGCCACCTGGCCGGTTTCTCGGGACATCGCCAGCACGGCACCCCCGCCGCGGTTATCGGCCGAGACGATCACCAGGTCACCGAAGAGGCATGGCGAGGAACTGAAGCCCTGGTGGGTCTGGTACCGCGTCACGGTGGTCTGCCAGTCGATGCGTCCGTCGAGGCCCAGTGCAGAGGTGACGACGGCCCCCTTGTGGAGGAAGTTGACGTAGATCTTGTGGCCGTCGCACGCCGGCGTGCAGCTGGCCTGGCTGCTCTTCTTGTTGCCTTTCTTTTCCAGTGGCCCCTTGTGCACAACGGTCTCCCAGAGCTTGCGTCCTGTCTTTCGATCGAAACAGAAGACGCTCTGGGTCTGGGCCTGCCGATCGGCGGCGGTGATGAAGACATGCGGACCCAGCACCGAAGGCGATCCATGCCCACGGCCGGGGATCGCGACCTTCCAGGCCACGTTCTTCGATTCGCTCCAGGTCACCGGCGGCGACTGGCCGGAGGCGGCCACTCCATTGCGAGCCGGTCCTCGCCACCAGGGCCAGTCACCGGCTGAGTGCTTGATCGGACGCACCCGCACAGAGGTGGCGACGGTGGGCAGCTGGTCCTGAGACCGGGACGGGGCCGGGCAGGCCAACGTGGCGGTGACGACGGACAGCAGGACGAGTCGGCGCATGGTGAGACCAGGAGGTTGAGGAGCAGGGTCGCAGCAAGATACCCGGCCGACGGTGCCGCCGACAGTCTCAGCCTGCCTAGGCAAACAGGCCGCCGATCGGTTCGGCCCGGTAGACCGGGTAGGGACGATCGGCGGCATCGTGCCAGTCGGCGGTGTGGGGGATACCCAGCGCGTGGTAGATCGTCGACGCGAAGCTCTCGGGTGTCTGCTTGTCGGAGGCCGGATAGGCTCCATTCCTGTCCGAGGATCCGATCACCCGTCCTCCTGCCACGCCGCCTCCGCCGATCATCACGGTCTGGCACGAACCCCAGTGACCGCGGCCGACGGTCTTGTAGACACTGGTCGCTCCGTTGAAGATCCGGGGCGTGCGACCGAACTCGCCGGCGATCACCACCATGGTCTCCTCGAGCTGTCCCGATTCAGCGAGGTCGTCGAAGAGGGCCGAGATGGCCAGGTCCGTCGGCGGGAACAGGAAGTCCCTGGCCAGCGGGAAGGCGTTGCCGTGCAGGTCCCAGGTGCCCATGTTGCCGAGGTTGACCTGGACCAGGTTGACTCCCAGCGAGACCAGCCGACGGGCCATCAGCAGCGACCAGCCGAATGAGTTGTTGCCGTAGCGAGCGAGTGTCTTGGGATCGGAGTGGCGGACGTCGAACGCGTCGCGGACACGCGGATCGGCCAGCAGCGAGACGACGCCCTGGCGGGCCCGGTCGTAATCGGCCGAGGCGGCGGCGTCTTCGAGTTGCCGACGCTGACGCTCGACGATGTCCAACAGCGCCATCCGCCGACGGAACCGCGGAGCAAACACGCCTTCGGGCAACGAGATGTTGGGGACCGAGAATCGCCAGTTGTCGCGGTCCGAGTGGTTGCCGCGGTGCAGGTTGTACAGGTAGCCGGGGAACGCACCCGAGAATGCGTGGTAACCGTGCGGCTTGTCGGTCATGTCCAGGAACCACGGTTCGTGCCGGGCCCCGAGCTTGCCGGCAAATTGGCCGGGAAAGACACCCTGCTGGCTGTGGACGACCTTCTCGGGCAACACGATGGCGTTGGCCAGGTTGCTGCGGGCATCGGTCATGGCTCCGGCGACCGCGGCGATCGACGGCCAGTCGTTCCCGTGAGGTTGACTCGATCGGAACGGCGTCCGGTCCTGGCGACCGGTCAGCATGATGTAGGTGCCCGTCTGATGCCCGTTGTCCGGATGGCTCAGCGACCGCACCAGGCTCCAGCGATCACTCTGCCGGGCCAGCCTGGGGAAGTGTTCGCAGATCTCGGTGCCGGGGGTGGCGGTCTGGATCGGAGAAAACTCGCCACGGTACTCGCTGGGTCCTTCGGGCTTCAGGTCGAAGGTGTCGTGCTGAGAGGCTCCGCCGGTCAGAAAGATAAAGATCACCGACCGCGGCTTGGAGACCGAGCCGCCGGCGGCGGCGCCGGCGGCTCGCATCGCAGCCAGATCGGACATGCCCAGGCCCAGCAGGCTGATCGACCCGGCCTGCAGCAGTTGGCGGCGGGTCGAGACGTGTGGTGGGCAGGCGGCCGTTGAAGGTGTCGTGCGTGCCATCGGTCTCACTCGTCTCAGGTTCGACACTCACCCTACTTCAATCTCATCGGCAGCGAAACGTCCTTTCGGCCATCCCGGGCCAAGAGAAGCGGGGCAGGGCGAGTGGCACGGTCCGCCGCGGGTTCGCAAAATCCGCCTGTTCTCGCGATGATGGTCGGCATGAACATCGCACATCACGCTCCGCGTCGCCTGTTGGCCCTGCTGGCCTGGTTGTCTCTGTCCACGATGGTCTCAGCCGGCGAGGCGCAGGTCTTTGGCCAACAGGTATTGTTCCGGTCCGGAACCGACAAGACACATACGTTTCGGATTCCCGCCGCGGTGACCAATCGCAAGGGAGCGATCCTGGTCTTTTGTGAGTCGCGTCGCGACAACGGTCGCGACCACGGCAACATCGACCTGGTGATGAAGCGAAGCGATGACGGTGGCGCGACCTGGGGACCGACGCAGGTGCTCTTTGACGATGGGCCGCACACGATGGGTAACCCGTGCCCGGTGCTCGATCGCAGGACCGGTACGATCTGGCTGTCGTTTTCCAGGGACAACAAGCAGGTGCTTCTGAGCAACAGCACCGACGGTGGCAAGACGTGGTCGAAACCCGTCGACATCACCCGCAGCGTGTTGCCCGCGGAGTGGGGCTGGGTCGGTCCCGGTCCGGGTCACGGGATCCAGTTGCGGCATGGTCGTCATGCCGGCCGGCTGGTGATCCCGGCGTGGTCAGGGATTGAGAAGGACGTGCCCTTTGGTCGCCGCCAACTCTCTTATGCCTTCTTCAGCGACGACGCCGGCAAGACCTGGCAGCGAGGCAAGCCGGCCACAGTGGACCAGTCGGACGAGTGCGAGGTGGTCGAGTTGGCTGACGGGCGGCTGTACATGAACGCCCGCAGCCGCCACGGCAAGAAGCTGCGAGCCTACTGCTTCAGTTCCGACGGCGGTGCCACCTGGTCGCCGATCGCACATCACGCGGGGATGCCCGAGCGGAGTTGCCAGGGCAGCGTGTTGCGGGTGGGCAAGAAGGCGATCGTGGTGGCACATCCCTCGGACACCGGATCCCGTCGGGTGCTGACGGTGCGTTTGAGTCGCGATGAGGCGAAGAGTTGGCCGGTATCCCGTGTAGTCGAGGTCGGTCCGGCGGCGTATTCGGACATGACGACCAACCGCGACGGCGACGTGCTGTTGGTCTACGAGGGCGACAACTACCAGACGATCAAGCTGGCCCGATTCAACCTGGCGTGGCTCACCGACAAGTAGTGACCGGGCAGGCGTTCCGCTCTAGATCAGCTCGCGGATCAAGCGGCGATCTTCGAGAACGTATCGCGGGCGGCCCGCGGGGTCGGGGAACTTCAGCGAAGGGTCGATTCCCAGGTGGCGGTAGATCATCGCCAGGACGCTGTTGGGCCCATAGGGCGCCTCGATCGGGTAACCGCCCTTGGAGTCCGAAGCCCCGACGACCTGGCCGACCTCGAGTCCTCCGCCGGAAAGCAACACGGTCATCACTGCGCCCCAGTGGTCTCGGCCCGCTTCGCTGTTGACCTTCGGCGTGCGGCCGAACTCACCCATGCAGACCAGCAGGATCCGGCGATCGAGTCCTCTCTGGTACAGGTCGGTGACCAGGGCGGCCACGCCGCGGTCGAAGTTTGGGCCACGCTTGTTGAGGCTTTGTTCGAGCGTGAAGCCGCAGACCTTCTGGCCGTGGTTGTCCCAGCCGCCGGAACCGACTGTGACAAACGGCACCCCTCGCTCGGCCAGTCGTCTGGCCAGCAGGAACCGCTGCCCGACTTCGCTATTGCCGTACAGGTCGCGAATCGAGCGGGGCTCACGCTGCAGGTCGAACGCGTCTCGCACCGAGGCAGTGGTGACCATGCGGTAGGCCTGCCTGGTGAAGTCGTCCTGGGCAGTGGCAAAGCCGCGGTTGTCGAGAATGCGTCGGGTGGCATCGAATCCGGCCAGCAGTTTCTGGCGATCGTCCAACCGGTCAGTGCTGATGCCCTTGATCAACTCGAGGTTGGGGACCTTGAAGTCCTTCGATGTCAGGTTGCCACCGGTTTCGAACGGGTTGAACGACTTGCCAAACCACGCCGCCCGGCCGTACCGCATCGACCCCGGGATCGAGACGAATGGCGGCATTGCCGGTGTGTTGCCACGGCGGATCCTGGCAACCACACTTCCGACACACGGCATGTCGTTTTCCGGGCTGGATGCGTTTTTCAGGTAATAGCCGGTCTGCACCAGGTGGCTGCCGACCGTGTGGCTGCCGGTCTTGTGATGTACCGATCGGACCACGGCCAGGCGGTCGGTGACCTGGGACTGGCGGGCCATCAGTTCACTGAATTGCACGCCGGGCAGGGTGGTGTTGATCACGCCGAACGGGCCGCGGTACTCCTTCGGAGCCTTTGGCTTGGGGTCGTAGGTCTCGTGTTGCGTCGGCCCGCCGGCCATCTCGACGAAGATCACCGCGTTTTGCGACGTGTCGTCGTCGGCGATCGTCCCGGCGGCTTGCAACCGCAACAGCCCGGCCAGTGACATCACCCCGCTGGCACCCAGGCCGGCGCGGATCGCGTCACGGCGGGTCAAGCCATCACAGGTACGGTGAAGCGTGGACACGCAAGCGGTCCCGGTCCGGTGGAAGGGTGGTGGGCGTCTACCGAGTATATCGGCCGCCACCGATGGGTCCAATGACGCTTCCGTCTCAGATCACGAGTTGGCCAGTCGATCCAGCGTCTGCAGGTTGAGCATCAGGCGGCGGAGCGGGTGGTAGTTGTCCTGGCGAGTGCTGCGAGGGACGAAGCGGAAGCGTCGGTCGGTGGCCAGCCGATAACTGGCCTGCCCGTGGGCTCGGCGAGAGAAGTGTCGGTCGGCGATGTCCTGGGCCATGCTGAAGTAACGGGCGGCCCAGCGGGCCCGGGTCGATTCGTAGGCCATCAGTGTGGCGACCAGCACTTCGTTGAGTGCCCAGAAGGACTTCACGTAGTTGTATTCCCCCTTCATCTTCAGCGGGATCGTCTGGCTACCAAGTTTCTGCGGACCCCATTCGTAGTCGAACTGTCCGACGTTGACCCATTCGCACAGTCCGCCGTGCACGTGATCCCATCCAATGTCGAGATGTCGACGGATGCGGTCGTGGCAGGTCGCTTCGATGCCGCGGTCCCCTCGGCGTCGCGCTTCCTTGATGACGTGCCAGAGACCCTGCAGGCAGTGGCCAACCAGGCACCGATTCGCCTCCTCGGGAATCCGCCCGAAGTCGTGGTCCAGGAACTCGTTGTTGAGTCCGATGTCCGGGTTGTAGTGTCGTTCGAGCAGGGCTTCGATGCAGGTATCAGCCATGCCCTTCAGCGACCTGTCGTCCCAGCGGGCCAGCATCTGGGTGCAGCAGTTGAGGACGTAGATCCAGATTCCCTGGACTCGCCAACCCGGTTTCTTGGCGTACGGGTCGTGGTAGTCACGTCGGGTGACCCGGGCGTAGGCCTGCCGCAGCCACTTGAGGGACCGGTCCCGGAGTTCGTCGTCGGTGGTGGCGAACGCCAGTTCCTGGCAGCCTTCGATCGTGGTGAACGCGCTGTAGACGTCGCCTCGAAATGCCTGGATTACCCGGCCGTCGTGGCTCAGCAACTCGGGCCACCAGCCCCGCTTGTCGGGGCCATGCTCGAGCCAGAAGTCGGCTGCCTTGCGAGCGATCGACAGCGCCCTGCGGTGTTGTCGGCCGGGCAACCGGTCCCGGAAGTGGTTGTACAGGTAGGCGTAGACCCAGATCCCTCGGCCCTGGTACCAGTGGAACTTGTTCGAGTCGACCTGTCGGCCATCGTAATCCAGGGCGCACTGGAATCCGCCGTGCCGGTGGTCGATGCCGTGGCGGTCCCAGAACGGCAGCGCGCGTCGGAAGAGTTCGTCGGCGTAATGGTCGCGCCACCTGGCCACCGATTTCGGATCCAGGGCTGGTGGGCTGGTCGGGTCGGTGGCCAGGCAGGCTGAAGGAGTCAGCAGGCTGCCCCCGAGAGCTTTCAACCAGGATCGGCGATCGTGGCGGTTACGGGCGGTCACGCCGCTGACCGGAACGGGGTGGGTGGGAGACGCCGGGATCTCGACCTAGAGCTCATCGATGGGTCTGCCCGATTCGACGATGAACCTTGGCCGGCCGGCGGCATCGACGTAGGTGGTCTCGAGGGGGATGTCCAGGTGCCGGTAGATGGTCGCGGCGATGTCGGCAGGGCTGACACTCTGCGACGTGATGCTGCCACCCTGGCGGTCGGTGCTGCCGATCGTCTGGCCATGTGCCAAGCCGCCACCGGCCAGCACGCCTCCTCCGACCGCGGGCCAGTGATCTCGGCCGGTGTTCTTGTTGATGCGAGGGCTACGGCCGAACTCGCCCACGGCGACCACCAGGGTGTCCTCCAGCAGGCCTCGCTCCTCAAGATCCTCCACCAGAGTGCTCAACAGGTGGTCAAATGGGGCCAGCAGGGGCTTCAGGCCGGTTTCCACGCCACCGTAACCCGTCTTGATCGGATTGCCATGGATGTCCCACGTGGCCGAATTGCCGTAGGCACTCAGCACAACGGTTACAAACGGCACGCCGTGTTCGACCAGTCGACGGGCCTGCAGCACCTGGTCGTTCATCTTGCCGGTTCGGCCAAACTGGTCGATCCAGGGCACACGGTTGTAACGGCGTCGGACCGATTCGGGTTCGGCGTCCAGGTCGAAGGCCTTCCTCGCCTGCCCACCCAGCAGCACTTCGATCGCTTCTTCGCGCAATCGCTTGATGCCGTCGGTTGAACCGTCCAGGTCGGGGCCTCCGGTGTAGCGGTCGAGTTGGTTCAGGAGCCGCTGTCGACGTTTCAGCACTCCATTGGTGAGCCGATCAGTTCGCTGGAAGGGGCCGGCTCCGAGGTTGCCGTGAAACGGGTCGTGTTGGCGACCGAGGGCTCCACCGCGGGCGATCGAGCCCTCGGTGACATGGAAAGTGACGTAGGAGGGGAGGCCTATCCGATTGGGGCTACGGAACCGCGAGACCACTGATCCGATTGCCGGGATCCGATGGGCCCGAGGATTGGTCTCTTTGGCCTGGCGATTCCCGGTCTGCATCACCGTGTTGGGGTCGTGCTCGCAGTCAGAGCAGTCGATCGAACGCAGCAGGGTCAGTCGGTCGAGCAGCTTCGCGTGTCCGGGCAGGTGCTCGGTCACCTGGATCCCCGGTTGGGCGGTGGCGATCGGAGCGAACGGGCTGCGGATTCCCGAGGGAGCTGACGGCTTGGGGTCCCACATGTCGATGTGGCTGGGACCGCCGTTCATCCACAGGAAGATCACGCTCTTTTGAGACTCGCGCCCGTGACGGGCCGCGGCACAGGTCAGGCGGGATGAGCCGATCGTCAGCGCCGAGCCCAGTGTGCCCTGCAGGAACAGGCGGC
>Ga0310123_10003321_pt1 | contig 12527 bp, 6 predicted proteins | sample CB6_AW_1057_MG_FD_203505 | JGI IMG/M metagenome (GOLD analysis project Ga0310123, IMG submission 203505) | Marine microbial communities from Western Arctic Ocean, Canada - CB6_AW_1057 | ecosystem: Environmental > Aquatic > Marine > Oceanic | place: Canada: Western Arctic Ocean | collected... | reverse complement strand
GCGGCCATTCCCTTCGTCGTCAAGTTTGATGCCTTGAAATGAAACTGTGACATCGGGACTCAGATATTTGGCCGGGTCGCCGATTTCATACAAGAGCTGTTCCTTGACGGTTTGTTCGTTCACCACACCGCCAGTTCCGTGTGGTCTTGTTACCACGAGGCTACCGTCTTCACTCACCTCCACGATGGGATATCCTAAGTCGCCGGCCAGTTCCAGGTCCAGCCAGTCCGTCGAGATGCCACCGGTGACCTGCGTGCCACACTCGATCAAATGGCCGGCAACGGTTGCAGCTGCCAGGCGGTCCCAGTCGTTCCAGGACCATCCATGGTGATACACGGCGGGAGCGACGGCCAGACTGGGGTCGGCAACCCTTCCGGTGATCACGATGTCTGCCCCTTGACGAAGTGCGTCGACGATGGGCCGCGCTCCTAAGTACGCGTTAGCCGTGACGAGCCGTTTCTTGATCGACGAAAACGACGCGCCACTGTCGAGATGGCATAATAGTGATGTGCCGAGTTCCGACAACGTATCGGATTGAACAATTCCTTTCACATCATCCCCGGTGACGACGCCAGTCACCTTGTCCCCACAGCCGCTCATCGAGAGAACGTTAGCGCATTCCTTGGCGCACTGGAGTGGATCCAGACCGCCCGCGTTCGTGATCAGCCGGCAGCGGCCGCCGTCTCTCCAATAGGGAACGAGTGACTCAATCACGCGCAGAAATTCGCGGCAATATCCAGCTTTCACGCCACGATACTGTTGTGCGGCCAGCACGGACATAGACACTTCGGCCAGAAAGTCGAGTGTCAAATAGTCGATCGTCGAGTCAAAGCCCAGAGTATCCGCCGCCGCGTCGAGGCGATCACCCCAGAATCCATACACATTCGCAATTCGGACCGGTTTCTTCACCGTGACACTCCGATAGGGGGGATAGCAAGCACACGGAAAGTGCCTGCTACTTTTAGACCTGCATCACTCCGGTGCTAAACGCACGTGGCGTAAAGTCCACGGGAATCGACTGCAATGCGGCCGCCAACCAATTTCTCGTTTCGTGGGGTGCGACGATGGCGTCCACCCAACCCCGCGCCGCCCCGTATCGAATATCCGTTTGCGCCTCGTAAGTCCGCCTTATGCCTTTGCGCAGCTGGCTCGTTTCTTTGGATGTCATTTGTTTTCCAGACCGTTCCGCCTCAGCAACGCGTAAGGCGACGAGTGTATCTGCTGCCTGTTCGGCTCCCATAACGGCATATCGTGCACTGGGCCACGCTATGATCAACCACGGGTCATATGCCTTCCCACAAAGCGCATAGTTTCCCGCGCCAAAGGAACCGCCCACAATCAGACTTAACTTGGGTACGACCGAATTACTGACAACGTTGACGAGTTTCGCTCCGGCTCGGATGATACCGCCCTGTTCCGCGTCAGGCCCGACCATGAACCCTTGCACGTCCTGGACGAACAGCAGAGGCAGTTGTTTTTGATTACAGTCCATGACAAATCTGGCCGCTTTATCGGCTGAGTCCGCGTACAAAACTCCACCTATCTGTAAACGACCACACTCCGACTTACAACGCTGGCGCTGATTTGCAACGATGCCAACGTTGTATCCGCCAATTCGAGCGAACGAGGTGACGACCGTGCGGCCATATTCGGATTTGAATTCTTGCAACGACCCGGTATCGACCACACACGTCAGTAATTCACGCACGTCGTATTCGCCTTGACCGTCGCCCGGAACGATCTCATATAGTTTGTCACCGCCCGCGCCTCTTGGCTGTATCACTCCCGTGCCCGGAGATACATTGCGTTCGCGATGGCGATCCGGCAACAGGTCCACTAACGAGCGCAACCGACACAAACACGCGTCGTCGTTGGGTTCCCGGTAGTCAACCGTCCCGCTGATGGCCGCATGCATGCGAGCACCGCCAAGCTGCTCTGGATCGACGTCCTGACCAATGGCGGCCTTCACCAACGCTGGCCCCGCCAGAAAAAGCTGACTGCCTTCTGTCATGACTACCGTATCGCACAGGACTGGCAGGTAGGCGCCACCCGCAACACAGTTGCCCATAATCGCTGCTAATTGAGGGATGCCTGCCGCGGAAATAACAGCGTTGTTTCGGAAAATGCGGCCAAAGTCGTCCTCATCCGGAAACACCTCATCTTGAAGCGGCAGAAAAACACCTGCCGAATCCACCAGATAAACCAACGGCAGTCGAAATTGCACAGCGATTCGTTGAGCACGAAGAACTTTCTTAACCGATTGTGGAAAGAAAGTTCCCGCTTTGACGGTGGCATCATTGGCAATGACCATGCATGACCGTCCATGGATCTTTCCGATTCCCGTGACCACTCCTGCGGCGGGAATGTCACCCCACTCGGGATACATTTCATAGGCTGCCCACAAACCGATTTCAAAAAAAGGTTCATCCTGATCGAACAACTGGTGTAGTCGTTGCCGCACAGTGAGCCTGCCGAGGCGTTTTTGCCTCTCCCGCCCGAGATCGCCGCCACCGCCTCGCAAAGATTCCTCCTGCGTTGCGATTTTGTCTGTCAGTTGTCTCAGAAGTGACATGGTAGACGGCACACTAATGGAAGAACGTGTTTTCGAAAACACTCCACGTCAATAATACGTATGACTCCATCCGGCAAAGAGGAACGAAGTGTTAGTCGTCGTCCATGGCCTGAATGGCCTCGGCCGCAAACACGATTATCTCAGCGACGTTAGCTAACTTCTTACTTTTATTTCTAACGAGTTTTTGAAGTTTACGAAATACGGTGTTTTCGTCCAGGTCCGCTTGCTTCATGAAAATCCCTTTGGCTCGCTCGATGACCTTGCGGTCCTCAAGTGCCTGTCGTAGTGACACAGCTTCCACACGAAACGCCTGAAATGCCTCAAACGTTGTATGGCGATGTGATGGCAGGTCCCAACTCAACCTCCTTAATCGGCTTCACCAAATACGCCAACGTATGACAGGTCCCTGCCCGCTCCACAAACTCGGAATCGTGGTAGGCCATCAATACGATGACAGGCAGCGGACCGTCGTCGTAGATTTACTGGGCTGCCTCGAAACCATCCATATCCGACATTTTGACGTCGGTGATCACCAAATCCGGTTACTCAACCTTGGACTTTCGAACGAGTTCCTGGCCGGTTCCGGCCACCGCAACAAACTTGCACCCTAAACGTGGCAAGACGTCCTGAAACAATCCTGCTTGATGGGTTCATCATCGGCGACAGCAATGCGAAGAGTACCACTCATCATTCCACCCCTTTTGGCTCGGGCGATGTCCGACCGAAATGCCGAGATCGGCCTCCTGAAAGTTGAATGGTTTTCTCCTACCAATACCTCCTGTGTTGCGACCTCCTCGGCATGTAGTCGCCATCACCCAATCTTACGTCATTGACGTTGTGACTGTCGATGGGTAGAACGAGTCCCAAGTCCTCCATGGTAGACGGACAACAATAGACTCAGCCAGGTTTGCCCTGTTGTGTTCCCGTCACAAGCGGGGCGCTGTTATGAAATAGGTGTTGCCTTCTTCGGTTAAGAAGTCTCAAAGGGAGGTGCAAAATACCTGCGGTCGCTACAAAGTTTCTGTCCAGTTCTGCTACGATGCCCGTGACCGAATTGAGTCAGAACCGCACCAGGGTTTTCGGGAGCGATACCATGACGACGGTACTTATTGTTGACGACTCACATGCCGACCGCCGACTGAATCGTCCGCCACTATCTGCACAGAACCGTGTACAAAGGTAACAGCCTCTTACGGCCGTCAGACCAGGATCCCGTCTATTACGTGCGCGTCGAAAACAGAGGTCAGCTTTTCCTTCAGACCGAGGCGCTCAAAGACGAGCCGCTCATGGTCGAGGCCCAGCAGATGCAGAATGGTGGCATGCCAGTCATGGACGCTCACCTTGTCCTCCACGGCCGCGAACCCGAGTTCGTCGGTCGCCCCATATAGGGTGCCACCCTTGACCCCGGCACCCGCAAACCACGTGACCATGGCATTCTTGTTATGGTCTCGCCCGTCCCTAGTGGGGTTCGGCGTATCCTCGGAGGTCTGGGCGATCGGCAGGCGGCCAAATTCTCCACCCCAAACCAACAAGGTGCTGTCGAACAACCCACGCTGCTTGAGATCCTTCAGCAGAGCAGCAACGGGTTTATCGGTGAAATCACACGCATCCCGCAGAGACGTGGCAAGTTGTCCATGAGAGTCCCAGATCTGGGAGCTAATGTAGAGTTGCACGAACCGGACGCCGCTCTCCACGAGTCGACGGGCGATCAGGCAGCGACGGCCATAGGACTCGGTTTTCTTGTCGTTAATGCCATACATCTCCAGCGTTTCCGCGCTCTCTTGGGAGAGATCCAGCGCGGCCGAGGCCGCCAATTGCATGCGGGCGGCAAGCTCGTAGTTTGAGATCCGGGCGTCCAGTATCGGTTGACCGGGCCGGCCACTTCGGTGGATGTCGTCAAGCCGGGCCAGTAAGTCACGCTGTAAATCCACGACCTGCGGTGGCTTTTCCACCCCCGCTTCAAGGTCGAGAATCGGTGAACCTTCCGATCGAAATCGTGTTCCCTGATAGACGGGCGGCAGGAATCCAGCCTGCCAGTTCTCGACCCCATTTACCGGCAATCCCTTGGGATCATCAAGGACCACATAGGCCGGCAGGTTCTGATTCTCCGAGCCAAGACCATACGTGGACCAAGAACCCAACGACGGGTAGGCGGACATCATGTGGCCAGACTGTATCTTGTAGAGAGCGTGCTCGTGGGCGAACGTCGTCGTGTGCATCGAACGGATGACCGCGATATCGTCCACTTGTTTGGCAAGATGCGGCATCACTTCCGAAACCCAGATTCCTGACTCGCCATGTCGCTGGAACTTGTAGGGACTTTTCATCAGGGCTCCGGCGGAGTTGATGAATTCAACTTCCCCAGCAATCTTGTCAAAATACGGCTCGCCATGTCGCTTGGTAAGTTCTTCTTTCGGATCAAAGAGATCCATCTGGCTCGGACCACCATTCATAAAGAGGTGAATAATGGACCTGGCCTTTGGCTCTTGGTGTGCCTGCCGCGGTTTCAGATCGTAAACGCGACGGCGGTGGCTCGGTTCACCCGCCAGCAGATCTTCACCTAAGAGATACGCCAAGGCGGTACCATAGATACTGCCACTCAGGCTGTCAAAAAAACTGCGCCTGGTCATTGACCTACGTGGTTGGTCAGACATTTCTTACCTCTCACTCAATCAATATACATGAATTCCGCGGCATTGATCAGAACGTGGCAGACGTCCGCCAAGGCCTTGACGCCCGAAGCGGTTTCGTCCTCTGCCCATTGTTGCTTAAGCTTGTCGAGCGATTCCATCACCAGCTGCTTTTCTTCCGGTGTGGGTAGCCGACCGAGGGCGATCTGGTAGCCTTGATCAATCTGCTTGGCCGGGTGGTCACCCACCTCGCGAATCACCCGTTCGGCAAACGACGTTGCCAGCTCATGAATGGTCTGGTTGTTCAGCAGGTGCAGGGCCTGGGGAGCAACGGTCGAAAGCTTTCTTTCCAGGCAATTGGGAGTCTGTCGGGGCAAGTCAAAAGATTCAAGAATCGTCATATTCTGTTTGCGGTTGTGTTCGACGTAAATACTACGACGCCAGCCACTCTCGGTGCCGACCGCGGTCACAAGTCCGTCAGGCCTAACATTCACGCCGTCGGCAGCGCCGAATGGGGTCTCGTCAAGCTGCCCGGAAATGAGTAGCAGGGTATCCCACAAGACCTCGGCTTCCATACGCTTCAACGGAAAACGCGAAAGAAGGTCGTTCTCAGGATCAAGCCTCTCGTGGGCAGGCGTCACGGTAGACATTTGTCGGTACGTGCTGGAGTTCATGATCAGCCGATGCATGGCTTTGACACTCCAGTCGCGGCGAATAAATTCTCGCGCCATCCAATCCAGCAGTTGGGGATGCGTGGGAAGCGTGCCGGTGCGACCAAAATTGTCCAGCGACTTCACGATGCCGTGCCGGAAGTGGTGCTTCCAGAGAGTGTTCGCCATGACGCGCGCGGTGAGCGGATGGTCGGCTTGGACAAGCCACTTTGCCAGAGCCAAGCGACGTCCAGTCTGCTTCGCCCCTGGCCAGGGTGGTTTGAATTCGATCGGCTCGCCGCTCGTGAGGACTGACAGAGTCTCCGGCCCCACGAGATGCCCAGGTGTCAGATAATTGCCGCGGCGAAGAAGGTAAGTGGGCGACGGCTCACCACGGTCCCAGAGGGCGCGGACCATCGGTTTCGGACGGCGCTTTTTCCCCAGGGATTCAATTCGCCTGTCGGTCTCCTCTGCCGCTTGCTTAAAGCCCTCGTCGGACTCCCTAAGTTGTTCATCGGTCGGAAAAAGCGTCTTCTCAAACTTCTCACTCAAATACTGCTGAATTTCATTGCGCTCGTTGGCCTCGGTTTCGACCGCCCCGCGGACGTCGCTCCGCAGGACTTCTGGCAGTTCGGTGAGACGATCTTCAAATATCTTCTGCTTGAGCAGCGCAACTTGGTCGTCCAGGGTCTCCTTCACGGCCGCAATCTCGGCCGCGAGCTTGCTGTCGCGCGCCGTCCACTCCTCGAGTTCCTCAGCGGGGACGTGGGACAGATAGCGATAGGAATACCTTCCGGTGTTGTTCTCCAGGGGATTAAGCGAATTCGGCTTCAACCAATCGTGTTCGTCATATGCACCCTTGAAAATCGCGGCCAGCGAATAGTAATCTCGCTGGGAAATCGGATCGAACATGTGCTCATGGCAGCGGGCACATTTAACTGTCAAGCCCATTACCGCGGATCCGAGCACGTCAATAACGTCCGCCACGACGTCCAGCCGGTTGGGGACAAACCCGGTAACGTTGAACCACGTGGGATCCGGAACCATCCTTAAAAATCCGGTGGCCACGAGATTGTCGTAGATCTCCGGTGTAATCTCATCGGCGTTTTCGTAGTCGGCAAGTTCGTCACCCGCAAGCTGCTCAAGAAGGAAACGGTCGTACGGCTTGTCAGCGTTAAACGCCCGGATGACGTAGTCGCGATAGCGATACGCGTGTGGGCGGAGGATGTCCTGTTCCCGCTCGCCCTCGGTATCCGCATAACCAGCCCGGTCGAGCCAGTATCCGCCCCAACGTTCGCCGTATCTCCGCGAGGATAGGAGCGTGTTGATCATTCTTTCATAGGCCCCGGGACGATTATCCGAGAGAAAAGCGTCGACGTCTTCCAACTCCGGTGGCAAACCCGTCAGGTCGAATGCAGCCCGACGTATCAACGTTCGTCGATTCGCTTCCGGTGAGAAGGTCGACCCCTTTTCTTCGAGCTTCACGAGAATAAAGGCGTCGATCGGATTGCGAACACGATCGGCGTGTTGGACCTGCGGCACGGGGAACAATCCGGGTGGCTGAAATGCCCAGTACTGCCGGTCTTCGTCGTTGATTGGCGATTCCAACTCGGCCCATTCCGACGCGGCTTCGACCTCCGGCGCACCCGCTTCGATCCACGCGCTCAGCAGCTCGATCTCACCGGCTTGCATCGGCTTGACGGTGGCTTCGATAAGACGCCTGCGCGGCGGCATATCCTCGGAAAGGATGCGTTTAAGAATCAAGCTCTTCTCCGGCTCTCCTGGCACGAGCGCCGGACCGGACTTGCCCCCTTTGAGCATCGAGGCTTTGCTGCGGAGATCCAGGCCACCGTCCTGGTGCTGTCTCCCGTGGCAGCCGGCACAGCGAAGTAATAGGAGGGGAATTACTTCATGCTGGGTCACTTGCCGCCGTTCGGACCGACCAGGGCTGGCGCGCAACCACACGGCGAACATAGTCGCGGTACAAACAACCGCAACTTGGATAATTCTCGGGAACGGGCTTTGGGGATACACGCTTTCTTCCTGCACATGATCGTCCGACGGCTTAATAAGTGTATCTTAAACCCCCAGGAAGTCGGAGCGGAATAGCGTGAACAGTTTTCTCCCAAATACAACAGAAAAACTGCGAATTCGGCGGCCAGGGGCTACTTTTTAAATAGCGCCTGCTCACACTCCCGCAGCCTTCACCGGTGCCATCCCTCCCGAATCCATTTCTGCTTTGAGAATAGGCTTCAAACTGTGGAGCGTTTCCATTAACGGCAGCACCGCGTGATAAGCAGTTGTGAGCGAGTCTTCGTCGGGCCGCTCCTGATACAACAGCTTGGTCTGCTAAGAAATCGCAGATTCAGGAAACATCGGTCACTCCTGTGTCGGTGACTTGGGATCAAAAAGAGAGCTCGGCAGACCAACCCAAGATCGGATTTTGGGAACTACCGCCAGCCGTGGTGCTTGTGTTGTCGCGCGTGACGGCGAACGTTCGCTACCGGTCACACTGACAGCAGACGCTGTAAGGTAAGACTGTAGATTGGGTTCCGGCGTTTCGCAGGGTTTGAACTAACGGTTGTCAATTATCCGATTGGGCAATGTATGTCACTGTTCCACTTAGTATTTGACACGATCTGTATTTGACACGATCTGTATACTATTGAGGCAGCGGACCTGGATTTGGTATGATACCAGGATGCGACGAACAACTGTTTTTTGTCTCCTCGTTTTCTGCTCGTGTCCGCTGGGAGGTGTGGAGTTGCTTGCAGGATCAAGCTCCTACCGGGGACCTTACTCATTTAAAGAAGCAAATATCATCGACGGTGAAAACCATCGCGCCGTAACCGAAAAGGTCGCGGCTGTGGTTTATGCCAGCGAAGATGCGCCGACAACGGCAGTCCCGAAATGGATTACGGTAAGCGCTCGCCCCGTCGTGGACGGCATTCCCGCCGCGAAGCTGATCATCGAGAGAATCCCGCTCATGATTCTACCACCAACCAAATAGCTAAACAGTTGCCAGAATTCAGGTGATTACAGTTCGGGAGACCCCGGTCTGTACCCGAAAGAAAATCCGATGAGAGCTTCCTTCACCGTCGACGAAAACGAGCGACACAATCGAGTTTGGATGTACGCCTTGGCAGTCATGGCCGTCAGTGTTGTGGCCCCACCAGGTTTCGCCACCTTGATCTTTGCTGACGCGCCGGAGCCGCTCTCCATTCAACTCGTGCCGCAGGAGGTGTCACTCCTAGGCCCCGAGGCCTCCCAGACGTTCCTGGTCATGGGGACTTTCGAAGACGGCATCCAGCGCGATCTCACTTCACATGCTGTGCTGTCGCTGTCCCAACCAGATTTGGCTGAGTTGTCCGACGCCCAGCGAGTCATTGCCAGCGCCGACGGTGAATTGTTGTTAACCGCAACACTAGCCGACAAACAGGCGACAGCCACGATCAAAATTGACGGCACTCAAGAACGTCGCCCCTTCTGCTTTTCCCGCGACATCGGGGCTATTCTGACGCGACGTGGCTGCAATGCCACCAAATGTCACAGTGCAGTGCCAGGACAAGGCGGCTTCAAGCTCTCGATCAATGGTAGCTATCCTCACAACGACTACAAATGGATCGTCGAAGGGGGACACTTCGAAGTACTGACGGCTGAGTCTGGCGAGCACAAGGAACCCCGGATCAACCTCAAAGCACCGGAGCAGAGTCTGCTCCTGATGAAGGCAACCGAACAGACGTCCCACGGAGGCGGTCAGCGTTTCGATGTTGATTCACCCGAGTACACGAAAATCCTCCAGTGGATTCGTGACGGTGCTCCTTATGGTTCCGACGAACAGACGGAAATCGTTCGAATCGACAAGTTAGAAGTCTACCCGAAACACGCTGCTCTGGACCTGAACACGACACAACAGATTCTCGTTACGGCGCATCTGAGTAATGGACAGCAAGAAGACGTGACCGGGGAGGTCGTTTACGAATCCACTAACGACACCGTGTTAGAAGTCAGCGAAGCGGGAGTCGCGGTCGCCAAAGGTCTGGGGGATACGAACGTTTTAATCCGAGCTCCTGGCAAAGTGGCCAGCATCCGATTTGGCGTGATCGCCGAGGCTTTGCCGAACTATCCGACGGTGCCGATAAGAAACTTCGTCGACCAGCACGTCTTCGCGAAGCTTCGCGAGCTGAATATCGTCCCTTCAGAACTCTCAAGCGACGCCGAATTCCTACGACGAATCTGCCTCGACTTGACAGGAACACTGCCACCGCCAAATCGTGCCCGAGAATTCCTCGGTTCGACCGACCCACAAAAGCGAGACAGACTTGTCGAAACGCTGTTAAACTCACCTGAATTCGACGATTTCCTCTTCTATCGTTACAGTGAACTGTTTCGCTGGTACGGAGGAGCTACACAGTTGGACAAAGACACACAACTGTATGGCGAGTGGTTGCGAGAAAGTATCGCCGAAAACAAACCTTTCGACCAATTGGCCGTCGAACGCATTGCGCCCCAGGGCTACGACGGTCCCACTCGATTTTACTACCAGTTGCGTTTCTTAATTCCGCCCGAAGATATCATAGCTGAGCATGTGCGCGTCTACCTCGGACGCCGACTCGACTGTGCACGTTGTCACGACCACCCTTTTGAAGCCTGGAGCCAGGATCAATTCTGGGGCATGGCGGCATTCTATAGTAACCTGGTCGATCTGCGGCAAACGGTGATGGACAACTCCGTACTCGTGGACGTTCCAGGGACGGGCAAACAGGTTGTCCATCCCCGAACCAAAGACGTCGTTGAGCCAAGATTTTTGGATGGTACGGTCGTCCCCGCGAACGAGCGATCCGACTTGCGGATGAAGCTCGCAGAATGGATTGTGTCACATCCTCACTTCTCCGAAACGTCCGTCAACCGTGTTTGGGAATGGTTCTTCGGCAAAGGGATCGTCGATCCAGTAGACGACTTTCGCTCGAACAATCCCCCGAGTCACCCGGAGCTGCTTCGCACCCTCGCCGCAGATTTCCAAGAACATGGGCATGACTTCAAGCACCTGATGCGGGTGATCGTGCGATCACGAACGTATCAGCTTTCGGGAACACCGAACGCAACGAATTACGGAGATCGACACAACTTTTCCCATGCGCTCCCCCGACCGCTGGAGGCGGCAGTGCTCCTCGATGCAATCTCTCAGGTCACGGAAGTGCCAGACGTCTTCGTAAGCGGCAACCGTGGCGAGCCGCCGGGAACTCGGGCCATTGCGTTGCTGCCGGGCGTAGCCTCTGACTTTCTTGAGATCTTCAACCGCAACAAGCGACAAACGCTTCCAGAGAATAAGCCAGAACCAAACTTGGCGCAAGCTCTCCACATGCTGAGTGGAAAAACATTCACCGATAAGATCTCGCAAGAAGGCGGACGTATCGACCGCTTGATCGTGAGTGACGCCAACGACCATGACATCATTACGGAGCTCTATTTGTCGGCGTTTTCACGGTTTCCGACACCGAACGAGCTGGCTCAGCTTGAGGACATGATCGGGCAACGAACACGAAAAAAAGCCATTGAATCACTGGCGTGGGCTCTAGTTTGTTCTCGACAGTTTGCCCACAATCACTGATAATGTCAGAATGAGCCAAAAACTGGAAAATAGGTTGACCACGCAATACACGAAATGCCAACACGCGCCAACAACACCCGTAGAGTAGGAGAGGTAACCAAATGCTAGGGGTACAACACAAAAGTAATTGTCGGGGCGGTGGTTTCGGAAGACGGGATTTTCTCCGTGTTGGCAGCTTGCCGTTTTTGGGGATCGGTGCCAGTCAGTATCTGCGAGCGGCGGAGGCGACGGTCACAGCGGACGTTGACACTCCCAAACGAGCCTCGTCAGTCATCTTGATCTGGCTCTCCGGCGGCCCGCCGCACATGGATACGTGGGATCCTAAACCGAACAGCAACTTCAAGGCGATCTCGACGAATGTCCCCGGAATCGAACTTGCCGAAGTGTTGCCCCTGACGTCACAGCATATGGACAAGCTATCCATCATCCGCTCGATGCATTCGGTAGAGAACAATCATCCGGAAGGCACGTACTATGCCATGACGGGCCATCGACCGAGTCCCGCATTTCGTTTTCCCAGCTTCGGGTCGATCGTCTCGCGCGAGTTGGGTAGCCGCAATAATCTCCCTCCCTACGTCGTGACACCGCCTCTTTCGTATACCCATTCTTACATGGCTGGGAACATGGGTGCTCAGTACAACCCCATGATTGTTCCTGATCCCAGCCAGGATGATTTTGAGATCCCGGACTTGACCCTGCCCAAGTCGCTTTCCCCAGAGCTGATCGCGGACCGTCAGGCATTTCTTAAGGTCGTCGATGAGGAGTACCGCAAGAAAGAGAAGTTCGCTAGATTCTCGAGCATGGATGTATATCAGCAGCAGGCCTTGGAGATGATCCTTTCCCGGGGGGTGCGACAGGCTTTCGATCTGTCACAAGAGCCAGAGAAGGTCAGGGAGGCATACGGTAAGACACGTTTCGGGCAATCGGTGTTGTTGGCACGTCGCCTCGTCGAGGCGGGATGTCGTTTCATTACGGCAGAGGGCTTCGACCACAGCCAGTGGGATATTCACGTCGAGAATGACAAGAAATTGTCAGAAAATCTTGCTCCTCGAATGGACCAAACA
>Ga0310123_10003320_pt1 | contig 12532 bp, 10 predicted proteins | sample CB6_AW_1057_MG_FD_203505 | JGI IMG/M metagenome (GOLD analysis project Ga0310123, IMG submission 203505) | Marine microbial communities from Western Arctic Ocean, Canada - CB6_AW_1057 | ecosystem: Environmental > Aquatic > Marine > Oceanic | place: Canada: Western Arctic Ocean | collected... | reverse complement strand
TTGACGGCTTGTGGTGTATCCCTTCGCACAACAATTATCCCGCGGATGCGGAAAACAAAATACGTGACGCGGCGACCATTCTGACCGACTTGAAAATCCTTGGTGTGGCCACCGACCTGGCCAACGAACATCATATCTACGGAGTGGTCGAACCTGATCCGGACAGTATCGAGGCGGGAGAGGAAGGGGTCGGGACGCTGATCGTGATGCAGGACAAAAAAAGCGAGGATCTGGCTCGGCTCGTCGTCGGCAAACAGGTCAAGGGGGCCGAAGAACAACGATTCGCGCGCCACCCGTCCCAGGACCGAGTATACGTTGTCAAGATCGATCCAGACAAGTTGTCGACGAAATTCGAAGACTGGATCGAGACCGACCTGCTGGAGATTAACACCTGGGACGTCAAAGAAATCCTGATCAAGGATTATTCCGTGGAAACGGCGATGACCCTGCAAGGGCCTGCCATCACCAACTACAGCCAGCGGATGCAGATGCGTCTGTCGCTGGCAGATAGCTCCGACTGGAAACTCGAAGAATTGCTCGAGGACCGTGGCGGGAGTATGACATCCACCGAACTCCTTCCCGACGAGGAATTAGACAACGATCGCTTGCGCAAAGCGAAGGATGCTTTTGACGACCTGAAGATCGTCGATGTCGAACGCAAACCACCGGGGCTGTCCAAGGAATTGCGTGCTGAAACAGACTTTATGAGTGATGCCGACAGCCTCCGGTCGCTATTTCAACGAGGTTTTTATCCCGTGGATTTGCAACGCGATGGGCAGCTGGATCTACTCTGCGGCGATGGTGAAGTCCTCGTGCGGACGGACGACGGCATCGAATACGTGCTACGATTCGGAGAAATTGAGGGACTCGAAGACGGTGAGGAAACGGGCAGTCTGAATCGCTATTTGTTCGTCATGGCGCGGCTGTGGGCCGAGAAGTTCCCTGATCTAGCCGCGGAGGCCGAAGCGGATGGTGTAGACAACGAGGGCGCGGCTGATCGCGATGCGCAACAAGAGGGCGCTGCACAAGAAGACGACGACACGGAAGAAGAAAATCCGGGCGATGATGCGGATGAATCAACCGAAGAGGATCGTGAGCGCGACGAACAACAGGAAAAACTCAAAACAGCTAATGAAAAAATTGCGGAAATGAACGATCGCTTTGCCAACTGGTACTATATCATCTCCGAGGATGTCTTCAAGAATATCCACCTTAGTCGGAACGACGTCATTAAAACCACGACAGAAAGCAAGGAAGGGTTTGACGTGGGTACGTTCCGAGAACTGGAGCAGGAACTGGAGAAGAAGGACGATTTACCCAATGGCTAGTGGCTCATGGCCAATGACAAATGACTTACCGATACGTTTAGAATTGGTTAAACCCACTCGACTGGTCATCCAGTGGAGTGACGGAGAACAGCGGGAATATGCCGTGGAAGATTTGCGGCAACAATGCCCTTGTGCGACTTGTCGGGAAAAACGTCGGGAAAAAGAATCCGCACCGCCACCACTGTTGTCTGTGATTGCCCTTGAGGAAACTCAACCTCTCACAATTTCTGCCATGCAGCCCATGGGGAACTACGCCTATAGCATCCAGTTCAGCGACGGACACAACACGGGGATTTTTGCGCTGGATCTACTGAAAAGTCTGGGTAGTAAAATGACGACTGACTGATATGGCTCAGGTGGCATGGAGTATTTTGTCTTTGGTCATCTTCGATCGTCCGCTTTGGCTTCGGTCACTCATTGCGCAACTCTCGGCACCAGGAAAGACCCCCGTGACCACGGAGGCGTTGACACTTAGTATGGCTAGAAATGTTTGACTTCGGATCTCTGCAATCCCTGTGTCTGTGTTAAAAATCAGACCGTGTTGCATCAATCAGTGTTCGTCGAACCACAGGGACCGCAGAGAACTCGAAGGCACAAGCGTAGTTGACGAATCGGTTTCCCCAATAACCCAACCCGACAGGGGGCCCGTCTGCGGAGGAGTAACAACGCAAAAGCGGGTGCAATCCACGAAGTGTCAAAGCCTCCAAGGCCGCGGGGGTGGCAAAACGGTGGAGTCCGTGAAGATGCTGTCACTGCCACTTGCTCCCCTGTCCCTTTCTCCTTGCTCCCTACTACTTCACCGCTGATCGATGAATCGTTTTCCTTTGCCTTCGAAGCGAGGCAGGCTGCCGATCGGCACGCAGGTCACGTCGACTTTCAGGCCGAGTCGCAGCTTCAGTTCATTGGCGATGCGATCTGACTCGTGTAACCGGTCCTCCACGTCGATGCTCAAGGAATCCATTTCGCCCGTTTTGTGTGCGGTCATGCGATACTCGACAACTTCAGGGAAACTGTGCAGGATCTGCTCGATTGAACTTGGGTAAATATTCACGCCGCGGATGATCATCATATCGTCGATTCGCCCCAGAACTCCGCCTTCGAGCAACACAAAGCGGCAGGGACCGCTCGCGGACCAGCTGGGACGGACCAAGTCTCGCGTCCGATAGCGGATGACGGGGCATCCCGTTCGCCCGAGCGTTGTCAGGACCAGTTCGGACAGTTCCCCCTCGACGGCCGGTTGACCGGTCTCCACCGAGAAGAATTCGGCGATAAACTCCGCTTCGTTGACGTGCATACCGCGTGATTCGCGATCCGCATATCCCCACGGGCCGACTTCGCTGGCACCGCTGTGATCGATGACTTTAGCGTTCCAGGCATGCTCGATTCGATCGCGGACGACGGGCAGTGACCCGCCCGGCTCGCCGGCTACCACGACGCGCCGCACTCCCAGAGCCGCCACGTCTATTTGATTATCGTGGGCGATTTCCGACAGGTGCAGCGCGTAGCTGGGAGTGCAAAACAATGCGGTGGCCCGGCTGCTGGTGAGCAGCTCAAGACGCGCGGCCGAGCTCATTCCCCCGCCAGGGATGACCAGACAGCCGCGGGACACGGCTGCGTCAAAAGCACTCCAAAAGCCGATAAATGGGCCAAAAGAGAAAGCCAACATAACCCGATCCTCGACGCCCAACTCGGCGGCGTCCAGAACATATTGCCAGGTATCAACCCACCACTGCCAGTCCTCAGCCGTATCCATCACGACCAATGGCCGTCCCCGTGTACCGGACGTGCGATGAAATCGGATGTAGCGTTCCATCGGGAAAGTTAGATTTGCCGTGGAATTTGAATCGTGCGACGTTCGACTCAGCTCTTCTTTGTAGGTGAATGGTAAAGCGGATAGCTTGTCGAGATTCTGCAGCGGCAGGTCGAGTTTGCCAAGCTTTTCGCTGTAAAACCGGTTGTGCGGCAAAATTGTCGTCAGCAATTGATTGAGCCGCTTGACCTGGTGGGCGGCGAGTTGCTCCGCAGTCAAATGCTCCAATCGGCGTCGTTGCTCATAGCGTTGGTCGATCATGACCTTATGATACGGCGTCCAGGCTGCGGGCGGAACCAAGCCGCGGGTCACTCCGTCCTCCGATCATTTTTTTCACGGCAGCAACAACCGATCGCTGATCGCTATTTTGTTGTCGCGCCGGTCGTACGATCATGGGTATGTTGCGGGGGTCGGGGACAGATATGGTAATGAGCAAGCGATTGAGTGGCGGACTTGACCGAGCGGACGCAGTGCTCTGTCAGCTCCTATGGAGCAGGTGCCACAAGCCGTATGGCACCAAATCCTGATCGGCGTGACAGTTGCTAGGAGAGGCGCCGGGCGACCCTGACAGATACCCGTTCCGGGGAAGTTTTTGCCTTTGACTATCACCTCAACAGATCTCCACCGACTGGGAGCAGGAAAACATGGTAGAGCAAGATTCAAACTTACGGTTGGGCCGAACGGAGACAGGCTACATCGTCTACGTCGCGGGGCGAGGCACAGTGCGCGAGAGCCCTACGCTGCACGAATTCGCTCTGGGGATCGTCGAGGACGGCGCCTGCACCTTGGCGATCGACCTCTCTGGATGCGAATACCTGGACAGCACGTTCATGGGGTGCCTCGTCGATCTGTACAAGCGATTTGGCAAACAGTCGGCCAAGCGGTTCGAGATCATTGCGGACGAGGAGCGGAGCTGTTCGCTGCTAGCGGCGGCACACTTGCATACGATCCTGCCAATCGTTGAGCGTCATCCTCAGCTAATCGCTGAGTGCCTGGTTCTCGCACTATGTGAACTGGACCGCCGGCAACTCGGCCGCCACATCATGGATTGCCACCGTCGACTTGCCGAATTGGGAGGTCCCAATCAGGAGGTATTTAATCGAATTGCCAATCAGTTGGAGTTGGAATTGGAAAAGGAAATTGAAAAAAGCGGGTAACCCGTTAAAGAATGTGTTACGATTGGGGAAGCGACACGGTTTTGACGAAAAACCCGTAACAGTGCCGGACAAACCGGGCAGCACCCTGTCCGGGTCGTAACGCGTTCTCCGACAAAACCGGAGGACGTGTAAACTTGTGGGACGGATTGGAAAATCCGTGCTACGACTAAAGCAACTCCCGTAAGATGATATCCCAAAAATCCGGTTAATCGGCTATATCCTCCATTCCCACACAGAATCATGGAGGATATCTCAGTGGATGAACTCACACAACAGATGGTTGATACGATTCCAGACGCTGCTCGCAAAATGACTGGTCCAGAGCGGCGGGCATTTGAGGCGAAAGTTTGTTGGGACTACCTTTGCGGAGATGCACGACTTACGGAAACTGTTTTCGGATGGTCGCGGTACACAGTTGCTCTGGGACTGAATGAGCTACGAATAGGTAAAATCATTGAGGATCAGCCGCGAGCAGGAAGGCCGAAGACGAAAGGAAAGAACCCACAACTCGCCAATGACATATGCGATCTCGTGGAGCAGAACTCCCAAACAGACCCCAACTTTCAGAGCCTCTTCAAGGACACCCGCATGACGGCGAAGGCCGTGCATCAAGTGCTGCTTAAGATAAAAGGCTCTACCGATGAGGAGTTACCCAGTGAGAATACGATTGGCGTGATACTCAACCGCATGAACGATATGCTTCGGCCGATGCAAAAGGCCAAACCTGAAAAACATCAAGGAGGTGGATGCTACCTTTGGCAACGTGTATCGGATGAACGCAGAGTCGGACGCGTGAGAAGATTGCTTGCGGATCTCCGTGGATACCAAGGCAATCTTGAAACTGGGAGAGCTTTCACGGCGCGGTCAATCACGCGGACAAGAAGCCGTCAAGGCGCAGGGCAAGAATCTGAATGTCAAAGAGAAGTTGGTTCCATTGGGGGTATTGGAAGTAGTCAGCAGCGTGTTGACGCTCCTCTTCGGGACGTCATGCGAAACTAGTGATTTCATCGTCGATTGTCTTGAGAATTGGTAGGAGGACCGGAAGGATCAACATACTCATATTCGCGAACTGGTGACCAATCTTGATCATGGGCCGGAAATGGGAAGCGGACGCAGGCAGTTCATCCAACGGATGATTGAATTCGTGGACCGGTATCAACTCAACATTCACCTGGTTTACTATCCACCGCATCATCGTAAATACAATTCGGTGGAACATGTTTGGGGCATTTTGAAAAACCATTGGAATGGAACGCTCCTGACGGATCGCGAGACTGCCATTGAATGGGCGAAGACCATGACATGGAAAGGTATCTCCGCCATTGTAAAGATGCTTGCAGGAACCTGCGAAACTGGAGTCAAAGTCGGCACTCAAGCATTCAATAGCTGCAAGAACGTCTCTGTCGTCACCAACCACTTCCCAAGTGCGACGTGGTGATTAATCCGGCAACGGAGTAACAATGGGACAAACCTGGGAACACAGAAATCGGGAGTTGCCTAAAGCCAGTGAATGACTGGGAGAATAGGGAACCTGGTCGACAACACGTATTGACCACTGTGCCACCTGAGACGTTGCACTACATGGGTCAGCACACCACGCACCGGGAGCATAAGAGATGACACGGGCCACACTGATTGTCGTAAGCTTGACGTTTGCCGTTGCGGCCGAAGCTGGCGCCCAGAACTGGGCGAGTAATGTCTTCAAGGTTCGCAACCATGATTTCGGTAACGTTGCCAGAAACGCCAAAGCCGAATTTGTATTTGAAATCGAGAACCCCTACGCAACAGATCTCCATATTGCCGGCGTGCGGGCCAGTTGCGGTTGTACGACGCCCAAGATTCTCAAGAGCGACATCACGACTTATGAGACTGGCGGGATTCAGGCGGTCTACCATACAGACCGATTTCAAGGCCGCCGCAACGCGACGTTGACGGTGACGTTCGACAGGCCAATGTTCGCCGAGGTGCAATTGACTGTGAAAGGAAACATCCGCGGCGACATCGCGATCAACCCTGGAGTGATCGCCTTCGGTTCGGTCGACCATGGTCAAACAAGCGAGAAAAAGGCGCAAGTCCGGTATCGGGGAGTTCGGGCGTGGAACCTGGTCGATGTATGCGGAGAGAATGACTACTTCGATCTCGAATTGATCCCGCTCGGCACGAACTCGAATGTGTTTGACATCGTGGCCCGTTTGAAGCCTGACGCACCCTTCGGATTCTTTAATGAACAAGTCACCTTGGTGACAAGCGACCCCAATGCCAGCCAGTTTTCGCTACAGGTTGAAGGTCGCATTGTGCCTCCCGTGAGCATTAGCCCCGCCGCGCTCTACTTGGGCGTTATTCAGCCGAACCAAACCATTTCGAAAAAGATTGTGGTTCGTGGCAAACAACCGTTTCGCATCGTGTCGATCAATCCCAACGACGAACGGTTCGCTTACGAGCTGAGCGACGAGGTCAAAGCGATTCACATCGTACCGATCAGTTTTACGGCGGGCGACAAGCGATCCAAAGTCGTTGAAACGATCGAGGTCCTCACGGACATTGGTGAGGGCGTCACGGCAACTTGTCAAGCCGCGGCCGCCGTCATGGAATCAGTCGCCAGCAAGTGAGCCCGGAGGATGGCCGTTCGCTGAACGATTGATTTCCAGTCTTGGGTCGTATCTATCCATCGGCTGTAGGATGGCGTCTAGATGCTGTCCCGACGTCTACCTGCCACCTCGCGCAACGATTTCGGTACATGGTGGCGCCCGCGGTAGCACCATTGATTGCAGAATAGAGAATCGAGAATGTGAAATTCTGGAAAACGATCGTCATACGCGTACATATGTCGACATTCTTAATTCTCTATTCTGCATTCAGCATTCTTCATTCAGCCAACCGCGTGAGAACCGTTTAGTAGTCCTAGCGGCATCACAAAGTGGCGATGTTCAATTCAACTCATCCATCCTAACATTTCATGAGTTACAAATCCTTAACAGCGTTGACCTATTCCAGCCCGGTGTGGCACTTTTTACACGTCACCGTCAGCACCTGGGGGTCGATTCGGTGTTCCCCTTTTCGATACGGTGCCAGTTCGCCGTGACATTCGCTGCAGTCGAACTTGTTTTCCAGCGCTTTCGTGTGGACCTGTTCGAAGTGCCAATATCCCGGCCGGGGTTTCGCGATCTTAGCATCGATGTCGTGACACTCGGTACACTGTTGAGTACGGGCTGCCCCGACTCGCGGCTGCCTGCCGAATCGATCCAGGATCGAACGAGCTGCAACTCGTCCGGTCATCACACACGGACCCAAGAACGTTCCCTCGAGCGAAGCGTCGCCGTTAATCAACGCCAGCCCGGTTAACTCACCCACGGCGTATAGCCCGGGAATCGGGTAGCCCTGCTTGTCTACGACTCGGCAATCCATGTCGATCGCGACTCCACCCATGCTCTTGCGGGTCAGCGGATATGTTTGCATCGCATAGAACGGAGAGGTCTCCAGTTTCGGGGATGCCGAATTACTGAAGTCCGGTTTGCCCGGTCCGAAACGCCCATAATCGATGTCCTCGCCCTGCTCGACCAGCTGATTGTATCGACGCAGCGTCTCCGCTAGGTTTTCCGCAGGCAGGTTAGCAAGTTCCGCAAGTTTTTCGATCGTGCAGGCCTTTTTAACCAGAATCGAGTTTTGCAGGATCAACCGATCGATCTTCTCGAAATCAGCCCAGTCTGATCCAGATACGTTAGTCTTCGACCTGATGGCTTCGTCAAAGACAAACCAACAGGTCACCCGTTCCATGCCCAACAGAGGTGGCATCACCTGCTTGGCCCACCCGTGCAGGTTGGCAAACCGTTTTCCCTCCGCATTGACCAGGATGCCCCACATGTTTCCCGCACTCAGACCCCGGTTGGTACCAGGAAAGCGAGGATCAGGAAGCCCCGTAAAATAATTCCACTGGTAGTCCATACTCACTAGTTCACCGCCGGCCCGTTCGGCCATCCGGTGGCCTAAGCCAATCGAGTGACGTCCGGAGCCGACCAGGATTCGATGGGGAAACTTGAACTCCCTTGGCCAGAACTCGCGGACCATCTGCAGGTTGTTCTGAAACCCACCGGTGGCCAGCACCACCGTATCCGCGGCGTTGCGTGTGGTCGTTTCACCGCGCAAGTCAAGCGTCTCTATTCCGACAACTCGACCCTCTTCGACCAGCAAATTGTCGGCTCGCGTATTCCACATGAAATGGACGTTGTCCAATTCCAGACACGCGCGGTAAATCGGCGTTACCAGCCCTATTCCTCGGTCCGCCGGCTGGTGATTCCGGTCCACCGAGTTGCCGGGAGTGGGTAAAACATCAGTGAAATGTACGCCCAGCTCAATCAGCCAATCGTAAATGTCCCGGCAGGAATGATCGACATAAAATCGTACCCATTGCTGGTCAGCCCCCTCGCCCCACTCGACGAAATCCTGGAAAGCGAGCTCGGGAGAATCTGCCAGGCCGACCTGACGCTGCAGTGGTGTATCGATAATTGATATAGCACCCTGAGACATCACCGCGTGTCCGCCAAAAACCGACAAGATGTCAACGACCGTTACGTCAGCTCCCCCTCGGCCCAATTCCAAGGCGGCCGAGAGCCCCGAAAGACCCGCGCCCACGACAAGCACTCGAGGTGCCCGATCGGCCACAATTTCTGAAACCCGGCCCACGTCCGGAACTGACTTTCCTGCCGACGGTCTGTGTGGGTTTCCATCGAAACAGCCGATTGCCGTGACGGCGGTCAAGAACACCGCCCGATTAGCGAGTGTGGCGATTTGAGATGTGTTCATGGGGGGTTCGCCAAACTTAGAGCCTATCCCAGAACCGTGGCATCGGCCCCCGGCCCGTGGGAGAAAACATGGAACACACGGGCTGGGAGCCCATGCTACGACCGAGTTTTAGGATAGGCACTTTCGCCAACCTTTTATAGGTGGCGCTGACAGCATCCCCTCCGACCCCACGTTAACACTGATCGGCACGGTACCTATGCTGGAAACCCCCGTCAGGGCCACCGAGGGCCTCTCCCAGCAACCGTTCCGCGTTGATGTTTCTTTGGCTCGAATGTAACGTACTGGCACGCTGAGGGAGTTGAATCAACGGCCGAATCGGTCGAAAAAGACGAGCAAGAGACATCGTTGGGATCGCGTCGTCCCGGCCATGGGAGTCAACCATGACCAGATTTCCTTCCACGTCAAGACGAGATTCATGAGTTGGTCGACGAAGAGCGTGGCGAACTGTACGATGCCCTTCATCCCTCAGAGCGTGCCACAGTACCCTTCACAATTTTGCATTTGGTCCATTCGCCGTTGCAGTTCGATGTCATCGTACGGCTTTAAATGGTTGTCCACGACACGACCGATTTATTCACCGACAGCCTGCTGTCGGTCCTTGACACCCACCAATTTGATCGCCAACTGCATCGCCGTCTGCATGTCGTCGCTGTTTGCCAAATTCTTGCCAGCGATATCAAAGGCCGTTCCGTGATCCACCGACGTACGTACGATCGGTAAACCCAACGTAACGTTGACCGTGTGCTCAAAGTCCATCAGCTTCATCGGCACGTGGCCCTGGTCGTGGTACATCGCCACCACCAATTCATACTTGCCACGTCTCGCCTGCATGAACAGCGTGTCGGCAGGGTACGGACCCTCGCAAGCGATACCCGTCTTCACCTGCTCGATGGCAGGAACGATAAATTGAGCCTCCTCGTCGCCGAACATACCGTTTTCCCCCGCATGAGGGTTCAAACCGCAGACGCCAATTCGCGGTGGCTTCCCCTGTAGCCGTACCATTGCATCGTGCCCCATCTCGATCGTCCGCCGGATTCGCTCCACAGTCATTCGCGTGGCGTCCAACAAACTACAGTGCGTCGACACGTGAACGACGCACAACTGATCGTTGTACAGCAACATCCGTGACTCTGGCACGCCACATAACTCGGCGATGTACTCTGTATGCCCACAAAACGGCTCGCCGTTCAACGCAACCGCCTCTTTATTCAGCGGCGCCGTGACGATTGCTTCGGTACGGCCCTCCAGACACAGTTCGGTGGCCAAGCGGACATAGGCCAATCCCGCCCGCCCACACGCAGCGCTGACCTGGCCAGTCGTCAACTCATCCCGGTCCAGCTGTTGAGCGTCAAGCACCAGTACTCCCGCCGAGTCGTCCGCATCGGCATTCTCCAGACTCGTGACGACTTGATCCGCCTGGAATCCAATTTCCTTACCCAACTCGCTTATCTGCCACGCTTCTCCCACCAGGACCCAGCGAGCCGACGCTCGCAGATTTTTATCGAGTAGTGCCTTAAGGGTCACTTCGAGACCGATCCCAGCCGGATCTCCTGCGGAAATGCAGAGCGCTGGGACTTCATCCGATTCTTGACTGGACATTCATTTGTTCCTGTGGCTCCTGGGCTTTACCATCTGTAATCTCCGTACCTCGCATCCGGCATCCCGCTGAAAGGCACCCTACTTTTCAGTTCGACTCATCTGGCCGTCAGATGCAAGAACACTTCCAGTAACGCATCGTCGTCGCCAAATCCACCCGCTTTGGTCACCACCGCCGTACCTGTCAATCGTCCCCCAACAAGGCGGCCCTTGGCAAGGCCGGGTAACACCTGTTGCTGAAGTTGGATCCCGGTCACCCCAGCCGAATCACACACTGATTTTGCCGTATCGCCTCCGGTCAGGACTAGTCCGGAAAATTTCTGCTTCGCTAAAACGGTCAATACATTTTCCAAAAGCGTTTGAGTGCCGTTTTCCCAGCCGATTCGAATGACCACATGTTGGCCACGGCCAACGGCCAACGAGAGGTCGCTGGGCGTATGATCGTCCAGACGCATCGACATCAAGTCGGCCCCCTGGGCCAGACGTACGAGCTGTCGAGTCGTGACAGGGTTGTGGGACCCCACAAAACAGACGATCGGCGGACCCGTTGGGTTCACTCCGTCATGCAATTTCTCCGGCCCAATGCCCAATTCGGCGGAAAGGCTGGGGAAGTCCTCCATCGTACCAGCTATTCGCCGCGCCAGCTGCGCGGCTAGACTCGCAGAACCAACTGGCAAGACGTCAGGCAACAATGCCAACACGGCCTCTGCCAGATTGGCCAAATCCGCGTTGTCCTCTGCATCCGCACAGCAGATTCTAGTCCCTTCCGCCATGGCATGACGCAACCTGTCCAATAGAAATTCTCCACCGCGGTCAACTTCGGTAGCCTGAATCTCATCGATGTCGTATGTCGATTGATCTCGAAGTAGGGTTGGCAAGTGTTGTCCCGACGGATGGCACTCCTCACCCAGCAGAAGTTCGCCATTGACGAGCCGTCGTCCCATATCTGGAAACGCAGGGCAGACCAGTGCGAGCTGCTGCGGACCGCGTTCCAAAACCGCGTCGATCTCGGCACCGACGTTCCCCTTGAGCGTCGAGTCCATTTTCTTGTAAATCAAACAACGGCCACTTTGGACGATAGCGACATGGGCGTCACGGACCTTTGCCGCGGCTGCCTCGGGCGCATGCGATCGGCTTGTCGTTGACAAGACCAGTACATCCTCAGCTGGCTCGCTAGTCGGATCGACGTGCCAACAGACATGAACACCCAACCCATAGTCGACGAACTGAACACCTGTATCACAGGCGCCGGACAAGTCATCAGCAAGGATTGCCAATTTCACGGTTATGTTAGGTGTCGCCACCCTTCCCCGGAAACTCATCACGGATGATATTGGTCAGCTCGGCCGTCGTCTTGGTCATGCCCTGCATTTTTTGCTTGCCGATGACGAGAGTCGGCAAACGTTGGGCATGCGCGTGCATTAATTCGTGGTTCTCTTGAAGCATCTGCAGGACGACTGGATGGCGTACTTCCTCTTTAAGCGCGCGTATTCCGATCAGTTCCGCCGCGAAACGCTTCGCTTCCTCCAGCGGGGGCATGTTTTTTTCGTCGGCCATCAAGTACTCGTGATAGGCGGGAAACTTGGTCCGGTCGGCGTGCCACACCGCCAGCGCTAGCCGCGTAAACTGACACGAATACACGTGCATGGGGTGTTCCTTCAGCACGTGATGGTTACATCTCTGACTCAGTGCGATGGGACGGATGACCACCGCAAACTGCGTTCCTAGTTTCTGCAGCGCTTCGTCGAGCTGGTGGTGTACCTTGCGGCAATGCGGGCATGTGTATGACATGAACTTGAGAATCAAGTGTTCCGCATTTGGGTCCCCGTACACCGGCAATG
>Ga0310123_10003319_pt1 | contig 12537 bp, 10 predicted proteins | sample CB6_AW_1057_MG_FD_203505 | JGI IMG/M metagenome (GOLD analysis project Ga0310123, IMG submission 203505) | Marine microbial communities from Western Arctic Ocean, Canada - CB6_AW_1057 | ecosystem: Environmental > Aquatic > Marine > Oceanic | place: Canada: Western Arctic Ocean | collected... | reverse complement strand
CCTCGTCACCAGTTCAAGATCCCGATCCAGGGTGCGATCGGTGGCACGATTATTTCGCGCTCGACCATTCAGCCCTACCGCAAGGACGTGACCGCCAAGCTCTACGGTGGTGACGTGACCCGCAAGAACAAGCTGCTCGACAAGCAGAAGAAGGGCAAGGCGAAGATGAAGCAGTTCGGACAGGTCAATATTCCCCAGAAGGCGTTCGTGTCGGTGCTGCGGGCTGACACCGACTAGCGGGGCAGGGTAGGGAGAAGCGAGGTAGATGGCAGAGCAGAACTACGGCGAGTCGTTCAATGACGGGCCCGGTGGCTGGTATGGCTGGATCAGCAACGCCGGAGGCCCCAAGCCGCTCGAGTGGCACGACGGGCAACTCACGTCGCGCAGCCCCTGGTGGATCGACTACAACCATGCACCACCGGGTGCCGGTTACATGCACATGGTCTTCAGCCTCTCGACCACGGGGCCGCAGGGTGAGGTCTACCGCGAGGTGGGCGGGGCCAACCGGTTCATCGACCAGCGGTGCCCGACGGATTTCGCCAATGCCGAGTTGACGATCGGGGTCTCGGGCGAACTGCAGGCCCTGGATTCGCAGCTCATGCTTTTGATCCAGGGCAATGTCGAGGGAATCACCAGCGGGTGGTTGTGCAGTGGCCAGCCCTTTGAGGTCACCGAATCCTTGACCGAACAGACGATCGTGCTCGACACCGATCCGACCAACTGGACGCCGCTGGGTGTGCGTCACGACCGAGGCGACATGTACGGGCTCAAGCCGCTGGATCGTGTGCTGGCCGACGTCAACGTCAACATCATGCTGGTGCTGTTTCCGTTGGATGTGGCACCGATGGGGCCGCTGGATGGTGAGCCTCACATGCTGAGACCGGAACGCGACTATCCGGTCTGGAGGCACCGGCTGCCCGAGGGTTACGTCACGCTGTCCGACGTGCGGATCGACTTTGACTGATCACCCGGTTGGGGTCATCCGCTCTCGGATCCGTCGGTGGCCTACCTTGCTGCTTCGACCTGCCGCGGTTTGAAGAAGCCACCGCGGGAGGCGTCTGCCCGCGACGGGGCCTTCCAGCGGAGCACCTGGAGGTTGCGATCGCCGGCATCGCGGTTGTCGTGGACCGTGACGATCGTGTCGTCGTCGAGTGCCACGGAGTTCGCGTACAGGCCGCCGTGGTGCAGTTCGTAGACTGTGCGGGACCAACTGTTGCCGTCGTCGTAGCTGACCAGGAAACGCTGGCCGAACCGTCGGCCCATCGCGGTCGTCTTGTGTCCAAACGGCAGCACGATGGTTCCGTTCGAGAGGCGAACCAGGCAACCGGTCTGCTGCAGCCAGCCGGTGATCAGCTTCGGCCGGCTCCATGTGCGTCCGCCGTCCTTTGAGGCGACCACGGCGGTCTGTTTGAAGACGCTGTGACCGCCGACTCCGTAGGCGCCGGCCTTGCGACACTCGGCACAGGTCTCCCGACGATGATCCGGATCGAACCAGATCGGAGCCGCCAGGCGGGCTGGATCGGCGGGCAGCTTCTTGCGTTGATACCTCACGCTGGCAAGCAGACGTCCGCCGGGCAACGGCAACAGGTCTGCCTCGCAGCTGTGCGGTCCGAGTGAACCGGATCGTGTCCAGGTCTGACCGTCGTCGGACGAGAGGTACAGGAACGCCTGGAACCACTTCTGCGAGTCGGGGACCGGGCGTCCCGATCGCGCGGCGTTCCAGGTTTCCATCGGCAGACCGATGACTCCACCAGGCAGCCGCACGAAGCGTGCCCGGCCGGTCCCCACGCAGTTGAAGCCCTGGGAGGCGAGTCGGACCGGTGGCTCCCAGCTCTTGCCGCGATCGACCGACCGCACGATGTAGCACTCGGCATGGAAGGTCCCGGCATAGCTGTCGTAGGACTCTCCGGTATTGAACTGCTTGGTGTAGTGGAACAGGATCGTGCCGTTCTGGGTCACACCGCAGCCATCCATGTTGACGGCCAGCAGCTTGAATCCCGTCGGCACCGAGCGGTTAATGGGAACCTCGCCCAGGCGACGCCAGGTGAGGCCGCCGTCGGTGGAGCGCACGAGCGTGTTGTGAGAGTTGGCAACCAGTTCACCGGCCGGCCCGCGGACGACGACCGGCTGAGCGGCAGGGAAGCGGGTTGCGACCGCCCGCGACTTCCACGGCACCCGGCTGCGGGCAAAGGTCCTTGCCAGGTCCGGATGAAAGTCAGCCCAGGTCAGAGGCTTGGTGTCTTCAGCCTGCACGGTGGCCGGGCCGCAGCTCACGATCCCGAGCACGATGGCGAATATGTTCTTCATCGAGCGTGATCCTCGTCGAAGCAAGTCAGGCGAAAGTACCAACCTGCGGGATGGTCCTGCAATGATCCCCGACGGCTCGACTCACCTGGTGGCCACCGAGTTCACTTCACGGTCCTGGCCGGCTTCCAGCGGATGGCGAACAGGTCGATCGGTCCCTTCCACTTGGTGTCGGCACCGATGATCGAGAGGATCGTGTCGTCGGCCAGGACAACGCTGAAGCTGGGCTCGGCACGATCCTCGGTGTAGGAAACGTAGTACACCTCGTCGGCCCAGGTCCTGCCCTGATCGTAGCTGACCATCGCCCGGCTGCCGCGATGGCCCGGTCCGTACCGCGTGTCGTGGATCACGACAACGGTCCCGTCACGCAGGATCGCCGGGCACCCGTAACACTGTCCGAAGACCGTGGTTAGCGGGCGGAGTTTCTGCCAGGTGAGTCCCTTGTCGGCCGACTCGGCCAGGTAGAGGTGCTTGAAGCCCCGTCGATCGGTCGTGGCTGGATCTGCCGCGCGTCGTCCTCGCTGATAGCGCAGCGTCGTCAGCAGGTTTCCCGAGGGGGTCGTGGCGATGTCACCCTGCGAACACCAGTCGGCCAGCTTGTGAGGCCCCTGCCAGTTGCGACCGCGATCGGTCGAGCGGTACAGCATCAGGCTGTCTTTGCCGGAGGCGCGAATCCCGTAGAGCTTGATTCGGCAGAGCAGGGTTGCGTCGGAGAGCAGGTTGAGGCCAAACACGGTGTACCGGGTGAACGGCTCGGTCGGCAGCTTGATGCTGCCGATTTTTCTGGCGGTTTTCCCCTCGTCGCCGGACGCCCAGACGTGGACTCGGCTCGCCTTGCTGAATTTCCCGTCCTGCCGGTCCTGTGTCACGGCGATCATCGTCCCGTCGCCCAGGATCTTGAAGAAACCGCTCGCCAGGTCCGGTGACCGCTCGTAGGACGTCCAGTTCCGTCCGCCATCGGTGGACTTACAGAACAGCGTCTTGCGGCCGACATAGACAACGCCGCGAGGCCCCATGGCCACCAGTCCCCCTTCTTCACCCGTCCCGCCGGGCAGCCTGGCCTTCTCCACCGCCACTCGTCCCAGTCGTCCGGCCCGTGCGTGCAGGAAGTACTTCCCCGCCTGCATTTCCTTCAAGACACCGGCTGAGGGGACCGGCACGTCTCCCAGTTGACCCGTCTCAAGTGGCGGGCTGGCCACCACCTCGGCAAGATCCCCGGCGGTGAGCAAGACCATCGCCGACACCATGACCGTCAACATGCCAACGGCTCGCCTGTTCCATCTCGGAGCAGCGACGTGTTCCATCCTGGCCGTCCTGTGTTCTTCAAGAAGTCAGTGAGAGACGAGTCGCTTGAAGGGCCACCCGGAATCAGATGATCCGGCTGACAGATCGGCGGCTGACCGCACGCTCGAGAACTGTACCACAAGGATGGTCCCCCAGATCTGAACCCGGCCCGGACCCTCGTGCCAACCCCGGTCCAGCTGGAATGTGTCTCCACCAGGACGAGCAGCGGCATCTGCGGGTCACGACGCCGCCCGAAGCCGGTTCCGTTCCTCGAGCAGGTCGTCGACCTTTGCGCTGGTGGATCGATGGTCCGCTTCGGATTCGGCGAGCAGCTTCAACTGGGAATCGACGAGCCGGTCCCAGCGAGAGGCTGAGAGGATGACCGGATGCTGATCGGCGGTCATGGTTGGCCTGGGCTTTCGGACGAACAGGCGACGAAGTGCGGTCGTCAGCGACAGGCCGACTTCGAGCATTTCGAGTGGAAGGTTGGCAGCCTTGAGGGCTGCCATCTCAACCCGAGAATCGCGTCCACCGTAAATCGGCAACCAGCGGCCCAGTCGAGCGGCATTGTCGCGAATCAGGAACGTGGCCAGTCGCCGGTGCGAGGCATACATCTGTACGGGATAAGCGAGGTTGCCGATCACCGGAAGGAGGCCAACAAGCAATGCCTCGCCGTAGTGGACTCCCCGCCCGAGATTCCGAGCCATCCGCCAGAGGGTGATCCCGGTCCTGCAGGCGGGCGAAATCACAATCGGCAGCAGGCACAGAAGATCTCCGGTGAGGGCGAACGCGAAAACTCCGCCGATCTTGAGGGGGATCAACAGCGGGGCGATCAACTTCACGCTCAGGTGCATCCCGAAACAGCGTGCATATTCGTCGAGATTCTGGGAGGACGCTTCACTCTGCAGAGCCGGCAATTCACCCGGCTGCAGGCGTCCGGCCTTGTCCCAATCGTCAATCGCGGCGCGAATCGCGTACTTGCCGAATTCGCGCTGAAAGCGGCCGGACACCACAAGCAGCAGTATCCTCAACAGGCTGCTCCGACGGTGACCGCGATCGGAGAACCAGCGATGGGCCGCCGCAGGGAGGATCTTTGAGAATGCCCAATTGCTGATGAACCGCAGAGACAGTTTCGAAAAGACCCGCGTCGGTTCGACACGGCCTTGCTTGCGCCAGAGCGTGGACTTTCGTTCACAGTAGGCCGTCACGATCTCGTTGCGAACCCGAGTGTCTCGCAGCGCGTCTTTGAAGCGTTGCCGAAATGCTCGATGACCATGGAGCCGCTGGAGCATTCGGCCCACGGAGGTGGGAATGAAGCCCAGCCAGTAGATGGGTCGAGTCAGGAGTCGAGAACTGGCCCTGAGCCTCTCGTCTGTGGATTCGTCGACCAGGTTGTTCTGCTTCCAGATGTCGAGGCGACGAAGGCGATAGGCATCGCGGAAGCGACGAGACACGATCGGCAGGCCATGGCGGCCGGCGGCGATCTCGGCCTGTTTCCACAGACGCGAATGTTCAATCAGCCGGTCGGCGTCGGTGACAAGGTGTTGGAACCGGTCCGCTCCGAGCTGTTCGAGCAGAACTGCTCGATGGGTTTGGATGAAATTCAACAGGGTCCGGGGATCGTTGTCGTCGAACAGCGGGAGCGATCGGATCCGCAATCCGGCCAACAGGTAATAAGGGACCAGCATCGCCGGGATCCCTGATTCGAGATCGACGATCACGTAGCCGTCGTCGACACGCAGCAGGTTGGCCGTTGCAACAATGGCGGCCTTGCTGACCTGCCAGCCAGACCCCACCAGGCCGCATTCGCGGAACAGCGTCTCGAGCCGCGACATCAGCTCGAGCAGCTCTTCGATTTCTTCAGGCGTTCGGTCGGGTGAAATGGTGGATTTCCCAAACCACCTCCGGCCGGTTTCCCGCACGACGCGAGGATTCGCGGCGGCCGGTCGAATGCCTCGCCCGCGGATGAGTTCACTGGCCAGGACATGAGCACGGGATTCTGCATCCCAGCGGACATAGAGCGGCTCTGCAACGGCGGCTTCGGGAATCAGAGCTTGCACCAATGCAGCAGCGGTACGCCGCCGATAGAAGCAGGCCAGGATCGCATCTGCGGAAGCCTGGTAGGCGAAGGGGGACTGGAACGCACAGCGGTAGATCACTCGCGTGAGTAATCCGGGGGCGAATACCTTCTCGACGCAGAGTCGGTCGTTTCCCGCGGCGTCCCGTGCTCGCACCAGCACGGCTCGGGCAGCACGGCCCTTGCCGAGTGTGAGGATCGGTTCGATCTGGCTGGGCGTCCAGTCGCCCTCAGCCGACAGCAATCCCAGGTCCATCGACTGGGCGATGTGCCCAGAGCCGATCACTGCTCGTTCCGCTTCGAGCGAAGCCTCTGGCATGGCGACAATCCATGCGTCCGCCCGACTCCTGGCCGCGGACGCCACCCCTTGTGCTTGTTCAGGCGACGATCGAGATGGCTCGAGGGTCGCTGGAAGTGCCGAAAGGTATCGAAAGGGTGCATTCGCATCAATGGGATTGTGGTGTCGAGGAAAACCGGGCGAGATCGCGTGTGTCCGGTGAATTCTCTCGGCCCTCGGTCGGCTCTCTCGTTCCCACTGGCACAGACTGAAACGTGGGAAGGTCAGGGCGTGGCCGAGGTCTTCTCCAGCATGCCACGGGCCAATTCCAGGAGCTGGTCACTTTCCGAGTCGGTTTCGGACCAGCCTTCCAGAATCAGAACGGCTCGTTGCAGATGGCGTCGGGCTTCCGCGTGACGGTCGGTTTCCAAGTAGAGACGGCCGAGACCGACGTGGATGGCCGGGAGGTTGTCGTCGAGTTTGAGGGCCTGTTGCAGGTGACGTTCCGACTGGTCGTGGTCGCCACGCGCCTGCAGGGCCAACGCCAGTTGGACGTGGGATTCGGTTCGTCGCGGGTCACGTGAAAGGACAATCCGGTGATGCCGGATCGTTCCGTCGATCTCTCGTGTGGCCGAGAGCAGCATTGCCAGATGGAAGTGGGCCTCGGTGTTCTTTCCGTCACTGAGCAGGATGGCGCTCTCCAGGGATTGCCTGGCCTGCTTGATCTGGCCCTGCTGTTTGAGCTGAATGCCCAGTGTCAGGTGGGCGTGGTCGTGCTTGGGAACAACCGTCGCCAGGTGGCGATACCGTCGCAGCACCTGGGCATCGCGGGCCACGTGATCGCTGAACACGTAGTCGTTCCACCACTGGGACGCGGCCAGGGCGACGACGGCCAGCAGGAACGGGGTCCACTTCAGTGCGTGGACGGATCCCTCGGTGAGCGGTCGGGTTTCCGGGTTCTGCGGGGCATCGCCGATGCCCAGCCCGGCTCGTGTTTCCTGTTCGCGGACCTTCCAGATGAACCCGTCGAGATAGAAATGCAGCAGGGTCGAGGTCCAGATGAGTGAGACCATCAGTTCTTCGAACGACTCGACTTCCAGGTACTGGGGCAGTCGGGAACAGGCACCGTAGGCGGCCACCAGCGCGATGTAGACGACAAGCATCAGCCGGCTGCGACGAAACAGCTGCCGGGTCAGGCCTCCGACGGGGGCAGACTGTTCCACCCGCTTGCGGTTGAACACCCAGACGATCGCCAGGTACTGGACGTCGTGGAAGATCTCGAACAGTGCGATGCCCACGATAATGTTGTCGATCATGACCATCGCGAACCACCAGAAGGCGAAGCTGATGGCCATGGCGAGCAGGCGGATCGCGGTGGCCGGTCGGAAGCGAGACCTCTGTGAGAATTCGTGGACCAGGAACACCGCGGTGATCACCGCGGTACCGATCAGCCAGGCATTGCGGAAACCGCCGATCCCCTCGGCGGGAATCAGTGGCCCCCCCGAGCGGTGGAACGTCTCGAGCAGTCGGAAGACCCGGCCGTCAGAACAGATCATGCCGGCACCGAACCAGGCGACACACATCAGCCAGTCAAGCCGGGCCGCGTGGGGGCTGGCCTGCCCGGTCTTGGCCGCGTAGATCCTCAGAAAACCGTAGACCTGCATCAGCCCATGCCAGAACCCCCACAACGCGAGCACGACTTCCATGCCGTCCCGCAGGTTGGTGAAGAGCAGGGGGACCGAGATGCCCAGCAGCACGAGCGGTCCCACGGTCAACCGGACTCGAAAGCGCTGAAACAGCGCGCGATCTCCGTAGGCCCTCAGCATTCCGGGCAGGTGATGGCCGGTGGCTCCCAGGGTCCCGACGATCGCGTAGATCGCCTGGTCGGAGAACTGTTGCCGGGAGAGGAGAATCAGGGGCAGGATCAACAACGGTGTCGCCACGAACAGGGCCAGGTCAGCCACTGGGCCGAGAATCCAGCTCGATGCGGGCGGCGGCGACGTTCCCGCCGGAGCCGTCGATGCTGCCTCGCTCAACGGTCTCTCCCCATTGGCGGCCGGCGATGATCGATGGCGGGTGCGGGCATCGAGACGGGTGTTCTGGAAAAACGTTCAACCTGCTGAAATCGTCCCCCATCCTAACCTCTCGGGCAGGATGGGATGACCGGCCGACCCAGGAATCGCAATGATCTCTCGCGATGTCCGGTCGTAGGTCGCTCAGGCCGGTTTGCGGATGTTGACCCACGTATGCACGTGCGGTTGACCGCGGAAGTACCAGACCATCGACGGACCCTCGACCTGCCAGACGTCCCAGACGCGGTCATTGCCGATGTCCAGGTTCTGGTAGTAGGCGAAGTGCAGGTCGTCGAATTGAGCCTCGATCAACTTCATGCACTCGTCCACGTCGACCTTGCGGAACGGCGCCAGGACATCGGTCATCACCTTGCGGGCCAGGGTCTTCTGGTCACTGGAGAATTCTGTAACCGGAACACCGTGAAGAGCCACGTCCTTGCCTCGCAATTCGACCGTCTTCTGTCTTTGTTCCGGTCGGGCGTCGCTGCGGAGCGCGAGTTTTCTCTGCTTGCCGTCCAGGGCCTGGAACAACTCGTTGGCCCGCCGGGCCTGGTACCAGTAGATGTTGCCCGGGTGATCGGGTTTTTCGTTGAAGCCGGCAGCCGCATGTCCATAGAAGATCGGGCCGCCGAATGCGGCTCCCTTCACAGAGTCGCCGTCGCATCGCCGAGTGACGTGCCGGCCGGCAAATACGAACTCGAACTCCCTCGAGCCGGGTTGGCCGAACAACGCCACCGAACATCCATCGAACCCGCCCTTCCGATTCGCCTGACGATTGTCGTGTTCGACCTGGGCCACCACCTTCTTCGCGTATCCCTCGCTGTGCAGACCATTGAAGATGTCGCGGATCAAGGCCTGCTGGTCCTTCGAAAACGTCGCACCGACGGTGGCTTTGGTGATGTGCCAGTTGTTGTTGACCGCCTGGCGGAGCGGATGGTCGAAGGGGAATGTCATCAGTTTCTTCTGGCTGCCGGTCAGCGTCTTGAAGAACTGGGTGACGAGCGTTTCGGAGGTCGAAGTTTTCGCGGCTTCATTCGCAGAGTTCGCCGGGTTTTCCGCCAACGGTGACAACACCGACGCCGTGGCGATTCCGGCGGTCGTGGTCTCCAGGAACCTGCGACGGGTGAGCTCCTTGTGTACTGGGAAAGCCGGGTGTTGAGTCGGGCCGGACATGGCAGGCTCCTTCTTGGGTGTCTTCAACCAGAGACGACCGTGTTGAAGTGTCGAGTCGGCAAGGGATGGTCAGTGTTGGCTTATCGCCATTGGTAGGCGGCGATCGCGTTTCGCTCGCGGATGTAAATCTGCTGGCCGACGATGGCGAGGTGGCCCCAGGTCTCGGCTGTGGAGATCTTGCGGGAGTCCACCAGGACGAAGCGATCTGGATTGGCCTCGATCAACAGCAACTGACCGTCGTTGGTCAGAGCCAGGATGCGGTCCTTCTGCCAGACCATGCTGCAGTACTTGCCAAGCGGACGGTTCGAGATCCAGTTGATCTTGCCGTTCCGCAGGTCGATGCACGCAAAGCGACCATTCTTGAGATGGACGTAGGCGTGGTCGCCGACAACAGCCGGTGACGACATGTAGACGATCAGCTTGTTCTTCCACCCGTCAGAAATGGTGAACGTCTTGTTGCGGTACGTCAGAGGGTAATGCCCTGTCAGGCTGGCTCGCGTACTGGTGAAAATGCCGCCGCCGTAGACGATGGGTGCCAGGATGCATCCCTTGTCGTAGCTGTCGAGCACGCGTTTCCAGAGGACCGTGCCTCGGGAGGGGTCGACTCCGGCGATGGCATCGATGTTGGCCACCAGTAACTGGGGCTGGCCATGGATCACGGCGAAGTTGGGAGACGAGTAGGAGCCCTGGCCCATTTTCTGGCTGCTCTTTCCCGGGCGGACCAGGGATCGCCACACGCTCTTGCCGGTCTTCCTGTCGACCTTGACGAATGAGTCGGCCGTCTGGACGAAGACTCCGTCCTTGACGACCAATGGCGAGCTGACGAATCCGAGTTCGGGCAGTGGAGTTCCGTAACGGGCGTGGAAGTCGGCACGCCATCGCTCGGCCCCCGATTTGGGGTCGAGACAGACCAGCAGGTCCGGCATACCGGCGACGTACAGCCGTTTGCCGTCCAGGGCCGGCGTGGCGCGAATCCAGCTCCCCATGCTGGTGCCCAGTCCGGCAACCGTCATGGCACCCTTCCACTCGGCCTTCCAGGCCTCCCTGCCGGTCTGCCGATCCAGGGCGCGAACTCCCTCGTGTTCCTTGCCTCGGGAATACGTGACGAACACCCTGTCGGCTGAAACAACGGGACCGGAGTAGCTGGGAGGCATTTCGACGCGCCAGCGCTGGGTCAGGTGCGGGTCCTTCAGGCTCTGCGGCCACGTGCCGCTGCTCACGCGTCCATTTCGCTCGGGCCCACGCCATTGCGGCCAGGTCGGTTTGTCGGCGGCCCGCAGCAGACCTCCGGTTACACATATCCACAAGGCCGAGGCTAGGAGTACCGAAATTGGGAACCGTGCGACCGCCATTTGCGTTCTCCGGGGTTGAAGCCATCAAGCTGACGGGCTTGATCCTGTCGTGTCTGCCAGAAGATAGCCATCAGGTCCGATGTGGTACAACGGCCCGGGTCGAATTGTCGTCCGCATGTCGGCCCCGGCCGGACCCGTCGAATTCTTCGTGGTTTCGTGAAAGATCCTGCTCGGGTGGCTGTAGAGGTTTGTGTTGAGACCAACCGCCACCGGTGTTCAGGAAAGAAGGAATCATGGCACGCTACCGCACGCTTCTGATTCTCGCACTGGTTACCGCCACACAAACCGCTCAGGCGTTTCCACCCGTCATCGACACCCCTGGCAGGTTGCAGGCAAGCCGCGCAAAAATCCGGAACCCGATCGGGGGGGCGCTCGGCACCATCGATGGTGACGAGGTCATCGGCGATTAACTGCGGTCGCAGAACGACTTTGACCGCAGCCTGATTCGGAGCTACTTGTCGATCCTGGAAGTTGTGGCCGAAGAAGATCCCGCTTTGGCTGACGCGCTGGAGTCAGTGTTCAACGGGACCGCGGGTGGGGATGCGGCGTTGGAGGTGATGTTGGGCCTGCTTGCGATGGAGGCTCTCAATCAAAGCGATGGCTCCAGTACCAACATGCAATCGTCAGTTGTCAGGCGGGGGGGCCCGCTGAGCCTGAGATGTGACGGGTCGGTGGCATTTTTCATGATGTTGAACGTGCTGGCGATTGAAGCTGAGAAGTCAGCCGCCTGGATCGGTCGCAGTATTCCGTCCCACAAGGAGGGTCATTGATCGTCCAGGCAGCCCGGATCGGCGGCCGCGCACGAAAAGAGCCTCTGTCTTGCAGGGGCTCGCGGCCATTTGCGAGTTGGTACAAACCGGCCGGGTGGAGGATAGGGGTCCTGCACCCGGGTTTTTTCCCCGAGGGAACTAGCTCCACCCACCCCACGTCACCCAGAGACGCTGGCGAGCGGACCCGGTGCTCCCTCGAAAACTCCATGACACTGGCAATGAAGAACCACAAGATGTTCAACTGTTTCTCGGAGCGTGGTACCCTAACGATCCTACAGTTGATGCCGTGTAGGAACGCCGGATTACCAGGTCTCGGAGATGCCACCACGATCGACAGTCGGTTGAGCCTGAATGTGCGATGGTGTTGGTAGATGAGAATCGGTACATGTTGTTCACCAACTTTGTCGGTCGGCTGTGGGCCGTTGTGCAGCCAGCCTCCAGGAAACCACGCCGGCGGAGCAACCGGCGATGGTCTGCTGCTCCGGCCATCGAATTTCTGGAAAACAGAACTCTTCTTTCGTCAGCCACCAGCCTTGCCAGCGACGCCGGAGATGCGGGACTCGACCAGGGACCGGACGTTCAGACGGTGCCTGTGGCATCGTCCAGGTCGACGGCGGCGGAATCGACGGTGTACGTTCTCGACGATCGAAATCCTGCATGCAGTGTGACGGGCAGGTGGGTCTTGTACCCGCGTGCGGGTTACGGTGGGAGCCTGGGTTTTGCGGAGGCGGGCCATGGCGAGAAGCTGGCCAGTTGCACCTTGTCGTCACTCGCGGAGGGTGACTACCGTGTGACGGCGACCTGGGTGGCCCACGCGAACCGCGCGAGTAATGCGCCGTATCGTCTGGAGGTGAACGGCCAGACGGTCCTGTCGGGAACGATCAACCAGCGGTTGGCCGCCGATGACGAGGTGGCTGATGGTGGGAGTTGGGAAACGCTGGGGACGGTGACGGTTCCCGCCGGCGGCAGTTTGTTGATGGAATTGAGCAATGCGGCCAACGGCTACGTGATTGCCGACGCGTTGCGGATCGTGCGAGTGGGATCGGGCGGGAGCAGTGACGAGGGATCGTCGGGTCAAGACGATCAGGGGGCCGGTGGTGAGTCGACGGCGGCGGAATCGACGGTGTACGTTCTCGACGATCGAAATCCTGCATGCAGTGTGACGGGCAGGTGGGTCTTGTACCCGCGTGCGGGTTACGGTGGGAGCCTGGGTTTTGCGGAGGCGGGC
>Ga0310123_10003318_pt1 | contig 12538 bp, 8 predicted proteins | sample CB6_AW_1057_MG_FD_203505 | JGI IMG/M metagenome (GOLD analysis project Ga0310123, IMG submission 203505) | Marine microbial communities from Western Arctic Ocean, Canada - CB6_AW_1057 | ecosystem: Environmental > Aquatic > Marine > Oceanic | place: Canada: Western Arctic Ocean | collected... | reverse complement strand
TTCACTTCGATGCCCTCCTCGGCTACCCTCAAACCGAAGACGCCTTCGTAGAGCCCCAGCATCAGATTGAAGTTGGCTGGATAGTTGAAGGACCTCGCCGCCGGCCGGCATCTCCCTCCGGCAAACATCTCGCCCGTTTCCGCACTGTATGCCTCCGCCATATACCTTGGTCCGAGACCCTCACTCCACCAGTGCAGCTTGAAGAGCTTCTTCAACATGAAGTGGGCCATCTCGGTTTGTCCCGCCCAATAGAGGCCCCTGACTATCTCCATCTGATAGTGCCAGACCAATGATAGTGCCAGACCAAACCAACAATCTCGTGGTTGTCGGGATCGTAGAAGGGACTGTCCCAGGCCAGGGATGGCAGCCCGTAGGGTCGGTTGAAGGCCTTCGATTCGAGGTTCTTGACCAACGCCTTGACCTCATCAGCCAGACCACGCATTCCATTCATGAAGAAGGAGGCCAGGAAGCCGGTGGTGAAGGAAAATGCATGCTTGTGTACGGTCTGCTGACCATTGGAGTCCACGTCCACGTACATCCCCAGCTCGGAGTTCCACATCAAACGGTTGACTTGCTCAGCTAGACTCTGCGACTTCTCCGAATACACTTGGGCCTTCTGGGTGCGTCCGATGGCTCCTTCCAGGAAAGCCAGGTCCGACAAGGCCCCTGCCAGGAAGGCATTGAGATCGCAGTAGGAGGCACGGCTCCCTCTGTACTTCTCGGCCAGGTCCATCCAGGCGTAATCTCCTCCAATCGTCCAGTAGAGTCCCAACGCCTGGTTGAACCGGTTGTCGTCGTACCACTTCAATCCCATCTCCAAACGCTCAATCAGAGGAACTCCCTCGATTTCTTGCGTCAGGAAAGCGGTGTCCCCAGCGAACTCAACGTACTTCCTGGTGATCTGCGCCAGCGTGCTCGGCCCCCCATCCATCATGAATGGATCCTTCTGCACGCGCCCTTTCCCACTGTCGAAGTAGACGCCCCTCACCCCCGGGACTTGCCCGTCTTCCCGTTGGGTTGACCACATGATGCGCACAAAGTCCTTTACGGCCTGAGGCATCCAGTAGATGACAGCGGCGGCGGCCTCCATGTTGTCAATGTTTCCAATCACCTGATCGTGTAGATAACCGCTGTAGTTGGTGCTCCACTGCCCATTCGGGAGGGCATCGTCGTCGATATCCCATTGGTTGATCCTGAAGTTGGCCCACATCCAGTAGTGGGCCCCCACGAACTGATCGTCCGGGCAGCTGAATTGGGGGATATCTTGCAGGAAATTGTTCCAGTACGCGGTGGTCTCGGCCAAGCGTGCTGCCGGGTCGGACAGGATGTAGCCGGCGTCTTCCTGCGCCTGCTGAGAATCCTTAGCGATGGATCGGACAAAAGAAAACTCCTGTGGACTGCCCGGCTCCAGGTTGATGTCATGCTGCTCCAGGATGTTGTAGACATCGCCCGAGAACATTTCTGACAAGGTGAACTTCCCGTTCTCCAGGGAGCAGCCTGAGGCCATGCCCGTCCCGGGTCGCAGATCACATAGCGCCAGCCCCTTGTCGATCCAGGCCTTCTCTGCCCCGAGGTCTCGCGGCCTCTTGTCTCCGAAGCCCAGGATCTCCCTGAAAAGACGCAGCTTGAGTCTTCTTGAAGCCTTGATCCTGACGGTGGTGCAGTAGGCAAACCGGCCTGGCGGTGCAAAGCTGCGGGCTTCCAACTCGAAGTCTTTGAACTTGAGACGCCCAGATATGCTGATCCGGACGGAGCGAGACCCTGGCTTCCTGGGCATACTCCAGGGACAAGGGATACTTCTCTCCTGTTTCGGCATCGTATACAGCCGAGATTATGTCCCGATCCACCGGTGGCTTGACGCTGGCCCGGATAACGCTGCTGCACAAGCCACTGACCTCCAGGCGTCTGATATCGCACCGAAACATCACCCGGTTGTTGCCATAGGAAGCAGGTAGATTTCTGACCCTGCCGGGGTCGACTGAATACTCCAGCCAGGCGCAGGCATCGGTTGCAAGTGAATTCGCTTCAGGTGCGGCCTTCGTTTCGCCAGCACCGCTGGGCGAGACAAACGTTGGGACTGTCGTACCGACCAGTGACGCGGCCAGCAGTTCTCGTCTAGTCAAGGGGCTCATGTTTCATCCTCGTTGTTTGAGGCCGCTTGCGCGGCCCGGAAAGGTATCATGACGCTCCTCCTCTCACACTTGTCCCGTCAGATAGAGTCCTTGGGAGGCAAGTGTTATGCGAGTCTATGCCAGCTGGGATTCTGGCATCGGTATACGGACAACACAAGCATCGAGGTCCATCAGGGGTTGTGACACACGGCGACCCATGGGAAACTGTGATTCTCGATATGGGCCACAACCCCGTTGGGATTGACCTCACTCTTGATGATACCTAACCCACGCTTTCCATAGGGGGTTTCAAAGTATGACAAAACTCATGATAGGGACATTGTTCTTGAGCACTGGTTTGCTCGCGGGAGGTGTCCGTCAGCCACTGCCTCCGGGCGAAGGCTCTCAAGAACAGGAAGCGCTGGAAGAGAAGAAGTCACCCTTCATCGAGCCCCAGGAACGCTCCAAGAGAATCCGCCGCAACCCCGGCTCCTGGAATCCCATCGTCGATCTCACGGATATCTTTCCCGGTAACCGGGCTATGAATCGCCACGGCGTATTCGAACTTTACGACGCGGCGATCGGCGTCAAGCTCCGCGTCGAGCAGGCCCGCCGGTCGAAACCGCTCCTGGACGCGGTTGCGGAGTGGGAGAAGGGACAATTTATCGGTCCACTCTTCATCTGGGAAGCCGAAGGCCACTTCCACATGATCTACGAGTGCAGCCGCGCCAGCTCAACCTGCTATGCGAGGAGTTCCGACGGCTACCACTGGGAGCGGCCAAACCTGGGTGAGGTCGAGTTCGAGGGCTCGGCGAAAAACAACATTCTCCGCAACGGAATCAAGGGAGCTACGGGTGTTTTCATCGATCCCCATGCCCCCCAGGCAGAGCGCTTCAAAGCCATGGGTGGCGACATGGCCTGGTACGACCCGGCCACCCTGCAGCCGCTGGACGGCGAGGAGGCGATGCGGCGATGGAACGCTCAGGTCTATGACGAGGACGCCTACAAGGGTCCCCGGGCCGAGATATGGGGCCGCACCCTCGCTTGGATCTCGGCGGACGGCCGTAAATGGAAGGAGCTGGAGGAACCGCTGGGCAATCGGCCCGTGAACGGCGGAATTTCCGCCCGCTACGATTCCCACAACGATGAGTACATCGCCTACCAGCAGATCATGGGTAACACGGCTGAACTGATGCCAGGCATCGGCACCGCCCGCGTCGAGGAAGAGACGCAGCGCCGCACCATTGGATTCTCACGCACCAAGGATTTTCGCCGTTGGCCTGCACCCAAGTTGATTCTGGCTCCTGATGCCCAGGATGACCTGGATATCTCCTTCTATGGAGCCAACTACTTTCCCTACCCCGGACGCACCGACCTTCACGTCATGATGATCCCCGTCTACCACCAGCTGATCGACCATGTCGACACTCAGATAGCCTTCAGTCGAGATGGCCTCTTCTGGTCTCGGCCCGAACGCCGCCCTATCCATACGGTGGGGACGCCCGGCAGCGGCGAGGACTCGCAGGTACATACCTGGCGCAATGGACTGGTGGAACTGCCGGACGGTCAGTGGGCAATGCCGTATACGGGGATGTCGAGCCTGCACAACGCCTACGGGGAAAAGCAACTCTTTCCGCGGGGTCGGCCGATCCAGATCCGCTACGCACTCTGGGATCCGCACCGCTTCATTGGCATGGAGGCTGACAACGAAGGCCGGTTCACGATACCGACCATCTACCGCCATGGGAATCAGCTGCGCTTGAACTACCGCTGCGCGGTGGGGGGCTGGATACAGGTGGAGCTCCTGCGCAAGAGTCCCTCCATGAACCACGCTGACCTGGGTCCCGTTAAAGGATTTAGTTTCGCCGACTGCGAGCGACTGACGGGTGATGAATCCGCTCGCGTCGTGACCTGGAAAGGCAAGAGCGACCTTTCAGGGATCGGTGACACGGGAGCGATCCGCATCAAGATGTTTCAGGCCAAACTCTTTGCCTACAAGTTCTAGGAGAATCAGTGGACGCCCCGGTTCAGACGTTCAGAAGAATTCTAAAACGTGAAGCCGTCGGAGCTGTCCTGCGGCTTGTATCCCAACACCTCTTGCGCGTGAGTGGTGTCCCGGATGGCCCACTTGTTGTTGGAAACAGTGTCGAAGATATCAAATCGCAACGACTCGGGAGCGCTCAGACACAGATCTATCATCTGGACGCAGTCTCCATGGCTGAGCCAGCCCGACACATGACGCTGGATCTCCGGACGGTTGCTCTTCAACAGGGCGCCGATCCTCAGACAGATGATCGACATGTTCCACTCAGCGGAGTACATCCGGCCCAATACCTCGCCAAAGGCCTTGGTAACCCCATAGAGATCATAGGGCCAGTAGGACGAGTTCTGGTCCAACATGTCCCATTTCTCAGGAACCTTGTCGTATTCGCCCGCGACAATTTCCTTATAGGGCGAGTGATGGTACTGGGGGCCTAACGTGACGGCGCCACTGCTGGCATAGATGACGCGCTTCACGCCCTGAATTCGCGCCGCCTCGTAGACGTTGCGGCAACCCTTGATGTTGATCTCCAGATTGCCCTCCCAGCTGTGGACATTCCGGTTCTCGGCTGAAAGATGAAGCACCATATCCATTCCCTCGAAGGCCGGTAGAATGGCCTCGAAGTTAGCGATGCTGGCCCTCGTATTGGGGATCCCATCCACGTCACTCCGATTGAGTCCGCTGAAATCGTACTTGTGTCCCAGATTCCTCCAGGTAAGACCACCTATGTCTCCGCTAGCACCCGTGATGAGGACTTTCTTTTTTGGATCTGCCATTTTTGTTACTCCCTAGGGTTGAGGGCAACCGCCGCTAACCAGAAGGGGCGGCACGGACTGAATCAGTCCAGCCCGAAAGTGTATTCCAAGGTACCCGACAAGGTGCGAGTGAACGGGCAGCAAAAGCATCCACAAAAGGATCGTGAAAATAGGAGTACAGTGGACATGAGCACTCTGCAGAGAAGGACTCTGTATTGACAGAAAATGCATTATATGCCCGCCTGGAGACGCGGTCAAGACGGTCCTATTGTCCTCTTTTTTCCTTTGCCCTTGCCCCGGCCTAAGACCTCGAAAAATCCCAAGATACAAGATACAGACAAATTCCAAATCACAGGCACCAAGCTCCAAACGATCAACTCTCATCCCCAACCAGAGTTTCTTCCTGAATAATCCCATCGCAGGTTTGACCCCTCGATCGTCAGCCCCTACACTCCCCGAAGCAATCTCGATCGAGCAGCGAAGAAATGAGAAGGTCCTTATTCATTCCATTCGTCTGTGGAACTATTGCTCTCCTAGGTCTTCTCTTCTCGAGTGCCTGTTTCAGCCGTGAAGCCGCTCTGGAGATCCGCCAAGGCGACCACATCTCCATCATCGGCAACACGCTGGCGGAGAGGCTGCAGTATTTCGGACATTTCGAAACGCTTTTGCATGCCCGATTCCCCGGACACCAGCTGGTCGTCAGGAACCTCGGCTACTCCGCTGACGAAATCGTCTTCAGATCTCGGTCCTTGAACTGGGGCAGTGCCGACGACCATCTCTCGATGGCGCAGACCGACGTCCTACTTGCATTCTTCGGCTTCAACGAGTCGTTCGCGGGACCTGAGGGACTGGAACGATTCAAGACTGACCTGGCTGAGTTCATCGAGCACACCAGAGATCGGAGATACAACGGCGAGTCCACTCCTCGACTGGCTCTGATTTCACCGATCGCCCATGAGGATCTGGGGAACCCCAACCTCCCAGATGGCACCGCCAACAACCAAAACCTGGAGCTCTACACCAGAGCCATGGCCGAGATCGCCCATGATTATGAGGTTCCGTTCGTCGATCTGTTCGAGCCGTCACGTGATCGGATGAAGACCTCCTCCCAGCCGCTGACGATCAACGGAGTGCACTTGAGCGAGGCCGGCTATGCCGAGATGGCACCGCTCCTAGACCAGGCACTCTTCGGCTCCCACCCGAATCTCGAAGCAGTCGCCGCGGAACTTCGGGCCGAGGTCAACGAGAAGAATCTCTTCTTTTTTCACCGCTACCGAGCCGTCAACGGCTACTACATCTACGGGGGCCGATCCCAGAGAGATCACGGCAATCCCCCCTTCACCGATGCCTATGTGCTCGAGAATGAGCGAGACAAGCTGGACGATATGGTTCATGTCAGGGACGAGCGCGTCTGGAAAGTTGCCCAGGGACTGCCCGTAAGCACCGAAATCGATGACGGCGGAACCAGGCCTTTGTACGATGTCCCCACCAATTTCAAAGAGAAAATCGGGATCCTACCGCCGGAGCAGGCCCGCAAGCATTTCAAACTGGCTCCCGGATACGCTGCCAATCTCTTTGCCAGCGAGATGGAGTTCCCGGAGCTCAAGAATCCGGTCCAGCTCAACTTCGACAGCAGAGGCCGACTCTGGATTCTGACCATGCCCGACTACCCGATGTTCCAGCCCCCCAACAAACCCAACGACCGGCTGCTCATCCTGGAGGACAGCGACCATGACGGTCGCGCAGACGAGCTCACCGTCTTCGCGGACGGACTGCACGTCCCCACCGGATTCGAGTTCGGGGACGGGGGCGTTTACATCGCACAACAACCCAACCTCATGTTCCTGCAGGATACCGATGGCGACGACAGGGCCGATGTCCGGAAGCTGATCCTTCATGGTTTCGACTCGGCCGACTCGCATCATTCCATCGGTGCTTTCACCTGGGGGCCGGGCGGCGGTCTCTACATGCACGAAGGCACTTTCCACCATACCTCGGTCGAAACCCACTCGGGGCCGGTGCGTAACGCTCATGGCGGCGTCTATCGGTACGACCCTACGACACAGAACTTCGAGACCTTCGTCACCTATAACTTCGCCAATCCCTGGGGACACGCCTTCGATTCCTGGGGACAGAATTTCGTGGCCGACGCTTCGGGCGGGCGCAACTACTTCGGCACGGCCTTCTCCGGAAAGGCTCCCCCGTTTACAGGCCAGCCTGACTTCGGTCCCTTCAAATACACCTATCGTTCCGAGATGAAACAGTTCATCGTCAAGCGAGTCCGTCCCACCGCTGGGTGCGAGTTCGTCTCCAGCCGCCACTTTCCTCCTTCGGCTCAGGGGAACTTCTTGCTGAACAACGTCATCGGTTTCCAAGGGATTCTGCAACACCGGGTCAAGGAGGAAGTGTCCGGCTTTGTGGGAATCGAGATCGAGCCAATCCTGTTCTCCTCCGACCGAAACTTTCGCCCCACCGATTTGCAGTTCGGGCCAGATGGGGCGCTTTACGTGGTTGACTGGTTCAATCCGCTGGTCGGCCACATGCAGCACAACCTGCGAGACCCCAAGCGGGATACGACTCATGGTCGGGTCTGGAGAATTACCTATCCCAGCCGGCCCCTGTTGGAACCGGCCAAGATCGCGGGCCAGCCAATCGGGGCCCTTCTGGAGCTTCTCAAAACCTATGAAGACCGGACACGCTACCGGGTGAGATTGGAGTTGAGAGAACGCGAAAGGGACGCAGTCGTTGCAGAGCTAGAAGCGTGGATTGGGGACCTCGACCCAAGGAACGAGGGCTACGAACACCATCGCCTGGAGGCGCTCTGGGTGCATCAGCATCACAACGCCGTCAATACCAGGCTGCTGAAACAAGTGCTGCGCTCATCGGACTACCGGGCCCGAGCGGGAGCCACGCGAGTCCTGGCTTACTGGCGCGAACAGATAGAGGATGCCCTCGATCTGCTCCTGATTCAGGGAGGGGACGAGCATCCGCGAGTCCGGCTGGAAGCGGTCCGGGCCTCCAGCTTCTTCGAGACCCCACGAGCTGTCGAAGTGGCCTTGGAGATCATGCGACACCCCATGGACGACTACCTCAGCTACACGCTGGGAGAAACGATCCAGACGCTCAAGCCTCATTGGCACCCGATCCTTACCTCGGGTCAACCCTTCTTGGCAGACAACCCCAAGGGGACCGAGTATCTCCTGGAGCGCCTGAGCCCTGGCGAGCTTCAGAATACCGCACGGAATCGGTCCGTCTACACGGCTTTGCTTTCTACTGCTGGAATAGGAGAGCAGTACCGCCTGGAAGCTTTGAGCGGTCTGGCCAAGATGAACCAGTCCGGTGAGATATCGGAGCTTCTTTCGGCGATACGATTGGTCGATCGGGGAGACTCGTCCCAGGCCGAGCCGATTCTACTCGATCTAGGCCAAATTCTGGAGAGGCGATCGGGTTCGGAGCTGAATTCCAGCCGCGGTGGTCTGGAGGGGCTGCTAACATCTGCCCGGCTTGCGCCAACCCGCCGGCTTGCCAACGTCGCGCTGATCGTGGCAGATCAGGGGGTGGAAGGCTCGTGGAAGCGGTCCTCGAGCTCGGTCCAAGCACTGCAGGACCTGGCCGAGAGTATCCCTCTGATCTCGGATCCTCGATTGCGTTCCCAGACTCATCCAAAACTGGAGGGGCTCCTCCGCAACTTTCCCCCTCAGCTAGCCGGGAGGACGGCAGAGTCCCGGTCCGCCGCCGAAGTTGTACGCACAGCTGCCATCGAGGCGCTGCCCTCGATCCCCAGTTACCAGACCGAGTCGCTTCACTTGCTGGCTGAGCTTGTCTCCTCGGGCAGGATGCGTGTAGCGGCCATTCGAGCGGTCCAGCAGCTGCCCAGGGAAAAGATCTCCAAGCAGGATCTCCTTCCCCTGGTAGCAGGAATCGTGGATCACCTGGCCTCACTTCCGCCTCGGCGACGCACCTCAGAGGATGCCCTGAATGCCGCCAAGCTGGGGGGGGAACTCACGGACCTGCTTCCTGCGGATCAATCCAAAGAATATGCCGTCCGATTGTCGGATCTGGCCGTCACAATAATCGCCATCAAACCCCTCCCGAACCGGATGCAGTACGACAGGAAGGAAATCTTCGTCGAAGCAGGGCGGCCGGTCGAGATCGTCTTTGAAAACGTGGACATCATGCCCCACAACCTGCTGGTTACCGCCCCCGGTTCACTGGTCGAGGTAGGGATGGCGGCCGAGCGGATGGCTACGCGTCCCGATGCCTTCGAATTGCAGTTCGTGCCCAAGACGCGAAAGGTCCTCTACGCCACCAAGCTGCTCCAACCCCAGCAGATCGAAAAGCTCCAATTTACGGCGCCTGGGAAATTGGGAGACTATCCGTACGTCTGCACCTTCCCTGGCCACTGGCGCACCATGGTCGGAACCATGCACGTCGTCGATGATCTTGAGAAAATCTCCCCAGATGTTCTGGCGGCGGCCGAGCCCGCCGATATCGACTCCAGGGAATTCGTAAAAGCCTGGAAACTAAGTGACCTGGCCGGATCTTTAGGACGTCTCGACGCAGACCGAAACTTCGAGAATGGGGCCCACTTGTTCACGGAGCTTTCCTGCAGCAAGTGTCATCAGATGAACGGCAGTGGAGGTCAGACGGGTCCTGACCTGACCCTGGTCTCAGACAAGTTGGCCTCCGGAGAACTAGACCGGCTGGCTTTGCTCAGAGAGGTCGTCGAGCCCTCCGCTGTCATGGACGAGAAGTATCGGGTCCAGGTCATCACGACGGAGAGGGGTGTCATCCTCAGCGGCGTCGTCACCTACGAGGATGAGCATGTAGTCCGCCTGGTCGCCAACCCTCTCGAAAGCGAGGATTCGGTAGAGATCTCCAAGAACAGCATCAAGGAGAGGTGGGAATCGACGATTTCAGTCATGCCGGAAGGTCTGCTCAGCACCGCCTCTTCCCAAGATATCCTTGACCTGATCGCTTATGTCGCGACCAGAGGTGGACTCAAGCCCACCCTGGCAGTGGGAAAAGCTGGTGGTCGATGACTGGCATTTCACTCCCGACGGCGAGCCCAATCTGATCGATGCCATCGAACAGGATCGCCCACCATCAACCCTCGGCGATCCAACAGAGCCGCGAACGACTTGAGCCGTTAGCAAAATGAGCCCAGGTTCCGAGGAGAGAGCCGGACAACTCTTCCCCACGCAGTGGCGCACAAATCCCCAGTAGCCGGAACTTTCTTTCCCGAATGGGGCCAGGGCTTCCTGGGGGCGGGACTTACCTGAAACTTCATTGGCAAACGTAGCTTTGGCCTCCAGACCGAAGTATTCCTTCGAGCCTTTGGCTCGGACGGCGGCCTGGAGACCGCCGCCACGGCCGGGACTCCAAGTTTCCTTCTCGAATGGGGCAGCGCAGCGGGGGGGGCACTAACTTGAAGCTCGGTAGCGGTTCAGCCTTGGCGGCTGCGTCTCGAGGGACCGGGATCGGGGGAAGCGGAGGCAGCCGTTTCCAACTCTCGAAGCCACTGCCCGATAAGGGGTTGAAATTCCACCACTCGCCCGACCACGAGTAGAGCTGGAGACTGGATCCCAATCCGTTCGGTCTCCCTGACGATGGAGCGAAGGGTTCCTATGGCCTCTCGCTGACCTTCCAGAGTTCCCGCCTCGAGCAAGGCAGCCGGTGTGTCCAGCGGGCGTCCGTGAAGCACCAGCTTGGAAACGATGCCTCGAAGGTTTCCCAAGGGCATCAGTACGACCAGGGTATCGGTAGCTGTCGCTAACTTCTCCCATTCAACAGGCTGTTCTGTGTCGGTGCCCTGATGACCCGTGATAATGGCAATCGAGGAGGAGACGTCTCGATGCGTGACGGGAATGCCTGCCGCCGCCGGTACAGCCAGGGCTGAGCTCACGCCCGGAACAATCTCAAAGGGGATCTTGCTTTCGGCCAGGAAAGTAGCCTCCTCTCCTCCTCTGCCGAAGACGAAGGGATCTCCTCCCTTGAGACGCACGACCTGTTTTCCCTCCTGAGCCTTGGAGGCTAGCAACTCGTTGATTTTCTCCTGAGGGAAGCTATAGTGTCCACCCTTCTTGCCGACGAGAATCCTCTCGGCTGAAGCTGGCGACAAGTTCAGTACTCGTGAATCAACCAGCCGGTCGTAGACGACAACGTCAGCCCGATTGAGACAGCGCAGGCCTTTGAGAGTGAGCAATTCAGGGTCACCGGGCCCGGAGCCCACCAGGAAGACTCTGCCTACTCGGGAGGAAAGGCCCCTCACTTCACCTCTCCTCCAGAGCCCGCTCGATGCGCGCCCGCACCTCTGATGGACCTTGGCGGCGGGTTGCTTCAAGCAGATCCAAGTCTTCCACCAGGTGGGAAAAAAAGCCTTTGCGGTCATCGAAGGAAGAGAAACGTTCCTTCACCCGAGGGCGGATCTCCCCCAAGGCCTGGAGCAGGTCTCCGTATTCCGGTCCAAACTGGGACTCCAGTTGCCGACGTATCCGTTTGGCAAGAGCGGGACTGCTACCCGAGGTAGAGATGGCGATCACAAGGTCCCCTCGGTGGACCAGTGCAGGAGCGATGAAGTTGCAGTACTCTGTCTGATCGACGACGTTGACCAGGATCCGATGCTCTTCGGCGAAGTCCTTGATTCTTTTGGCGATCGCCGTGTCTTCCACGATGGCCACGATAAGGAAGACATCCCTGGCCTCGTCGGGCACGAATTCGCTTGACCGCCGAACGCGGCCCCCCGCCCGATCCAAAGCTTTCGCTTTTTCCTCGGCAAGATCGCCGTCTCCGACTACCAGGCAAAGGCGTCCCTTCAGATCGAGAAACACCGGGAAGTAGCTCATTTCGGCCATCGTAAAATTCCGATTAATCTAGGCAAACAATAGCGTAGGGCCGGCGTTCATGTAAAGCCGGGAGGCTCCGGTAGAAGGTCCTAAATCTGGAGGCCGCGCGCCTCATGTCGGACGTAAATGCAACTCCTGCACTCTTTCGCCATCTGGATAAGCCTAATGCTAGCGAAACGATTCTTACAAACAGTATTGATAGTGGGTATGACCTGGTCCGGCGGGATAATGTTCGGAGCGGAAGATAAGATCGCACCCGACAATCCTGGTGATCTGAACGCCAAGAGCAAGTATAAGGGAGCGGTTTCCATGGTTGACCTTACTTGGCTGGATCAGTCTGGCAACGAGCTGGGATTCGAGATTCTCCGGTCCGACAATGCCGAAGAATTTCGGCTTGTCGGCATGGTTGGGGCTAATACAACTCGCTTCACCGACGAGGTCGGAAAATATATCACCGGTGCTTTCACTTATAAGGTGCGAGCCTTCAACCAGTTCGGGAAGAGCTCGGATTCCAACGTAGCCTCGGTCTGGTTCTAGCCAGTTCTTCTTGAGTCCCTGTCCACTCTCCCTACGGCCGACCGTTTCTGGTCGAGCAGACTCCCGCCGCGAGCAGGTGTGGGCGCTTCTGTTATCATTGATCTGTACTGGATGATTTAAGTGCAGGACAACACGCTTTCCTTCAATCTCGAGCCCACTTTTCGTTGTAATCTGGGTTGTGAGATGTGCCCCCGCTTTTCCAGCGAGGACCCTCATCTCGACATGTCGATGGATACCTACTCGCGGATC
>Ga0310123_10003317_pt1 | contig 12540 bp, 12 predicted proteins | sample CB6_AW_1057_MG_FD_203505 | JGI IMG/M metagenome (GOLD analysis project Ga0310123, IMG submission 203505) | Marine microbial communities from Western Arctic Ocean, Canada - CB6_AW_1057 | ecosystem: Environmental > Aquatic > Marine > Oceanic | place: Canada: Western Arctic Ocean | collected... | reverse complement strand
CCGTGATGCAGAGGCTCATCGCGCCGCCGACCGTCATGCCGCCGTCCTGGAGCCGCCCAAGCACGAACGGAGTCGCGGAGCCCAGCGCTGCGCCGAGATGGTATGACAGGCCGGGCCCGACGCCCCGCACCTCAGTCGGAAACCGCTCGGTCAGATACGACGGCGCCATACCCCAGATGCCGCCTCCGCTGGCGCCCATGACGATGGCGCCGATGACGAGCACCAGGGGATTCGTCGAGCCGAGGTAGGCCGGCAGCACGGCGAGTCCGATTAGCGCGCCCGCCGAGATCGCGCCGCGCCGGCCGAGCCGCGTTTCCGATGCCCGCCCCCAGAGCGCCATCCCGACGATCGCCCCGAGGTTGAAAGCGAGCAGGTACCCGAGCGTGCTCAGGCCGGCCTCACGCAGAAACGTCGGATACCAGAAGCTGAGCGAGTAGTAGGAGAACATGAAGGCGCCCATGAGCAGCGACGACTGCACGGTCGCCCACCACAGGTCTCGCCGGAAGAGGCGCAGCACCGAGACCTGCTCGGTGACCGCCTTAGGACCGGAGTCTTTCAGGCGGCGCTGGCGGGCAAGCCAGACCGGACTCTCGCTGACACCCGACCGAATCCACAGCACCAGGAGCGCGGGGATGACGCCGGTCCAGAACATCACGCGCCAGCCGAGTGTCGCCCCAGCCGCGTCGCTGAACGGGTCCGGTATCGCGTTGAACAGGGGGTAGACATACTGAAACGTCAGCGCGGAGAGGATGTAGCCCCAGTAGAAGCCACCCTGCAGAAGTCCCGAGGCGAGACCGCGGAACTTCGCCGGCCAGTGCTCGAGCGCGAGCGGCATGCCGGCCGCCCACTCGCCGCCCATCCCGATTCCGAACAACGCACGAAACGCGAACAGCATGGCATAGGACGTGGAGAAGCCACTCAGGAACGCGAAGATCGAGAACCAGAGGATCGACAGCATCAACGGCAGCTTGCGCCCATACCGATCCGCCATCACACCGAAGCTGAAGCCGCCCACCAGCCGGAACATCAGCGTGACGGTGCCAAGCGCTCCGGCCAGGGCGCGGTCGACGGTGAAGCTGTTCTGGATGTCGATCAGGATGAAGGTCAGGATGGTGAAGTCGAAGCCGTCGAGCATCCACCCGAAAAACGTGGCGAGAAAGGCCTTCCACTGTTCGCGGGTCACCTGCCGATACCACGGCAGCTCGGGTACGTTCGCCATTGGCGGACACACCATAGCAGATGCTCCGATCTTCCTTCTTGGAAAGCGCGTCTCCCAGATCATCAGGCGCGAGCCTGCGCGCTATCCTTTTAGTCAGGCGGAGACGCCACCCGACGTCCCGGCAGAGGCGCGAGCTCGTATGGAGGACTTTGCTGGCAGGATGCGCGCCGGTGCCCAGTACGGTCGAGACGGCCTCGTCGTCCTCAACTTTGCCAAGGACGGCACTGCCGAAGGGCGCAAGGCCAACTCGGGCTACGGAGACGAAATGCTCGCGTTGATGGCCGAAACTGGCGCCGGCCCAATTCACATCGGTCAGGCCGTCACCCTAGAAGGCGTCGCTGAGTTCGACCAAGTGATCATCGTCTACTATCCCGGCATCGAGTTCTTCGCGGAGATGGTCCGGAGCAAGTTTTACACTGGGATATTCGGCGGAAAGCAACTCGGCGATGATCTCTCATCCTTGACCATACCTCTCCTGCCGCATCTCTGACTGAATCGCGCTCTCCAGGAAGATCCGCGCGGTCAAGGGCCCTCGCACCGCGGAAGGCCATCCGATGAAAGTCCCACCGGAAGATCCGACCGGTGTCCTCCTGGCACTTCGGACGGCCACGCGTGTAAAATGGATGACCGCGCGGAGCCAGGGGAGACGAAGCATGCACCAACACTCACTACCATGCGCACTGCTGGCTATTGCACTTGGGATCGCGACGTGGGCGACGACCGTTGGTGGCCAGTATTCGATCACCGTGAACAAGGAGCGGCTGGTCAACGCGCAGAATGAGCCGCAGAACTGGCTCCTCATGAACGGGGACTACGGCTCTCAGCGCTTCTCGAAACTCACCGAGATCAACCGGGACAACGTAGGCCAGCTTCGGATGGTCTGGGCGCTCGCGCTCGGTGGGATCCAGGACACCGGCCAAAACGGTCCCGAGGCTGAGACGAACCCGCTCGTCGACAACGGGTTCATGTATACGAGTGACGGGTGGGGAACTGTATACAAGATCGACGCGCGCCAGCCCAATCGTGGCGAGTTCGTCTGGGTGGCCGACCCGGGAGTGGACCACGAAGGCAACAGGTCGCGCACCCGCGGCATTGCGCTCTGGGAGGATCTCGTCCTCGCCAATCTCCCGGATGGCCGCGTCATCGCCATCGATCGGGACGACGGCGAGATCATCTGGGATGTTGAAGTCGCGGGGAGGAATGAATTCGGCAACCGGGAGCGGTTCCTGACGGCACCGCTCGTCGCCGACGGGGTCGTCATCGTGCAAAACGGCGCCGGTGACGCTGGCACCCGGGGCTGGGTCGCCGGACTCGACGTCCGCAGCGGCGAAGAGCTGTGGCGCTGGTACACGGTGCCCGAGCCCGGCCAGCCCGGGAGCGAGACCTGGAAGGACGACCACCACGCTTGGAAGACCGGTGGGGGGGGCGTCTGGCAGACTGGATCGTACGATCCGGAAACGAACCTGTACATCTTCGGCACGGGCAACCCGTTTCCGATCTACGACCCGGAGTTTCGTCCCGGCGACAACCTCTTCACCGACTCGGTGGTCGCCCTCGACGTGGCAACAGGCGAGCGGGCCTGGCACTTCCAGTACACCCCAAATGATTCGTGGGACTACGACGAGGTGGGTGTGCACATGTTGTACGACCTGGACATCGACGGCCAGATGCGGAAAGTTGTATCCCACTTCGCACGCAATGGCTTCTTCTACTCAGTCGATCGACTGACCGGCGCGTTCATCAGAGCCGGGCAGTACGTCAACGAGCTGAACTGGACCGCGGGCATCGATCAGGACACCGGTCGGCCGCTAGATTACGACCCAAACCTCGACGTGCAGATCTACAACCCGGAGGCTCGGGCGTTACGTGCCGATCGCGACAGAATGAAGCGGGCCTGCCCGACCTGGCACGGTGGGGTCGCCCACCAGCCGCTGGCCTACAACCCGGTGAAGCAGATTGCGTATGGCGTGGGCACCGAGGGCTGCTTCTCACAGAACGGCGCCGCGGTCGTCCCGTTGTCACCAGAGGGCGGCGTCGACCGAGCGTCGAGTGAGCGCCGCGAATACACCAGCGACCTGTACTACGGTGCGGTGACCGCAGTGGACGCGGTCACGCATGAGGTCAAAGCCAAGGCCGTGACGGAGATTGAGGTGCGGTCAGGTATCACCGCGACGGCCGGCGGCCTGGTGTTTTCCGCGCTCCAAGACGGCTGGGTCATCGCATACGACGACGAGACACTCCAAGTGCTCTGGCGGTTCAACGTTGGCACCCCGCTCAAGGGCGCTCCGGTTACCTACGCCGTCGGGCCGAAGCAATACGTTGCGGTGCAGACGAGCGGTCGGCACCTCCACCCAGTGAAGTACGACAATTTGGAGAACTCGAGCTACTTGTTCGTCTTCGGGTTGGGCGACAATTAGGAGGAGGGCGACATCAGACATCGATACCGCACGGCGATGTGTGGCATGGTCGCCGTCGTTGCGCTGACGCCAATGCTCGCAGCGGCCCAGTCACCAGAGGTGCCCCGTGCCCCGTGGGGAGCGCCGGATCTGCAAGCGGTCTGGGACTATCGCACGCTCAGGCCGCTCGAGCGGCCTGAAGAGCTGGGGGATAAGGCGTTCTTGACCGAGGAAGAGGCGGTGAGCCGGGGTGCCGGAAGAAGTGGCAATGAAGCTCACCGGGCACGCCACGCGGGACGTGTTCCGGCGGTACAACATCCTGACGGATGAGGACATCCGCGCTGGCAGCGAACGCCTCGCCAAGTACGTCGCCGAACTCCCCACAGAGCAGACGGTCGTGCCGCTACGGGCGGCCGCGTCGGCCGAACACGGACAATCCTGGTCGTGTCACGCGACCCGGTGTCTCTAAGTTGTTGAAAGAAATGGCGGGGTCGACGAGATTCGAACTCGCGACCTCCGGCGTGACAGGCCGGCGTTCTAACCAACTGAACTACGACCCCGCAAGGGTCAAACACAGCCAAAGCGAAGGCTGGTGGGCGGTACAGGATTTGAACCTGTGACAGCCGGCGTGTAAAACCGGTGCTCTACCCCTGAGCTAACCGCCCGTGTACTCATCACGGACCAGGCTGCCGACGAAGCAACCATTATACGATCGATCCTAACCACACCTTCAAACTCAGCAGTCCGAGCGATGCAACATATCCCAGCAGCGCTCGATGCTCGCCGTTTCGGACGGCCTGCTCAAGACTGAAGGGACGCGAGGACGCCTCGAGTGTTCCGCTGGCGTACCCATCATAGGCCGAACCAAACTTCTCGCGAAGCGCGGCCTCCTCCACCGTGATGGCGACCCACAGCATCACGGCCAGGTAGCCGAGCACAACCACAGCGACCGAGAGACTGGCCGCCGCTATGACGAACCCCACACCGACGATACCGGAGCCCAGGTAGAGGGGATGTCTTGTGAAACGGTACGGACCCGACGACGTGACTTCCTCGCTCTTTCGGACGTGCCCGGCGGCCCAGAGCCGAAGCGCCTCCCCGCATGCGCTGACAAGCCCACCCATGACGACTGACGAATAGGTCGGATCGGCCAGGAGGAACGCGACCGGTGCCACGACAAATCCAAGGGTCACGCGCAGACGAGCGATGCGAAAGAGCCACCGGCTCGATCGACTGGCGTTGAGGTCAACCATGACCGTCGGAGATCCCGAGTCGCCATACGACGTTCGTGAAGACGTCAGCGACAGAGACATCGTCGAGACAGGTTCGCCGCTGGCGGCACCGCCTCACGACGACGCCCGGTGTCCGGGACCGCCAGGTCTCCTCGCAGCACCGACAGTTCCCTCGCGCCGACACAACCCGGTCGGTGGGCGCCCACGGACCATTCCTTACTGGATCGCTTGGTCCATAGATACCCACCACGGGTGTGCCGACCGCTGCGGCCAGATGAAGCGGTCCCGTATCCCCCGCTACGACCAGCGCAGCATCGTTGAGTAGCGCGACCAGATCGGGAAGACCGGTCGGGGGAGCCATGACAGCACCACCATTGGATGCGGTCACGACCGCCTCCGCACGCGCCTTCTCGCTGGGTCCCCACGATACCACCGACCGAAGTCCACACTCCATTCGCAATCTACTCGCAAGCTCACCGTATCGTGAAGGACCCCAGCACTTGCTCTCCCAGGCGGTTCCTGGATTCAGTAAAACGACTTGCCCGTCCCCTGCGACCTCCAGCCGGCGCCGCGTTTCTGCGACGACCGGAGACTGGGGGATGCGAAGAGGGAACTCCCAATCCTCCAGGTCTGCGCCCAGATGCCTCGCAAGCCCCAGGTTCTTCTCTACCACGTGACCAGAGTCGTCAACGGTGGCGTGCTCGGTGTGCAGCCACCGAGCTGCAGTCTCTCGCAGCTGGGCCGGTTCGAATCCGACCACTCGACGGGCCCCGGACACCCACGCAGCCGCGGCGGACTTCAACAGACCCTGCAGGTCGAGCGCGACATCGTATTGCTGCTCCCGCAGCTCGGCGATTATTCGCTCGAATCCGACGATCCCATCTGGGTTCACGCGGGGCCATCCGATCGATCGCTCCACCGCCGGGACCAAGTTGACCAGCTCGCGAAAGCGCTCGTCGACAAGCCAGTCGACGCGGGAGTCGGGAAGGGCGCGGCGAAGCGCCGCCACCACTGGAAGCGTGTGGACGAGGTCACCCAGTGCGCTCAGTCGAACGACCAGAATCCGCATGTGGTGTGTGGTGCCGCCGTCAGGCTGATCCGGCGTGCTTCGCCAACCGGGCGATCCGCGCCAGCAGATCGTGCGTGGAGTGCCCCTTCGGGTCGCCAACGATCGCCGTCCGACCACCATAGCCGCGAACCGTCTCCCGTTCAGGTACCGTCTCCACGGTGTAGTCGGCTCCCTTGCAGTGAACCTCCGGGCGAAGTGCCCGGAGTAGATCTGACACAGTCGGCGTCGCAAACACCACGACGTAGTCCACCATTTCCAGCGCGGCCACCACCTCGGCTCGCTCGGCTGCCGGCAGGACCGGTTGTCCCGGCCCCTTGAGCGCCATCACCGATTCATCACTGTTGATAGCCACCACGAGACGGTCAGCCTCGGCCGCCGCACCGGCGAGGTAGCGTATGTGTCCGACGTGCAGCAGGTCAAAACACCCGTTGGCGAGAGCGATAGACTGCCCGGCTTCTCGGTCGGCGGCGACTGACTCGAGCAACTCGGTATGGGAGACGATTCGACCCACAGTATCCTCAGTCCGCGAGGTCGGTGACGACGGCGTGTCGAAGCTCGTCGCCGGACGTCGTTGCCGTGCCGCGCTTCGTCACAACCGTCCCTCCGGCGTAGGTAGCCAGTCGCGAGGCCTCGTAAAACGACGCACCGGCCGCCAAGGCCAGTGTCATCGTGGCGATCACCGTGTCGCCCGCGCCCGTGACGTCTGCCACCTCGTCGGATCCAAAGATTGGAATGTGAGTCGTTCGCCTGCCCGTCTCGAACACGGACATCCCACGACTCCCTCTCGTGAGCACGACGGCGCTCGACTGCGTTCTCCTGAGAATCTCTCGGCCCGCCTTCTCGAGACGGCGCGCATCGTCTCCGATCGAGATGTTCAGCATCTCTTCGGCTTCGGACTGGTTCGGCGTGCACGCCGTGAGACCACGATACTTCAGCAAGCCGTGACGGGAATCGACCAGGATCGGTATCGGATGCCGCCGCTTCCGCGTCGACAATCGCTTCTTCAGCCCCGACACGAAGCGTGGCGTGACAAGCCCGGAACCGTAGTCAGACACCAGCACCGCATCACATCCCGCCAGCGCGGCACGCGAGGCTCGTTCGACGTCAGGATCCATCGGACCGCCACGAAACGATGCCTCACGGTCGATGCGAACGACTTGCTGCCTGGCCGAGTGCAGACCGCCTGCGAGAACCCGCGTTTTGACCGGCGTGCGGTAGCCACGAGTCCTCACCACACCCGACCGGTCGACACCTCTCGGCAACGCCTTGATGAGCCGACGGTCGATCTCCTCATAGCCCAACAGACCGACGAGACGGGCGCTCCCTCCAAGACTGGCCACGTTGGCAGCCGCGTTACCCGCTCCGCCTGGACAGACGACCGTTTGGTCGTAGTCGAGTATGAGGACAGGAGCCTCGCGCGACACCCGCGCAACGTGTCCGTAGATGAACTCGTCGGCAATGAGATCGCCCAGGACGGCAACGCGCCGGTCTCGAAAGCTGTCGATGAGACCAAGCAACCGGCTCTCCAGCTCGTGATTACCTGGACGTGGGTGAACGGAACTCGGTATCGCCATCGTCGTCGTCTCGTCTACGCCTCGGAGTCAGGACTCAGAGCGGGTGTCCTCCACCGCCGGTGCATCCATAGCCAAAGTTCTGGGTCGCGACGAACATACATCTCCAGGAGATCGGTGCACCGCTGGGTGTACGTGCGAATCGGGTCCGGGTCGTCATCGGCCGGTGGCTTAATTGGTGCCTCGTAAATCATCCGATACCGCCCACCAGGCAACGGTAGCGCAAACACGGGAATAATAGGCGCTCCCGTACGGAGGGCCAGGGCAGCGAGGGCCGAGGTCGTCGATGCAGGACGGTTGAAGAAGTCGACCATCACAGCGCTTCGGTCCTGGATGTGTTGATCGATCATCATGACGACGGCCTCTCGCTTCAAAAGCGCTCTCAGCACGCCGCGAATGGCTCCTCGACGGGGAACGACCCGAGTCCCCACGCGCGCGCGGATCCTCTCTATGACCCGCTCGAGCAATGGATTGTCGAGTTTGCGTGCCACCACGACCATCGGCTTGTGACGGAAGCCGTGCATCATGAGCTGTAGTTCCCAATATCCAAAATGACTGGCGCAGAACATCACACCAGTACCGCGCGCGAAGGCTTGCTCAATCCGCTCCTCGCCCTCGATCTCGACGAGTCGCATGACCTCGTCGGCCTCCATCGCGTCGAACTTGATCAACTCGACGATATGCCGCCCAAAGTGCTTGAACGTATCCCGAAGTATCCCCAGGCATTCGTCCTCGGTCCGCGATGGAAAGGCGGCTCTCAGGTTGTCGAGGGCCTGCTGTCGTCGTCGTCCCTGCAGAACGCGAAAGAGCCAGCCAAGTCCGCTGCCAAGCCACATACTTGCGCGTCGCGGAAGGACACGGACGAGCGCCAAGACACACACGACCGCGGCATATTCGAGACGGTGGCGCATTAGTGTCCGGCATCACCCCGAGCCGCCGCCAGGCGTTCCTGCAGCCAGGTGCGAAATCTCTCCGCGGACGTGACGGAGATCTCAAGGGGCACCCACAGCACTGGAAAGTCAAGCGGAGCGTGAGAAAGGAGTCGAACGACATCCTTCTCGGTTGTCACCGCATGATCGGCGCCCGTCGCGACGAGTCGTTTACCGATATCGCCAACGTCGTGTCGGGTGTACGGGTGATGGTCGCGGAAACTCATCAGGTCGAGAACATCGTACCCCGCTGACGTGAGCCCGTCGACAAATGCATGAGGGCGGGCAATTCCCGCAACGGCAAGCACCTTGGCGCCCGGTCCAAGCGGGACAGCCTTCGACGTCTCAGCGTCTCTTGGGATGCCGAGCCGTCGGGATACGTGAAAGACCTCCGGTACACCTAGGCGGGCCGCCACTTCTGCCTCGTCATCACCTTCGACAACCAAGGCGTCGGCTCGCCGGGCCGCATCCACCGGTTCGCGTAGTCGGCCGAATGGGAGGGTTCGTGTGTCGGCCAGATCCTCCGACCCGATGACGAGGAGATCGACGTTCCGACTCAGCGCGAGATGCTGAAATCCGTCGTCGAGCACGTGCACCGTGGCACCAAGTCTGGTTTCAGCCAACCGGCCGGCCACGTAGCGGTCCTCGGCAACAACCACCGAGGCGGCGGACAGACGACGGGCGAGCATGAACGGCTCATCCCCGGCAACCTCGATTCCGGCCTGAAGCGCGCCGTGGTCGCTGACGACCACCGCGCCATCGACTCTTCGCGCGCGACCATATCCTCGGCTGAGTACCGACGGGTGCTCGCCGAGTGCTGCGAGAATCTCGGCGACCTCCGCTGCGACTGGAGTTTTGCCGCTGCCACCGACCGACAGCGCTCCCACGCTGACGACAGGTTTCTCGAGTCGACGGCGCGCCTCGGGCCGCGCCTCGTACCACCGCCGCCGCTGTCTGGCCAGCACGCCGTACGGGTTAGGGAACGGCACGGAGTGTCTGTCTGTCCTCGCGGGCCTGAGCACCCGGCGGAAGAAGATCCTTGATGACGGCCATCGTCTGACTGCGGGCACCGCGGTTTGCATCCACGAGGGCCCGAGCTGCAGCGCCAAGGCTGGCTCGCCGAACGGGGTCTCGGAGCAAGGCAAGCAACTCGGTCTGCAGCTCGTCAGCGGTCCGCACCTGAACGGCTGCAATGTTCCGGAGGAACAGGTCGGAAATCTCTTGAAAATTCCGCATGTGCGGTCCGAAGAGGATCGGCTTGCTGAACACGGCGGGCTCGAGAATATTGTGCCCACCGGTCGGCACCAGACTGCCGCCGACGAACACCACGGTCGCGAGCTGATACAGACGCGCGAGCTCACCAACCGTGTCCAACACGACGACATCGGCTGCCACAGAGCCGTCAGCCGTCAGCTGGGAGCGGAGGACCGTCTCGAATCCGCGGCGGTTTGCCGATGCCAGTACCTGTGGAGCTCGTTCCGGATGACGAGGCGCGAGGATGAGAATGGCATCGTGGTCCGTCTCTCGCACATACGAAAACGCCTCTAGGACTGGTTCGTCCTCGCCATCGAGTGTGCTGGCCGCCACGAACACCGTGCGATCGTGCACGAAGGAAAAGTAGCGAAGCACGCGGTCGCCTACGTGCAGGTCGGCGCCGGTGGCTGCCAAGTCCAACGCGTCGAATTTCAGACTGCCCGTTACCGTGAGCCTCTCGGCTCTGAGCCCGAGGTCCACGAAGCGTCGCCCCCACGCGTCGGTCTGAGCACAGACCCGGTCAACATCCTCAAAGACCCTGCGCATGAACCACGTGCCGAACCGATAGCGTCCGTACGACCGGTCGGAAATGCGGCCGTTGACGATCAGCGTCTTGACCCCGCGGCGACGGCAGGCCCGCAGCCAGTTGGGCCAGATCTCCGTATCGACGAACACCACCAAGTCGGCCGCCGCCCGGTCCAGGGTACGTGCGACGAACGGCGGCAAGTCGACCGGGGCGTAGAACGTGCCGTCCACGGCATCGCCCAATTCACGTGCAACCTGCTGCCCCGTCACGGTCGTGGTCGAAAGAAGCAGCCGATGGGTTGGATACGTCTCCCGCAAGTCTCGCAGCAGTGACCGCGCGGCGAGCACCTCCCCCACCGAGACAGCATGAATCCACACTGAGCGCGCATGACCGGGGTTGACACACTCGGGGACTCGCCCCAGTCGGTCACCCAATCGCCCGAAGGACTTCCCGGCACGCGAGCGACGGAATACGAGGACAGGCAGCAGCGCGAGAAAGTAGATGAGCAGGCCGAGGCTGTACAGAACGTGCATGGAGAGTGCTTCGGCGGAGTATAAGCCCCGGCCCGGGGGCCCGCAAGAAAGCCGGTCTGTTACAATAGTCCGTTTCGGACAGCGGTCACAGCGTTCACAGTAGCAACCCGCCGTTCATTGTTCATTATTCAGTGTTCAGAGCTCACGGCTCACGACGTTTTCCGGAGGGGTGTCTTAGATGGCGATTAAGGTAGGCATCAACGGGTTTGGGCGCATAGGGCGCAATATCCTACGCGCGGCGCTCAATGAGAGCGAGGTGGACTTCGTCGCGGTCAACGACATCACCAAGACAGACACCCTGGCGCACCTGCTCAAGTACGACTCCGTGCTGGGAAATCTGAGCGAATCGGTCGTGGCAGACGGCGACCGCATAACGGTGGGCGACCGGTCGTTCCAGGTGTTGTCGCAGCGTGACCCGGCCGCTCTGCCCTGGGGTGATCTTGGCGTTGACGTCGTCGTCGAATCGACCGGACTGTTCACGAAGCGGGACGATGCGACAAAACACCTCGCAGCGGGAGCCAAGAAGGTCGTCATCACGGCTCCGGCCAAGGGGCCAGACCTGATGCTGGTGCTCGGTGTCAACGACGAGCAGTACGACCCCTCGAGCCACCACATCATCTCGAACGCCTCGTGCACCACGAACTGCCTCGCTCCGATGGTCAAGGTCCTCAATGACAGCTTCGGACTCAAGCGCGGCTGGATGACGACCATCCACGCCTACACCAACGACCAACGGCTGTTGGACTTGCCGCACAGCGATCTGCGTCGAGCCCGAGCGGCGGCAGTGTCGATGATTCCGACAACGACGGGAGCGGCCAGCGCCGTCGGCCAGGTACTGCCCGAGCTGAAGGGTAAGCTCGACGGCATCGGCATGCGTGTGCCGACACCGAACGTGTCGGTGGTCGACCTGGTGGCCGACCTGGAGAAGCCGACCAGCGCCGAAGAGGTCAATGCGGCATTCGCCACGGCAGCGAGTGGTCGCCTCAAGGGCATTCTGCAGCTCGTCACAGACCCGCTCGTGTCGATCGATTTCCGCGGTGACCCTCACTCGTCCAGCGTCGACGCCGCATTCACAAAAGTCATGGCCGGCGACTTCGTCAAGGTCCTGTCTTGGTACGACAACGAGTGGGGCTATGCGTCGCGTTGTGTCGACCTGGTCAAGAAGATCGGCGCAGCCGGGTTTTAGTCGCAGAACGCCGGTCGCGGCTCAGACGTGATGAAGCGGACCATTCGAGATCTCGATCTCGCCGGCAAGCGTGCGTTGATCCGGGTCGATTTCAACGTTCCGGTCACCGACGGCGAGGTGGGTGACGACACACGCATTCGTGCTTCGATCCCGACGATTCGCTACGCGCTCGATCAGGGCGCAACCGTTGTCCTCGCGTCACACCTCGGTCGGCCCAAGGGGCAACGGAAGCCCGAGCTCAGCTTGTTGCCCGTCGCCACCCGTCTATCGGCCCTTCTGGACCAACCCGTGGCGTTCGCCACCGACTGCATTGGGAAAGAGGCCACGGCCGCGGTGTCCGGCGCCAAGGCCGGTGGGGTGGTCATCCTCGAGAATCTCCGTTTTCACCCCGAGGAAGAGAGGAACGAGCCAGCCTTCTCGGAGCAGCTCGCCAAGTCGTCGCTGGCCGATGTCTATGTCGACGACGCCTTTGGTTCGGCCCATCGCGCCCACGCCTCGACCGTGGGGGTGGTCGAGCACGTCGCCGAGGCTGTCGCCGGGTTGCTGATGGCGAGCGAGCTCGAGCACCTCGGGTCGCTGCTCTCATTGCCGGAGCACCCGTTCGTCGCGGTACTGGGTGGAGCAA
>Ga0310123_10003314_pt1 | contig 12547 bp, 7 predicted proteins | sample CB6_AW_1057_MG_FD_203505 | JGI IMG/M metagenome (GOLD analysis project Ga0310123, IMG submission 203505) | Marine microbial communities from Western Arctic Ocean, Canada - CB6_AW_1057 | ecosystem: Environmental > Aquatic > Marine > Oceanic | place: Canada: Western Arctic Ocean | collected... | reverse complement strand
AACCATGTGTCGGCTTTCAGCATCGTGGGCTCCGCATTTTCAGGTACTTCTCGTTTACAGGTCGGGCCGTTTACGCTATTTCTAAAGGCGGCTCACGGCAAACCGGGGCAAACCCGATCGCCCGGCCGGCTGCTTGGCCGAGAGAAAAAAGGGCCCTGGAGGAGCTGAATGCCTACATCGACCCCTTGATCATGAGCGTTCGTGACCAACCCTTGATGCCCCAAGAATTCGATCGGCTGTGACTCGTCCATGAGAATTTAAGCACTAGGGATTGCGTGCCCGCCCTGGCCTCTCTTTCACAGCTTCACCAATTTCTTTCTCACCTTCACCAACTTCTTTCTCACCTTCACCAACTTCTTTCACACCTTCACCAACGGCCACTCCCATCAAAACCGCCCCATGACCGACGCCGAACTGAGCTTTGAACTGTTGACCGCCTTCGATGCGCGCCAGTCGATCGGCATTCCCTCCGGCGAGATTGGTGAACACCTCAACGCAACGACCGTGCGTTTTGCCTCGGGATGCGAATTAAAAATCGAATTCGACGACGACGGGCCACTGCGGGTTGGCCATATTGAAATCACCGCCTGCCAGTTAACAGAGCCGTTCATCATCCTGCTGCGCTGGTCGCTACGCAACGACACGCAACCCTACTTCATGATCCCCGCGACGCTGTACGGCACAAACAACGCCGACCGTGGCGTTGTGGCCAATCACCAGTCGGGCACCGGCGGAGAACCAAAGCTGTCCTATCGCGCCCAGGGCGTAAAAGGGCATTTTAGCCACAGCTGGCACTTCCGCGCCGATCACGCGGCGGTCCCGTCAGTCAGCGCGACATTCGACGGCCGGTTCGTGGCATTGGGCATTGAAGAGGCAACGAACCATGGCACGTACAACGGCATCGGTCTGTGGACCGCTGCCGGTGGCGACTCGATCACCGTTTCGATCGGCTCCCTGGACTGGCCCGGCCGCATTGTCTGTCACCGTTTGCATCCCGGCCGCGTCGTCGAACCCATCGTGCCTGAGAGTGCGGTCGGTACTTCATGTCGATTCTGCATGTACCAAAGCGAAGCGGAAGATCGATTTGCCTACGAACCGTTTATCTCAAGTTGGTACGAACAAATTCACGAATCTCCCCGCGGTGGTCCGCCGCCGTTGACCGCAATGCGCGACGTCGCCGAAACGCTGGTCACCGATGGCATCAATCCCGACAACGGCTACTTTTTAATGCTGCGCCATGCGGATGCACTCCAGGACCCTGCGCTGCTGTTGGCGTGGGCGGGGCTCTGCCAGATCGCGCGGCCACTGATGAACGCCGGGCGCATCCTCGGTGAGCCACGTTACCTGCAAATTGGCGGCGACATGGTCGATCGGGGCGTTGCTGAGTCGATAAGCCCTGACACCGGCCTGTTCTACGACGTCTACGTCCAGGGCCGCTGGCAACCCAACCACTGGTGGCACGACCTGGGACACACCGCACTGATCAACGGCCACGCGTGCTACCTCCTCCTGAAGATGGTCGAAGACGACCCGTCGCGCAAGGCCTGGGTCAACATCGTGAAGTCGATCCTTAAGCGCGTGCTTCCCACGCAGCGAGCCGACGGCCGTTTTCCTCATGGATTCTCGCCAGCTGACGGCTCACCCACCACGTTCGCCGGTTTCGGTGGTTGCTTCTTTGCCGCACCGCTCCTGATGACCGGCATGACCGACGCTGGCCTGGCCGCGGTCGAGCATTACTGGCAGCAGTTCACCCAGCTGGAATGGATCGGGGTAGACCTCGACTGTGCCGGCGCCCAGGATTCTGGCTCCAGTTACGCGCTGATCCGCGCATTGACCGAACTGCACCGCCAGACGGGCGATGCAAAATGGCTCGAACGCGCCGGGCACGTCCTGCACTATGCGTTCACTTACCGCTTTGGACACAACACGCAACACCGCTACCCCGTCTGCGACTGGTCCAGCAGCGGCAGCAAGGTGACCAGCACCCACAACCAACACCTCGACGCCTACGGGGGTGAAATCCTCGAAGAGTTGCACTACTATCTGCAACACGCCAGCGACCCCTACCTGGAAAGCCGCCTGGACGACTCGCTCGCCTGGGCGCGGCAGGCATATAACCGCACCGACGGCGAGTACGGTTTTGGGTCGGTCGGGCAGTGTACCGAGCAGTACTACCAGACCTACGATGTTTACCAGGCACACGAAGGCGATGGCCGGGTGTGGTCGGCGTACTTCCCGTGGGCATCGGGGTCGCTGCTCAATGCGTTCATCGTCGACACCAGGCGATCGGGCTGAATAACTGTGAAATGGGATTTGCCGACCTGGTGCAGGCGGTCAAGCAAAGCGTACTCCAGAGCGGTAGCGCGCCGCTACCTCGCGAAAAGATCGCAGCAACCGAAAACAAGGAATTGATCGAAAAGGAATTGGAACTGCTGCTCATGGGACGTTTCGCCGACCCGCGTGAAGTGGCCTATGCCATCTTGTTTCTGGCTTTGGACGAAGCGTCGTTCATCACCGGCACCGGCCTGACTGTCGACGGCGGCTACACGGCCCAATGAATTGTCCAGATTACGAATGGATTATGGTTCACTCCTGCAAATTGACCGGTCGCCGGTCCCGGGCTTTTAACAATCGCGAGAACTCCCCGCCAAGAAGTTGTCCGTCCCGGTCAAACAGGAGCTGCGAGTCGACAGTACGGATTTTATCACCGGAGCGGGTGATGCCACCATTTCTCACCATCTGTTTGACGACGTTGTTCCGCCGCTGTACTGGAGCGAAAGGGTCAAATTTGAGCTGCTCAAACCCTTTTTGTTTATGAATCGTGCGCGCGGCAATGAACCGCACGGCATCGTAATCGTCGCCCATCAACTGGGCCAGATAAGGGGTCATCCAGTCGGTCTTTGAGACCGCACGGGCGTCCGGCCAGCCCATGCTCCAAGCCATCAGGGCCCTCTGTCCCGCGTCTCCTTTGAGTGTCCACAAAATGGACGCGGCAATGGTCTGCTCATCCTTATCCAGTTTCGGCTCTGCAATTTTGTACCATCTATTGAGATAGCTGGCGGACCATGCAAGTGTTTTATCGAGGTGGCACTGGTTACAGGCGTTTGGCCGGCCCGTGGCAACGCTGGCCTGCACCGTGGGACTGTCGATCGTATGGCTGCGGATCGCTTTTAACAGGCCGTACGAGGTATAGGGCATGTGGCAGTTGTAGCAGAGGCTGCCCGATGAACCTGCTGGATGATGGGTGTGGCTGATCAACTTCTTTTCGTCCCGATAATCCTCATGGCACTGGGTGCACGCCTGGTTGGTCCGCATACCCGGTCCCAACTGGTCATCTGCCCAACTGGCCAGCGCCGCTTTGTCATTCGTATCGGGGTGCAACGTGTGGCACGACAAGCAAGACATCCGCTTCGATTCATCGGCATGGTTGAAGCAGGGCGACTCGATCAACCCGTTGTATTCACGTCCCGAGACCCGGACCATGCCATCACTCCACATTTTGCTGTCTTTTGCTATTACGGCGAATTGTGTTTTAAGCATCGGAGAATCCGAGTCACTACGGACCACCGTTCGCATGTCGTTGTTTAGCTCGTCGCCGGGGCGGTATTGAAATCCGTGCTTCAGCCAGTCGTAGAATGCGTCCTCCCCGTTGAAATCCCATACGCTGTGACATTGCCCGCACACCTGTGAGGAAAGCTGGGCATTCAGCTGTGTGGGTACGACCAGTTGGGAGTCCTGATGTTGCTTCCCGCTCTCGTGCCACTGGACATGCTGCTCACCCGGTCCGTGGCACGCTTCACACGCGATCCCAAATTCGCCCACATGCGTGTCAAAGTTCTCGACCGTTTTTCGCCCAGAAGCCTCTTGATCCGCCCACTCGAGGCCAGTTTGTGGATGGGTTGTGTGACACCGCAGACACAGCATATTCCACCGGCCAGTTTCTGAAACAATCTTGTTGGTCCTGGGCCGAAGAAACACAGACTCCCGCCAAACCCATCGTGCGTCTTCCTTCAGCCAGGTAACGGGCACCGATCCCAGCATTCGATTTTTCCCAAACACATACCAATAGACCTGCATGTGGTGTGAACCCGTTGTCTGCACAATTTGCCGCTTGATTCGTAAATGCGGACTCTGAGGACCTGTCCAATCAGGATCGGGGCCTTCGTAAAAGAACTTGTCACCTTCGCGAGTCAAGCGAATTTCCTGTCCAAAGAGCGTTAGCACAACATCGTTGAAATCGCCAATCACCGATTCAGGGGTCGCTACCTGTGTCATCGTGCGATGATACGAAGCATGCCACCCGGTGTATTCATCAGCATGGCACTCGCGGCAAGACTGCGAGCCAACGTAGCCGTTCTCGTGCACAACGATTGGTCTATCGGTAGGCTGATCGATTGCCACCTGGCTGTCAGCGGATACCGTAGCGTCAATTTCCGTCGGAAGTCCGGACGTCGCCGGCACGCTGAATTTTTGGGCAATATTGGAGTTACCAGGCGAAGATGTGTTGCCAAGACGAAAAACGGCCAGGACCGTCGCGGTGCTCACCAACAATAAAATAACGAAGAACACTGCCCACCATCTAAGTTGGTACGGTGCCGTAACGCCTCTGGTGGGAGACGAAGCTGTCGATCGGCCTGCAGGAGAAGCCTCTCCCTTGGATTTTCGCTGGGTGTGGTGGCGGCGATGATGCTTACGTCGTGACACAACTCTCACCACACCTTTTGCAAACCGAACTTCAAACTGGCATGTCAAGCAAACGACAACCGATCCTTTGAAACCACACCCTCTGAGTGGTTAATTGTACCTCGTTTTCCAAAAGATGGGTCAGCCACCCCGGGAAACTTCGTCCTGTTTGCTGACGATTTCGCCTGTTATTTCCGTCATGCAGAATACAATCAGCAGAAAATAAGCTATTAAAGCCAGCCGAAGAAACTTGCGTTACTGGTCGGTGCTCGAACGGCTCAGTTACGGTGACGGTGACGGTGAACACCCGCATTTCACGGTCATGTGTCGACAATCGTGGTTTCACGACCGATAGGTCACCACCAGTTGGACATTCGCCAATACGGGCGTGACTGACATCTGCTTGTTAAGCTTCAGGATATTAAACGCCAATTCATTGTCGCCGCACGTGACGGCAGCAGGTGCCAGGGGATACTCAAACCAGGTATCGTTGCCCATGATAAAAACCGACCGATGGGTTCCGGTCGCAGTGTCGATTGGCTGACCATTAAACCTTATTTCGAATTCATCGGGTGCCGTATAATTGATCACCCTGAACCTGAGTTTTAACCGGGGTGACACTCCTTTTTCCTTCCCGCCTGCCAGATCTTCAGCGCATGGAAGGTTGATGGCATGCCGACCAATCGTCATCTCGATGGGAAGTTCAATCGCGTTGATGCCACGGGATTGTCTTTTGTTCGCTCCCGCTTCCCCGGACATTGGTTTATGGGGAATCGATTCGAGGTCGTATGTCGCATTTCCGAAACGCATGGTCTCGACTTCACCGATTTGCCTTAATGCTTCGTAGTAACATGGATGCAACTCGTCGTACCAAACGGTACCGAGACGTCCGGCGTTGGGGGTCGCATCCTTGTTAAATCCGTAGAGCAGGTGTCCCCAATTGAAGAGATAAAGACCGTGAGCACCGCGCTGGTACATGAGTTTTGCCCAGGCACGGGTAACTTCTGGAACTTTCCACTGGGTATTGCAGGGATAAATCCAACAAGAATGGCCTCGCACCAACTCCAGCCACGGCTTTAGGTCCTGCGTAAATGTCATGTATCCGCACCCAGGTGAGATGGCATCAACGAGCCCTTCCTGGACCCAGGTCTTTACGTCCATGCCACGCTGCCAGCAGATATCCATATCGGGTATCACGCGAACATGCAGAGACTGTGGTCGACCACGCGCTTTCGATACTTCATCCACCACGGTGCGGACACGTCTCACAAGGTCGGTCATCAGTGCCGCGTTATCCTGCTGGCCCTCCTCCCGGAAAAACCAGGGATCGCGATCAAAATCGAGGGATATGCCGTCATTGTCCCAGCGTGTAAGAAATTCCTCGATGACAGCCAACTTATGATCCCGCACCTGCTGGTGTGCAAAGTCAAAACCACCCCAGGTGAAAGACTCCATCGACTCGCGATTGGGATGGCGCTGTGCGCCCTTTTCCCAATCGTTGTATTTGCCATGGCCCAGCAACAACTGGGGATTTTCCAATTTGTAACTGCTCACTTCATCCTTGTAAAACATGTCGTGCATGTCGTTCATACGCACGACGGGTATGACCTTGAGCCCGAGACGGTGGCCATGTTCCACCGCGAGCTTCGGTGGGTTGGCATCCGCCTCGATCATCTTCTTGGTATTTTCCCGGTATCGCCAAACCCAGGCATCGCTCAGGGTTTCACAGTTGTCCATGAGCATCTCGCCGCTGTTCAAATCGCAACAATACCCGTCGCTCGAGCAAAGGTTGTAGAACAACGCATCGACTTGCGTGTTTTCCAGCAGCCGTATGCTCTCGGACACAAATCTCTCGGGAGTTAGCGGATAATCCGAACAGGGGATATCATTCCACTCAGCTTCGTAGATAAAAGAGTAGGGCTTGTTCTCGTTGCTCATCACTCGGTCCCATGAGTTCGGAAATCAGCGACAAAACCACGCTGGCGGGAATTTTAGTCTTCCCACCGGGTTGTCGCTAGAGTGCAGGTCGGTCGCAGACGGTGTGCAATCCGGGAAGTGCCGCACACTTGATGTCGTTCGCGGTCGTGCATGAACCGGGTTTGCAGCGACTGAGCGTCGCGGGGTGAGGCGTCCTGGTCCGCTCGACTCTGGAGCACGTCGTGGCTAGAATGATGAGTAAATCCTGCGTCAACGGTAAACGTGAAACAAATGACGGCTACGGATAACCAACTGCCAAAAGCAGCTTCGCTGCCGCGAGAGACAGTGTTCAACCGGCGGGATGTGCTCCGTGTCGGTTCCTTAACGGTCGCTGCCAACGTGCTGCCGCCGGGACTTACAAGCCAGGCGGCGCGGTGGGGACATCTTCAGCAGGAGAGCCAGGCACAGTCGGTCATCTTCCTCTGGATGGGTGGTGGCGTCACCCACCTGGACTCCTTTGATCCCAAGCCCGATGCACCGCAGGAAATCCGCGGCGAACTCACCGACATCGCCACCAATGTGCCGGGGATCCGGTTCTGCGAAACATTACCGCACCTCGCGGCTATCGCCGACGAGTTAGCCGTCATCCGTACGTTTTCACACGACAGCAATGATCATTTCTTGAGCCAGGCCTATACACTCAGCGGACGCAAAGTCACGACAGATGCCCTGTTCGACGAACCGAACATCGGCAGCACCGTGTCCTACTTGTTGGGACCGCGAAATGGTTTACCAGGCTACATCGCCGTGCCGGGCTTCACCCGCCCCGGCCCGCCTCCCACGAATTTATTTGTCGGCGGTTGGCTGGGCAAACAACACGCCCCTTTTTGCGCGGGAAGAATGCCGGCCAACCTCGATTTCACCACGGGAAATGTGGCAGACAATCCATCTCCGTTTGCCGAAGAAGTGCTTCGGCCAGCCGGGTTGGCATTGCCGGCAGAAATGACGTTGGGACGAATCGACCGTAGGGTCGGCTTGCGGGCCTCGCTCGATCAAGCCGCACGCCATGCCGAAGCACAGTCCGGTATTGCTGTGCGGGAGGAACATTACCAAAGCGCCCTCCAACTACTGACAACCCCCCAGGTGCGCCACGCCTTCGATCTCGCTAAGGAGCCGGACCGGTTACGGGACCAATACGGACGGACCAAAATCGGCGGGCGGTGCCTGATGGCCCGTAAACTTGTCGAAGCCGGAGCGCGGTTTGTGATGGTCGACTACGGCTACGACCACGATTACGGTAACGTGTGGGACAACCATAATGCCGAGAGCCAGAATCATCCACACATCTCCAAGATGGTCAAACGTGGCTACCACGTGGCCGGTCTCGATAAGGCGTTTTCCGCGCTGCTCAACGACTTAAAGCAGCGCCAACTGCTTGAGAGCACGCTGGTGGTGTTCCTCACCGAGTTCGGTCGCACTCCCACGATCAATCCGAGGGGCGGTCGCGACCATTGGGGGGCCTGCGGTTCGATCTTCTTCAGCGGAGCCGGTACCCAGGTTGGCCAAGTGGTGGGCACCTCGGATAAACACGGGGCTTATCCGGTCACGCGGGGCTACTCACCCGCCGACGTGGCGGCCACAATCTATCACCTCCTCGGCCTCAAGCTCCAGCAGCAGATCAAGGACCACCAAGGCCGACTACATCCGCTACTCGACGACGGCGAACCCATAGCAGAGATCCTGTCGAGTTAGCCGGTTGCCAGGTTCGGGCCATGGTCCCTGTTAAGTAGTCCATCCTCGCCGTGCGTCAACCAGCCGACCTGGTTCATTGTTCAGCTGCCGCCTGGTTAGTTCTCCGGCTATCGCCTGGCTCATTCTTCGGCTGTCGCCGGGGACCGGGGCACCGGTACCTGAACCACCAGTTGCCATGAAGATCTTGCCTGTTGTGCGGGAAGCCCGTTTGTGCGTGACGGCCAGCGTCGCCGGTCACCAAAAGAAGCCGCCACCCCAAAATGATTCCACCCATTCTCGGCAGTGCAGCCGAGAATGGGTGGTTATGAGGATGTTGTGCTGACAGACCACTCGGCTAGTTCGATGGCCAAACTCGCCGGTCAGGATGTCACGAATTTCGAATTTGATTCCCGCTCAAAGAACGGTCTGTCGGTTTCGACTACGCACCATGCCGAAAAACCCGGCCAGCAAGACCAGCGCCAGGCTCGACGGCTCAGGCACTGCGCCGCCACTGCTGCCGCCAGTTCCCGCATTGGTGAACTGGGTCTTCCAAAACAGGTAGTCCAGATTATTGATCGTACCGTCGGCGACGCCGTCGGCACCCGTTCCATTTGCCACGGTTTCGCCAACCGAGTCTTGCCACAAGGTGTAGTCGGCTGCGTCGACAGACCCATTGCCGTTGTAGTCACCCGGCACACTGGTACTGCCGCCAACCAGCAACATCAGGTTGTTACCCACAACACTGACCCCCGTGAAAGAGCCCGCGCCCGCGCCAACCAGCAAGAGGTTCGAACTGTTGTCGACAATCCCACCGGTCGTGGTGAGCACAGCAACGTCGCTCGACGGGGTGTAACCGCCCAGCACGTCGACGTCGACGGTAATGTCCCCACTCAACGTGGTCGATCCGACGACGTCGAACTGATCAGACGTTTGCCCCGCGCTGCTGTCCCGCAGATCGATGTCGAGCGTGGTACCAGCAAGGCTCAAATTGGCAGCAATGGTAGTGCCACCTTCGGTCCCCAACGTTCCGGAGCCGGAGATGGAACCGCCCCCGACACTATCGACCACGCTGTGATTGAGCGACGTAGCACCCGACAGGGTGAGCATTTTGCCCGCCAGGTCAACCTGGTTGTCAAAAGTGAGGCTACCACTGGCGACCGTGACCGTCGTGTCGTCACCAATCGAGAATGGAGTCTGAAACGTGTGGTCGCCCTTCGCAACGTCGATCGCAGGCGCCACCGGTGTGTCCTCGGTCGTCGTGATCATGTTCACCCCGCCAGGACCTACAATGAAATGACTGACCGTCTCGTTCTCAAATTGAATATGGCTGATGTCTACCCGGGTATTGGTGAAAATGGTCGAAGTCGGGTCGCCGCCACCGACTTCACCGAACCAGGCTGTATCATTGTTCAAGGTGGCCAACCCGTTGCCTGGACTTCCGCCGGGAGTCCAATTGGTAGCCTGGTTCCAGTCACCCGAGCCACCCTTCCAAATGAAATCGGTGGGTGTGTTCGCCGTGATGAGTATGTTGTCGACATCCATGCCATAGTTGCGGTCTGCGTGGACGGGATTATTAATGTCATTGAAAATAGACAGCTGGTCGATAGTATTCCAAACGGATATATCGAAAGGCTGGGGAGCAAAATCGTGACCTCCAACGGAAGCCGATGCCATCATGGTTGTTTTGTCGAGGGTGATTGAAGCCGAGACAGCCTCGTTGGCGCCGAAATAGTAGCCATTTTCAAAGGCCTCCCAAGTACTGACGCCGGACAGTCCAGGACCACTGTTCATGAAGCCCCAGCCTCTGCCGTTAGCCCGCATGAATGAAAGGCCGAACTCGCTGCTTTCGCCGTATTTAATATGGAAGCCAGAGTTTCCTGTGCCGTTGGAATTACTGCCGCGCTCCACAAACGCATCGAAACTCACCGTATAATCAATAGCTTCGGCGTTGGTCGTGGGACCGGGGATGGTAGCTCTCGAGGTCGACCACACTCGGCCTACGCCGGATAGTTGTTCCTTATTCGAATTGCCGTCCAAGGCCAGTCCATCTGAATCCAGCCGTTGGCCTAAGTCCGAGGTTTCAGTGTAACCATTGATCCGTATGGGACCATCAGCCGCGGAACCTGACCATTTTGCCGTGTCCTGAATCGCTGTTCCAGCTGCATAAGACTCGAAATCCTCTTGCCAGAACGTTATCGCACTGGCAGGGACCGCCATTACGAAGAGTACAACCATTACGACGCCGTATGCGATTCTTCTTCTACACCTCATTTTTATACCTATGATTTTTATACCTATGCTTTCGCACAATCGGAAAAACAAAAAGGGGAAAGGCTGCCGTCCCAATATCATATCACGCTGCTCGGATTGCGCTGCCGAAACCGTTGACTTGACATCAGCGTTCAGTTCGCAAAACACATTTACCAACCCCCGCCCTCAGTGGGGTTGGTAACCAAGCGTTTCCTGGGGCGAAGTTGCACGTCGCCCCAGGAAACTTCGATGATCTCCCTGCTGGTGATCTCCCTGCTGGTGATCTCCCTGTAACTTGGGTAGTTTTATCGCTTGCGCCTCATCACTGCCAAACCACAGAGTCCCAACAAGGCCAAACCCATGGTCGCGGGCTCGGGAATGGTCTCGCTGATAACTATGTTGTCGACATCCATGCCGTAGTTGCGGTCTGCGTGGGCGGGATTACTAATGTCATTGAAAATAGACAGCTGGTCGATAGTATTCCAAACGGATATATCGAAAGGCTGGGGAGCAAAATCGTGACCTGCAACGGAAGCCGATGCCATCATGGTTGTTTTGTCGAGGGTGATCGAAGCCGAGACAGCCTCGTTGGCGCCGAAATAGTAGCCATTTGCAAAGCCCTCCCAAGTACTGACGCCGGAGTGTCCAGTGCCACTGTTCATGAAGCCCCAGCCCCTGCCGTTAGCCCGCATGAATGAAAGGCCGAACTCGCTGGCTTCGCCGGATTTAATATGGAAGCCAGAGTTGCCTGTGCCGTTGGAATTACTGCCGCGCTCCACAACCGTATCGAAGGCCACCGTATAGGTCACAGCGTTCGCCGAGGGACCGGGAATTGTAGCTCTCGAGGTCGACCACACTCGGCCTACGCCGGATAGTTGTTCCTTATTCGAATTGCCGTCCAAGGCCAGTCCATCCGGATCCACCCGTTGGCCTAAGTCCGAGGTCGCAGTGTAACCATTGATCCGTATGGGACCATCAGCCGCGGAACCTGACCATTTTGCCGTGTCCTGAATCGCTGTTCCAGCTGCATAAGACTCGAAATCCTCACTCCACACCACTCCGGCGCTGGCAGGAACTGCTACGGCCAAGACTGCTACGGCCAACAGAATCGTTACAAAATACTTCACTAGACACCTCCCTATTACACAGAGAAAAAAATTGTACTCCCAGTAACCGTGTGCCACGTGGCAACACTTCCTACGCACCGTGTGTACATAAACAACTAAACGACAATAACAACTAACGACAATCAGTATAAACTGACGTTGTTACGATTGTCAAACAAGTTGACCAAAAAATCCTACCCTGCTTTCTTAAGAATCAACATCTGTGTCAGCCTGGCCAAATAAAATGTTCCCCTTCATGGATTGGCCCTGAACCGTGCTCACAACCTGAGTGAATTTGGGTGATAATGACCCACTTCAGGAGAGCGAAGACTTATTCTTAGTTTTAACGGCGCAGCTTTTTTTTTTTTTTAACGGCGGACCGTTATGCACCCGATCGCATCATCGGCAAGTCATCAGAAGCGGAGGTTCAATTATCGAAGGGGCGCTCACGGATGCCGAGCCGCGCGTCCACCGCGACTGGCCCTTGGCGTGGCTGCGTCTCGGTCCGGGCCGGGAGCGAATTGATGAGGCCGGCTGGACCGTAGGCCCGCCGCCGGCGAAATGCCGCGTAATGCGTAATTTGGATTCGAAACGTTCACCCCAAAATGGGGCATCTACAACTGCCAATGGTCCAACACGTCATGAATCTTATAATCCCCAACAGCACCGCGGGGCTATATTGCGGCGCATATTTAAGGAGCAAACGATGGTCGTCGATACGGAACTGCACAAAAACGAAACTTCAGTCGGCAGCGGCAGGCCGCTGGAGGTGGATCAATTTCCGTTTAGCTACGCCGATGAGCCACGGGAAAATCCAGGGGCGATGGAAGGCATGCTATGTCAGTGTGACGATGGATCCA
>Ga0310123_10003313_pt1 | contig 12547 bp, 11 predicted proteins | sample CB6_AW_1057_MG_FD_203505 | JGI IMG/M metagenome (GOLD analysis project Ga0310123, IMG submission 203505) | Marine microbial communities from Western Arctic Ocean, Canada - CB6_AW_1057 | ecosystem: Environmental > Aquatic > Marine > Oceanic | place: Canada: Western Arctic Ocean | collected... | reverse complement strand
CAAGGCGGCGGACGCAGACTGGGTTCGCGAACGTCTCGATGCTCGCGGGATCGAACTGATTTGTCCTCATCGTCGTGGTCGGAAGAAACCGCCCACGCAAGACGGTCGTCCGCTTCGCCGCTACAGATGGCGGTACAAAGTCGAACGCACGGTCAGCTGGCTCTTCAACCTCAGGCGACTCGTTGTGCGCTACGAGTATCACGTCTATCTCTTCCAAGGGTTTATACAACTCGGATGCCTATTTACAATTCTCAAGGGGTTTTAAAACTGCCTCTGGTCAATCTGGATGGATTCTCCATGACCGCTAGCCCGGATTATTCATGAGGTGTTCGTGCTTGTATGCGCGGCGTTTTGGGCAAGATAGTCGCAACGCCTTTTAACCACTTTTCTTGCGCGAGTTGAGGATCGCCTCATGAATAATCCAGGCTAGTTCACGCTGGAGTTTCCCATGAATAGCGGTCGCTCAGAAAAGGGTGTAAACTGATTCGTGAGGAGCGGGAAGATGGCGTAACGATGTTCGCTGCACCGTCGAACGTGTTGTACAAGTCTGTTTGGATACAAGGCGAATGCTCTTTGCTGATTCGTCGCCCCAAAAGGCGCTCGGACTGCTCGACTTTACGGTCGTCGGGATCTACCTGGCGACTATGTTTGCTATGGCGCTGTATTTCTCGAAGCGTCAGAAATCGACCGAAGAGTTTTTTCTGGCCAGCCGGCAAATGCCCTGGTTTGCCGTGGGCTTGAGCATCATCGCTACCTTGCTCTCGACGGTCACTTTTCTTGGCTCACCGGGCGAGATGATCAAGCACGGCGTCGGAATCTTCTGGGGAATCCTTGCGGTTCCTTTTTGCATGGTCGTCGTGTTTTTCCTGTGGATCCCGTTTTTCATGCGACTGCGGATGACCAGTGTCTATGAGTATCTGGAACTCCGGTTCAATTACAGCGCCCGCGTGGTGGCAGCGGTATTGTTCATTCTGCTGCGGTTGGGCTGGATGGGAGTTGTGGTTTACACGTCGTCGTTGGCGTTGACCACCATGACGGTCGAATCGTTTGCCGTCGACGGAATCGTCTCAGACACTTTGCGGCAAAATTACATGTATGGGGTGATCGCCGTCGTTGGTTTGTTTGCCACCGTCTATACGACCGTCGGAGGTTTTCGAGCGGTCATCTGGACCGACGTCATCCAGTTTATTGTCCTGTTCGGTGGGGCGTTGTTGACCTTGGGTTATGTCATGTTCAGCACCGGGACCGGGCCGATTGACTGGTGGACCCTGGCCGCCGAGCATCGCGCACAGCACACAAACCCACCGGTTTTCAGTCTCGATCCGACCGAGCGGGTGACGATTGTGACGGCGTGCATTCATGTGTTTGTCTGGACCATCTGCACACACGCTTGCGATCAGGTTGTGCTACAACGGTACTTTAGCACGCCGTCTCTCAAGGCGGCTGCCAAGAGTTACTTTGTGAGCGCCGTCGCGGAAGTCAGCGTCGGTATGTTGCTGGGCTTATGCGGGCTGGCTCTTTTGGCGTTTTATTTGCTCCAGCCCGATTTCCTGCCCGCCGGTCTCAACCCGACCTCCAACGAAACTGCCGACGAAGTATTTCCCTACTTCATCGCGCATCAGTTGCCGCCGGGAGTCGGGGGGCTGATTTTGGCGGCGCTGATTGCGGCGGCAATGTCGAGCATCGATTCCGGAGCCAACTCGGTCTCGACGGTGATTACGACCGATTTTTTCGAGCGGCTGTCTCCGGGGGGCCAACAGAAGCTGAGCAGCCTGGCGCTGGCGCGAATTCTGACGCTGATCATCGGAACGGTGGCCACACTGCTGGCTTATTGGGTGGTGCTGATCGGCGATCGCGTCAATATTGTGGAACTCTCGCCCAAAGCGTTCAATATTTTTTTGGGTCCGCTGGCGGGGCTGTTTTTCATGGGAATGTTCTTGCCGCATTGCGGAAGCCGTTCAGCCATACTCGCCGCCGTTCTCGGATTCGTCTGTGCGTTCTTCTGGAACTATTGGGGCAACCTGTTTCCAGAGGCCGAACGCGTTCCGTCTTTTACGCTGGGAACGGCGGTCCCGTTGGCGATCACAGTGATGGCCGGCGCAATCTTCGGTTACCTATTTAAAGAGCCCGACGGGCGGCAGGCGGGATCGGAATATAGCTGGCTGGCCGTCATCCGTCGGAAGTAGTCGTCCCAACAGGAATTGCAGACGAAAGTCTTTGTTCTTTGTGTCTTTTGTGGTGAAATCCTTTCTGAAGAATTCGCGTAGAGTCCCACTTTGTCACATCTGCACGCCGTGCGCATGTTGCGGAGAGCCCAGAGCGGAGAGCCAGAAAGATCGACATCGATAGATTCCGGCTCTCCGCTCTCGACTCTTGGCTGCGGCCGATAGGCCGCGTTAGGCGGTTGGCTCTACGGCCGCTTCCGCTGGTCTGGCATTCTCGGCCAGCCGGTCGGCGATGACTGTGTCGATGAACATTTGCGAGGTGTGGTACATCAAGATCGGGAAGACCGCGAAAGGGACCCCGCGTCCACTTCCGAGTAGGTCTGGGTTTCCGAACATTGTCTCGTCGGTCGCCAGCAGAACGGCAATCGGGAGGGTCTTCTGGCTGCCCGCAAAGGCGACGGCCACGATGTCGCGGCGGCTGAATCCAAACAGCCGGCCGCCAGCCATCCCGATCCCCATCGCAGCCAGGTGGATCGCGATGCAGCTTCCCCAAACAATGACAACGGCGAGCAGGCTCGGTCTGTCGCCCATCCCGTTGAGTCTGGTTCCCGCCTCGCAGGCCGCGCCGAAGACGATCGTCAGCATGCATGCCTGTGCCGTCGCGCCAATCGATGCCTTGTGGCGCACAGCCAGCTTCCGGGCGACCCGCAGTAGACGGATGGCCTGACCAGCCAGCGTCGGCAGCAGAACGACCAGCAACAGGCGAAAGATCATCTCGCGGACATCGAGTTGGGCGACGCGAGCGGTCTTCATGTTCAGCCAGAAAGGAGTTACCAGAAAACAGGAGCCATTCGTGGCAATTGTGACCCAAAGCGAAACGGCGTCGTTCCCCCCGGCCCTGCGGGTCCAGACCGACGCCGCGGCCATTGTACAAGGTACGGCGGCGACGATCATCAGCCCGAATTGAAAATCGGCGGGCCTTTGCAGGGGCATCAGCATCAGGCCGAACAGTGGAATCAACGCGTAATTCACCGCCGAGGCCCAAAGGACCGGTCCCGGCGAGCGGAAGGAATCTTTCAACTGCCGGCTGTCGAGGCTGAATGCCATCAGCAGCAGCACGACCGCAATCACGACCCGTGGGTGAAAGAATGCCTTGACACTTTCGAGCTGCGATGCGGTGAATTGCGATCCGATCGCCAGACCACCCGGAATCAGCACCGCCAGCGAAATCAGAAACCACCGTTTCTTCAAGATTTCAAGCATTGGGGCCGCCGGGGGGATGTCTAGGGGCCAGAGCCAGACGATTTGCCGGTCTTCACTCTTGGCCCTCGACCTTCGACCCTCGATTCTTGGCTCTCAACAAGCGGTGACGCCAAAGTTGATAGCGCTCGCGGTGCGGGTCATCGGGCGCGGCCTGATCGAGCGTCTGGATCGCTTCGGTCAACTGGCCTTGTTCAGCCAGGCTTAACGCCATAAGCATCCGACAATGCCACACCGAATTTCGTACCCAAACAACGGTTTTGTGCTGTTCGAATTGAGATAAAAAGTTACGGAACGTATCGGCCGCCGCCGCCGGGTCTCCGCGGTCAAGCTGGCAGAAACCGAGCCAAAAGAAGGCGTCGATGGCAGCCTTCTCATGCAGGAATTGCGTCGCCACTTGAACCGGAGCAGTCGGGCCGATCAAACGGTCCTGCTTCATCCGTTCAAAAACCAGTCGCATCTTCTGATAATTAAGAATTCCCGATTCATAATCGCCGGTTAGTTGCAAGATCCGCGTCTCCTGCTGTTTGTGCAGCGGAGGACCGAAAAGCAGCGTGTTGGGTGTGTTGGGGTCGAGTTCATATTGCCCCGTTGCCCCGTTGATCTGGACTATGCGTGGCGCCCCAAACGGAAGCAGAAACGCCTCGAATTCTGATTTCTGCCGAACGTTCATGGTCTCAAATCCTTCGAGTCGCTGCTCGGGGTACGGCCAGACAGCGAGATTTGTTTCGTCCCATCGACCGTGCCCGAAGCCCGCCACTCTCGAAACCAGGCCCAATCCGTCACTACCATCGGCCAATGAGTCGTAAATCATTACCGAGTGCTTCTCCGAGAGGGGCGGCTGCAAGATAGCAAGCGACCGGGACCAGAAACTGCTGTTGCCGATCAACTCCACCGAAAGCGACTTGAGATCATCAGCCCGCAGCGGATACGGCCGATCCTCGGATGCGTCGAGCTGTCTCAGCAGACCGTCATTCTTCAGGACCTCGGCTAATGTGGCCGGGACCCGGACCGTCAGCTTGTCAACTTGGTCGGCGGCTGACGGAATCGGAGAGCCGAGTCGCGGATCGAACAGATAAACGCCGTCGTCGATCAGCACTCCCACCAGCCAGCGTCGCTCGGTTTCGCCCGGATGATTGATTGCCGTATCGGTCCGAGGTCGCAGAATGACCGCGTCGATATGAGCTTGCCGCAGCAGATTCGCGAACAGCCACGCGCAATCTTCTGCCGTACCTCGGCCGAAAAGCAGGACCTCAAAAAGCGTCAGCGGCAGCGAAGCGGACTGATCATCCACGAATTCAATGTTGCGGACAACGAAATCGAACAGCCCGACGGCCCGGTCGAGGTCGTTCTCAGCCAATTTCAAGATGGGCCGCGAGATTTGCTGATAAAATAAACAGTTGCGAATGTGGTCGGTATCACGGGGCGAAAACCGCTCGGCGGTCAGATGATTCAACCGGCCCAACGAGAGCACCGGCTCGAGCATCTTCCGAATCCGCGACTCGGACGGAACATCGCCGGAAGTCGTTTGGGCACAATCCTGCACCCAGGCATTGAGCTGTGAGACCACCCGTTCCCGGTCGGAAGTGATGCCCAGCCGACCGGGATCCAACATGTCGAGTGTGCTGTCGAGTAAATTGTCACATCGCGACGCCGACTCGTCGTCCACATTGTGTGGTATCGGCGGCAGTGGAGCTTCACAGCCGGAAAATAATGCCAACACGGCCAGAACCAAAAGCGTGGGCAACCGTGTCGTGGTCGTCGTTCCCGTTGTTTGCGAATCGGCCATAAGACCTTTCCCGTTGACGGCTATCGACTCCTGAGTCGACAAACTGCGAACCCTCAATCATTGACAGGTTGCAACACCCATTTCATGGGCGAATTCATTGACTAATGAACGCAGCCGTACCAACTGCTCGATCAAACCGGGCAATTCGTCCAGAGGCACCATGTTCGGGCCGTCGCTGAGCGCCTGGTCGGGCTGCGGATGTGTTTCGATGAAGACGGCATCGCAGCCACAACCAACGGCGGCACGCGCCAGCGGCGCCACCATTTCGCGCTGTCCGCCGGTCGTCGTGCCTCCCGGCATCTGAACGCTGTGGGTGGCGTCGAACATCACCGGAACCCCCAGTTGCTGCATGATCGGAATCGACCGCATGTCGTTGACCAGCCGTCCGTAACCGAACGTCGTCCCCCGCTCCGTCAACAGGATGTTGGGATTTCCGGCCTCGACACATTTGTTGACGATGTGCAGCGAATCTTCCGGCGCAATGAACTGCGGCTTCTTGATGTTGACGATTCCCCCACAGTTTGCCGTGGCCCGGGCGACGGCGCAAATTAAATCGGTCTGCCGCGCCAGAAACGCCGGAATCTGCACGATCTCGCAGACTTCCGCGACCGGCGCAGCCTGTGCGGGCTCGTGAATGTCGGTCGTGACCGGCAGCCCGGTCACCTCGCGGACTTTCGCCAGAACCTCTAATCCGGCTTGCAGTCCGGGACCTCGGAAACTATGCAGGCTCGTGCGATTGGCTTTGTCGAAACTCGCTTTGAAAACGACCGCCAGTTTTTGGTCGGCGGCAAGCTGCGCGAGCCGGTGGCCGACTTCCAGAACCAGTGACTCGCTTTCAATCACACACGGCCCGGCAATGAACAGCAGGGGCTGCCCCGGTCCGCACAGGTGATCTCGAATTCTGACCGGATTGACAGGCACCCGTTCCCCTTGTGGATCAACTCGGCGTTATTCGGCAGGCGGAACGAAGAGTTCCAGCGCCGCAGGTAGGACACGTATCTCGACGGGAGTCCACCCCGCCGGGTCGCCATCGACCTGTATGGGCACCGGCCGATCGCTTTCGATGCGAATTTGTCTCGCCCGGAGACTGGTCACATCGATCAGACGCTCGTGTCTGCCGCTGGCAACTTTATAAAAGTAACGGAACATTTGGAATGCCGAATGACGCTGAAACAACCGCAAATCGAGCAGTCCGTCGTTGTCACAGGCCGAATCGGCCATCGGCAGTCCCAGCGCGTATGTCGGCAGGTTCGCCAGCACAGCCAGTCGTGCCCGGATCGGAGTCTCGGCCCCATCCAGATACAAACGCAGTACCGGGTATTCATAGTTACGCAAAGATTGCCAGATTGGTTGGAGATAACTCAACCGGCTGACGTGGCCGCTACGACGGGCATGGGCGCGATGGATCACGTCGGCGTCGAAACCAAGGCTGGCCATGATGGCAAACCTGCGATTTCCCGCCCGGCCCAGGTCGATTCGTCGTGTCCGTCCGTCGGCAATCATCTGTGCCACGAGCCGCCCCGAACGGGGGATTCGCAAGTAGCGCGCCAGCAGATTTTCGGTCCCCAACGGCAGAACCGCAATCGGTAGATCGGGATATCGGTTGATAACGTCACCGACGGTTCCGTCACCGCCGGCGGCAACAACGCACAGCAGACGCTCACGTAGCACCGGCTCGGTTAGTCGCTGCTGCAACCGTTCGCGGTGGGAGAACAATCGTGGTTGTAGTCCACGTCTGCGAAGTTCAGAGACGAGTTCCAACAACTCCCACCGACCCCTTCCGGCTCCCGATTTCGGATTTCGCAGGATGGCAACCCACGATCGTTTTGTGGCCATGACAATTACCACGACAGCGCACCTTGATCGCTGAGAGGCGGTCTAGCTTAGGATCCGCGAAAAAATAACTTGATGAATTTCTGTCCCGAAATCAGAAACACGAAATCCGAAACAAATTCAAAGCACGAATGTTTGAAACTTCAAAATCACCGGACGTCTACACATTTCAGATTCGGATTTTAGATTTGTTTCGATTTTCGGATTTCTGATGCCGAGAAATTGATCAACTTATTTTTTCGCGAACCCTTAGAGGCGGTCTACTGGAGCGCAGGTTGTTGAGGTTGATTGCGAATGTATTTCGCCTGGTGACCCTGCGGCTCCTATCTACCCAAAACAGTCCGCGAACTCGTCCAGAAAGCCCGCCCGTTCCGGACCTAACGACCCGATCTGTTCCACATTCACACTGACTCCTCGCAACATCCTTGATGCAGAGAAATTCGGGTGATAATCAAAATCAGAAACCACCGCAAGGTGCGCTATCGTGGTAGAAACGGAAGAGCCAATTATTTTTGCTTGACCGGGCCGTTCAGGCTGGCTTATGATGGCAGTGTGAGGAGTCGATGGCGCGGGCGCGGCAGACAAGGGTGTTCTCGGCGTGCCACGAACTGGCCGTTGCCCCATGTCGGTATTCGCTTGCGCTTTCAACAACGGATGTTGCTTTGTTTTCCTGCGTAAATTTCGGCAGCAATGAAAAGCGATTCAAGCAGTCTGCTTTGGAGCCGAATGGGATCGTCCAACGAGTCGAGTTGCCAGGTCTGACGGCTGGTGAGCGGACGGCGACTCTTTGAGTCGCCGGCTTTGTCTGGGTTTTGCGGCAATCGGGCCGCGGTGGGAATAGCTGATGCACATCCTCGGAAAAGTTTTACTGGGATTCGTGATCGTTTTGGGCGCTGTCGGTGTGGCGTTGACCGCCAAGACAATCACCGTACGCAATTACTGGATGGAACAGGTCGCAGATCTCGAGACGGCCAACGCGGACAACGCCAAGACAATCGCTGATTTGGAAGCGGAACTCGACGAAGTCCGCCGTGATCTAGACCGAACGTTGTTCAATTGGGACGACTATTGGACGAACGTCCAAGCCGAACCGGCCGGTGGAGGTGAAGAGTTGTTGATTGTGGGCCTCGGCACACGCGACGGACTGGTCAGCGGCGCGGAGATGGAACCCCCGGCCGAAAATCCCGTTCTGTTTGCCTTTCGGCCGACCGATGAAGGTGACGGTTATTTGTGGGTCGGTCCGTTCCAGGCGGGTCAGGTTCGGGAAACGGACGCAGGATTGGATCCGGTCTGGCGGGTCCGGGGGAATGAGATGCAACTGTGGGAGCAGCCGGGCGAGGTCTGGCGATTTCGCAAACGAGTTCCCACGGGCGCGGTGGCGCGGTTCAACGATCTGCAAAGATCACTCACGGAAGCTGACGAGTTCATCGCTGCCAAAGATCGTTACATTCAGAACCAGCAGAAGCTGGGCGACGACGCGAAAGAGCAGAACCGAAAACGGGTCGAGCAGTTGCTAGGTCCGCCAAATCCGGCCGCTCCGCCCGCCGATCCCAAGCGCATGGAGTACACACACGGACTGGTGACAGCCCTGGCTGCGGAAGAAGAGACACGGAACGAATCCCAGGTCGCAGTTGACCGTCTCCGTCGCGAGATCAAGAAGTCGAACAGGCAGATCGATGATTTAGTGGCAGACAACAAAAATGCGGTTGCTGAGCTGCCGCAGCCGAAATCGGCAGCTCCCAACACCACAGCAGCCCCAGCGAGCAATTGAGGGTTTCGGGTCCACCCGTCGTCGGTCGAAAGGTCGTTCGTCCGCCATTTTCCGCTCAGCAACCAGAGATGCTCGCCAGAGACCTCAACCCGGCGGAGTTGGAACCAAACAGGGAATGTCACAAAGCTGATTTTGGTTAAACTGCCAAGAGATTGAGGGCGAGACGAGGAGAAGGAGAGAAAGAGACGAATTCTTTGCATCTCCCCCTCTCTCTCTGATACGAATCTTTCTTGATGTCCTTGCGGTTTTCCAGATCAATTTGCGCAGGATTTTGTTGAAAAAGTATTGAGCAGAGGCGCTTTCGGCCGTCGGCCCCAGGAGAGATGGATACTCGATATGGGCATCTACAGTCGCGACTACATTCGCGATCAACGGCCAAGCGGCGGTTTCGGCGTTCCCGGTGGCCAGTGGGCGATTAAGTATCTGCTGATTGCCAACATCACCGTCTTCTTTCTGCAGAACATGTTCGCAGGCGGGCCGCCAGGACAGGGTGTTGTGGCGGAATGGCTCGCTCTAAGCCGGCAAGATCTGTTCCCGTCGTTTCAAATTTGGCGGCTGGTGACTTACGGATTTTGCCACGGTAGCCTAGACCACGTCGCCTTCAATCTGTTTGTGCTGTGGATGTTCGGCCGCGGTGTCGAGCCGATCCTGGGATCGAATGAGTTTCTGGCGTTTTATCTAACCGGCGTGGTCATCAGCGGCTTGTGCTACGTTACGGTGCAAGTGGTTCTGGGAATTCCGGCGGGCGTCATCGGTGCTTCCGGCGGGGTGATGGCGGTGGTGTTTCTGACGGCGATGTACTTTCCGCGGATGAAAGTGCTCGTCATGTTCATCATTCCCGCCGAGCTATGGCTGTTGGCCGTTCTGTATGCCGTGATTGACGTTTGGGGGATGACCAATCCAGGCTCCGGTGTTGCGCACGCGGCTCATTTGGGCGGGGCGGCGTTCGGGGTCGTCTACCGATATTACAACTGGCGGCTGATGCCTTGGTGGAATCGTCTTCGTAGCGGGTCTTCGCCGGGAATTGGCGCACGCAAAAGACCGAAGGTGCGTCTGTACCGACCAACCAAAGAGTCTCTGGACAACCGGGTGGACGACATTCTCGAAAAAATCCACCGAGAGGGCGAAGCCAGCCTGACGGACGAGGAACGCGAGGTGCTCAAAGAGGCCGGCCAGCGGTACAAGAATCGCTGATAGGCAGGCTCCATCCAATCCTTGATTCGACGTGTGGCGGTATGCGCTGCGTCTTGCGAGCTACGTTGTTGCTGTCGCTATTTCTGGCGGTGTCGATTGTTCCGTTCCTGTTTCTGGGCGAGTCATTCGAGATCCGCGTCCGGGAGTGGTTCGAGATCGATTCGGCCCGGTCACAGGTATCCGACGGCGTGCGCATGACCTTTGTGGTCGCCGTGCTGGCGACCGACATTGTTCTGCCGATTCCCTCCAGTGCCGTCAGCACCTGGGCCGGCGGCACGCTAGGAATTTGGCCGGCGACAATCGTCTCCTGGCTGGGAATGACGCTGGGGGCGACATTGGGGTTCGGACTGGCTCGCCTGCTGGGAACGCAATTTGCCCGGCGGCGGGCCGCGGCACACGACCTCGACCGCATGGCTGCGCTTGCCCGCAAGTATGGCCCGTTGGCACTGGTGCTGACCCGCGCGCTACCCATCCTGGCCGAGGCCTGTGTGCTTTTGATGGGCGCCAGCCGGCTCTCCTGGCAACGCTTCTTCGTTCCGGTGGCCGCCAGCAACCTGGTGATTGCCGTCACGTATTCGGCATGCGGGCAGTACTTTCGGGAGAAAAATGCGCTGCCGATGGCGGTGGTCGCCTCGGGCACCATCCCGCTCTTGGCCGCTCTTCTGGCCCGCCGCTGGCTGCCAAGACTCGGGCTGGAAGGTCCCGAAACGGCCAGCCCGGCCGAGACCCCCGAGTGACTGTCACTCAGCGCCCGGAGGATCGTCCTCAGGAAAGAACAGGTCGTCGTCGCTGATGTCGGGAATGCCAACGACCAGCACCCGCATGCGACCTTGGGCGCCGTGTACCACGCCCGGCGGGATATGCACAATCGAACCTTTCCGAACCGCCTGCTCGACGCCGTCCAGCACAACGCTTCCCTCACCATCCAGCACGTAATACAGCTCGGTCGCCCGCCGGTGATAATGCAGCTTGGCTCCGTCGATGTCGACGGCATGTGCCCAGGCGGCGACGTTTTCGTCCTGACGGCTGATCAGCAGGTGCCTCCAACCGCAGGTACTGCGTTCCCTAGGAGCCGTTTCTTCGTGACGGACCAGCGTTGGCGGTTGTGGATTCCTGTTTTCCGTTGACAAACACATTGCGTCACACACTCCATTTTACCGTTTCAGGGCGGACAGGACTGGATGGAAAAAATGTCACTCCCCAATGATTTTTACCAGCACTCGCTTTCGGCGGCTTCCGTCAAACTCGTAATAAAAGATGTGCTCCCACGGGCCGAGATGCAGCTTGCCATCGGTGATGGCAACGACGACTTCGCGGCCCATGATTTGCCGTTTGTGGTGTGCGTCGGCGTTGTCCTCGCCGGTCTGATTGTGGTGATACCGGTCAGGCGACGAGTCGAAGGGAGCCAACTCTTCGAGCCATTTTTCGTAATCGCGATGCAGTCCAGGCTCGTTGTCATTGATGAAAACGCTGGCTGTGATGTGCATCGCATTTACGAGTACGAGACCGTCAGCAATGCCGCTTTCGTCGACGAGTCGTTCGACGTCTTTATGGATCGAGACAATCGCCCGACGTTGGGGGACTTCCATCCAGAGTTCTTTCGTGAGGGTCTTCATGCAATGAGTCTACGCCGTGAAGTGGCCAATTCCAAGACAAGGATCCCCTAAGCATCGCATTGCGTGCGGTGAGTGAAATTACAGTTTGGCTGATTGGACGGAAGTGATTTGAAAAGGAGATGACCATGACAAAACGCTAAGAGAGGAAATGTGTCGAACGAGATAGACCGAGCTCTACATCTTCGGAATCGTTCGCTGCAAAATGAAAGCGAGCTTTCATTTTCTACTGGCAAGAACAAACAGGAGAACAAGATGAAACTCGCCAACAAAAAGAAAACCACGTCAGCAAGAGTTTTGGCCGACAAGATCAACCACTATCACGAGGAGGGCCATGCACGTGCGTACCAGACATTGGTCTGCTTCAAACGTGCCGGTGATTACGCGAGGAAGGCCAAAAAAAAGATTGGCCACGGCGGATGGGGTCTATGGGTCACGAGACAACTTGAGCCGACGCAACAGCAAGTGACCAGTTACCAACGGTTATCAGAACATTGGGATTTGGTGGAACCGAAAATCGGCAAGACGATTTTCGGTTTGCGGGACGCAGTCAAATTCATCAGGGCACTCAACCAGCCTCCGCCAGACACGTTGCACACCGACGACGGGAAGGTCTATCGGGAATGCCTGTTACACAGATTGGAATCCGCTAAACCGGGTTTGTCTGAGTTAGAATTCATCCATCAGACGTCGTGCTTCGTGTTCACTGATGGGAAGGTCGTCACATTCAACGGCGAAGTCTTCTGCAGCGTCGAGTGCGACTTGGACATTGAAGGTGCCGTTCTCTCAATTCCGTTGCTCAGGATGCTGCGAGTGCTCGACGAACACACCATCACCATCGTGACCTTCCTCCCTGAGATTGTGCCACTGCTTGTGCGAGAATCTCTTCAGGTGAAACTCCTGGAAAGGACTCTCAGTGATG
>Ga0310123_10003312_pt1 | contig 12550 bp, 10 predicted proteins | sample CB6_AW_1057_MG_FD_203505 | JGI IMG/M metagenome (GOLD analysis project Ga0310123, IMG submission 203505) | Marine microbial communities from Western Arctic Ocean, Canada - CB6_AW_1057 | ecosystem: Environmental > Aquatic > Marine > Oceanic | place: Canada: Western Arctic Ocean | collected... | reverse complement strand
TATCTATATCTGGTAAAATCGGATCAGAAGCTAAAACAGGTGGTCGCGGATCTGGAGGCGCAGCGGGCCAATCCGCACGTAACGCAGACGCCGCTCATGCTTCAGACTCTCGCGGACGCGTACACGAAAACCCGCAAGCTCTCGAAGGCATTGCCACTTTACCGACAGGCGCTGGGACGTTGAGCGGAACTGGTAACTTCCCCGGAGGTATCCCTTGGAAGTAACGCTGTTATTGATTAAGCCGGATGGAGTACAACGCGGATTAACGGGAGCCATCATCAACCGCGTGGAGCAACGCGGCCTACGCATGATTGGAATGAAATTCATGCGGGTCTCTCGTGCGCTCGCAGAGACACATTACTCAATCCACAAGGGGAAGCCGTTCTACGATAAGCTCATTGAGCACATCACTTCGGCGCCAGTCGTGGCTATGGCCTGGCAGGGAAACAAGGCCGTATTCGTAGTGCGTCAGGCGCTAGGCGCGACTGACCCAACCGCGGCCCACCCCGGTACCGTGCGTGGCGATTACGGCATCGACATCGGCCGCAACCTTACACACGGCTCAGACAGCGTCGAAAACGGAAAGGCCGAGGTCAATCTGTGGTTCACCACCGAAGAAATCATCAACTGGGAAAGAGTCGGCGAAAAGTGGGTCTTCGAGACTTCTTAATTTCCAACAAATGTATTATTTCAACTCAACGCGACCGCGGAGAAGGTAAAAAATACTTTTTATTACACTGTCTACACCATGCAACGCCACTATCATTGCACCCTCAGCAGCACATTTCCATGAACCCACAACTTCTCAAGTCCATAATATTCACGCTGCCCCCCGATGAATAAGTGCACTATCACATCCCCAAGATCCAGCAGCACCCACCCACTCGACGCCTGCTCGTCCAAACGCCGCATCCCAGCGTTGCGCTTCTGACCATCCAATTCTGTCACAGCCCCCGCCATCGCCTTTAGCTGCCGGACGCTTCGCCCCGTCGCGATAATATAATAATCTGCGAGTATGGAGATTCCCTTCAAATCTAGCAGCAGGATGGATGTGCCCATCTTTTCCTCAATGGACTCGACAACAGTGTGCGCAAGCTCGAGTGAATTCAATCTACTACCTCCAAAACTAACCCTATACGCAATCTCTTTTACCCAATACCAACACTTTACTCGCACTTAAGTGGAATGCGCGCCCACCGAGAGTATTGCGCCCCACCGCGCCCCAGGTTGCTTTGCATCAACACCATCTCCGCAACCCGCCATTCCCCAAATCGTTGCCCTTTAGCGGCCAGAACCGCTTCGCACAAGGCGTCCACTTCCACATGCCGCAGCCGGAAACGCACTCTCCCAATGGTGAGATGCGCAGAGAATCGGTGTCGGTCGGGAGCATGTCCCAACTGCATAGCACAACACTCGATCGCGCGCTGTAACCGCTCCAACGCGGAAACATCATCCTCGAACCCTGCCCAGAGCAATCGTGGATGCCGGCAATGCGGGAAACACCCTATCCCGGACGCGGCCAGCGTAAATGGTTCTGCGGATTCTGCGACACATACGAATTCTTGCGTAAGCCTTGTCGCTTGCTCCGCCGAAATATCGCCAAGGAACTTCAGTGTAATGTGCATTGCATCCGCGCGTACCCAGCGCACCGCCCGGATACCGACCGACTCTCGAAGCCCGCGCTGCACATTTGTAAGTTTATCGGCTACACTTTCCGCGATCTCAATCGCCACAAAAGCACGCATCGCCGCTCCGCCGCCACCACGAACCCCGGACCTGCCTATTCAATTTCCAGAGCTACTTTTCCGGAGCAAAACATAGTCATCACTGGTATTAACTTCTGCAAGAATCTCATCACCCCAGTCAACACACGCAACCTTCTCGGCGTGACGGTTAAGCAGCGCCCGGCCCCCAATATCACCCCGCACCTGGCGCATTTCGGGCCAGAGCACTTGGTCGAAGAGCACTGGGTTAGCAAGTCGCCCCCCGGCCAGCGGCGCCACGATTGCTGCGCCCCTCTCCCGATGCATCCGTATAACAGCGTTTAGCAATTCTGGTCCAACCCCGGGCTGATCAACTAGCATGAAAATCGCCCCCTTCACAGCAGGTTCAAGCGCGTCCAATCCCGCCCGCACCGATCCGCTCTGACCGACTGCCCATTCCGGATTTTGCGCAACGGTCAACTTCCGCCCTTCAAGCGCATCCTCGACGCGCTCCGCCTGGCACCCGACGACAACAACCACGCTGTCAGCCTCGCTTTGTAGGGCAACGTCCGCCGCACGCGTGACCAATGTACCGCGCCCCCACGGCAGCAATTGCTTTATCTCTCCAGCTTCGGACGTACGGGTTGAGCCACCAGCCGCCAAAAGTATGACGGCCACCCGTCCCCACCGTTCGCGCACCGGCTCGGCACCTGCCGTCGTCCCCAGCAGCACTTCATCCGCACCGCCACGCAGCAATACTCGCGCAGTCTCTCGAGCCAACTGAAGCCGAGACTTCGTTTCCACTTTGTTTATCAGAGGAACCAAGCGTGCGCCTGAAGGCAGGCCTTTTGCCCCGCCCTGCGGGTGCAATAGCAATCGGGACACCATATCCGGTGTGACTAGATCGCCAATGCGCGCTCCAAGCAAATCGGCCGCAATATGCGCTCGGTGCACATGTTCATCAGTCAGCCGCTCTCCAAAAATATCGGCGCCCACAATTGGAGAAACAAGAGTGGTGCAATCGGGAATCACCGGTTCGTGAGACTCCGGAGCTTTGAGCGAGCGCATACGCGAACCATCAGCTTCCACCACAATGTTCAACTTTGAGTCACCTACGAGTTCTTTAATTTCCACTACGAGCTCGGGCGCAATGCCGGGCGCTTTACCGGATTCATTTTCAGGCATCACGGTGATGAGCACGTGAGGGTGCACCTGCAGCAGGGCAGGAAGTTCGCGTGGCAGGCTCCCGGGGTTTTCTATCGCGAGGTGATGGGGCGCAAGCCCGGTCTGCGCTGAGAAGATACGTGTAGTTGTGGTGGTAACCACGCTATTACCGGCGGCTACAATCTCCTCTGCCAGCCGAAACATCAGCGTAGTCTTTCCGCCTCCGCCAACTATGGCAACCACCTCGCCCGACCTAAGCCGAAAGCCAACCTGCAGCTCCATCAAAGTGCAGCCTGACCTGGTTGGCTCATCCAGTACAATATCGCTTCCAGCACGCCCCCGCCAATAGCGAGCGCCTTATCGGATATGCTGAAACAATTCTCGCGTGCGTCGCGAGGGTCAATATCGCCGATTTTCTCGTTCGCGGCGACGGTCAAACCAGTGTGCATCAGCCCACGCAATATGCCGGCAAAGGGCGCGCACACCTGCTGCCCTTCCACGCTGGCTGCTGCTGCACCCGCTAACAGCCAGTCACCAATATCAGCCTGCCCTTGCAGTATACCAGTACACGGAGCGCGCAGCACCCGGTCATCCCCATGGCCGGCCACGACCGCAGCCACACCAGTGTCGGCGATTGCAGTATCACCAGAATTCCAATAGACCCTACCGAGCGTGTGCCCGCGCTGCGTCTCCACCACCGCGTGACAATTCTCGCCGACGCTAAAACCGGGGCCAAGGCCAATCACCAGTGGAGCGAGGTCGCAGTTGCAATCAATGTCGCGCTTTTTCAGACGTGCATCCACCAACACAGTGGGCTGTAACTTCGCCAGCGAGTTTCCATCGGGGTCAACCAATACTGGTACGGTCTGCACGGGACGCGCATTTTTGGACACACTGGCAACCTTTTCGAACTTAATGCCCTCCGTCTCGTGCTGACCCACGAACACTGCTTGCGCAGCTGCCACCGCCCGCCGCAGCGCGCGTGGCTCTGCTAGTTCCAGTACGGTGACGGCAAAACCGGCCCGATGTAAGCGGTAGATAACACCAGTGGCTAGGTCTCCGCCCCCGCGCACCACCACTCGCACATCAGCGTCCAACGCGGTCGAGCCCTCCCAGACCGGCCAGCACCCTCTCGGGCGTGAGCGGGAATTGATTGAACCAGACGCCGGTAGCCGCATGCACCGCAGCGGTCACAGCCGGGGCATAAGGAATGAAAGGCATTTCAGCCATGCCGCGCGCCCCCCAGGGTCCCTGCGGATCAGCATATTCAAGAATAACCATTTCCACGCGTTCTGGCACATCCAGCGACGTTGGAATTAGATAGTTGGAAAAATATGGGGTCTCTACATATCCATCTTTCACGCCGAAATTCTCCAGCATCGTATAGCCATGTGCCTGAACAATCGCGCCTTCAATCTGCCCCTCTATTTGTTGCGGGTTTATTGCCCGGCCTACATCATCAGCACACACTACATCCACCACCCGCACATGGCCGGTTTCAGTATCGACCTCAACATCCACCACTTGCGCCACATATCCGTAGGTGATATTAGGATCGCACTGTCCCGTATCTGGATGAAGGGCAGTGGTTTTGCGCGGGACAAATTGATGCTGACCTATGGCGGGACGTTCCTCGGCACGCCATTGCTCCAAAGCTGCATCAGCAGCTCCACGAATGCTATTGCCAGCCATAAAGGTGAGCCGAGAAGCCGAAGCGCTGCCGGAATTCCTACTCGTAGCCGTATCCACAGCCCGTAATTCAACTCGCTCAACGGGCACTCCGCACGCTTCGGCTGCCATCTGAGACAATACTGTGTGCGCACCCTGTCCACAGTCCGCCCCTGCATGCAGTAACACCACACGCTCGATCTCGGCACCTCCGTGCAATTCAACCGTAGCCCAACATTCCTCCGGAAAACCAAACGAAAATCCAATATTTTTCATCGCGCAGGCAAACCCACGACCGCGCCGTATATGCTTCAAAATGGGAGGTGCGTGCTTCTCATTCGTCCAGCTCGCCCTCCGCGCGCATTCATCTACCACCTGCCTGATGGTCACTCCCATGGGCAGAGCCGCATTGAAAGAACCTAAGGATCCATCCGCCATCAGATTGCGCCGCCGCAGTTCCACCGCATCGCATCCCAACTTCTCAGCCAGTTTGTTGACCTGGTTCTCAGCGGCAAAAGCACCCTGCGGGCCACCAAATCCACGAAACGCGCCACTTGGGACATTGTTCGTATAGACCGCGTAAGCATCCACGCTGACATTGGGGATATCGTACGGACCCGTGCACTGCATAGTGGCGTTACCCAGAACCTTCGATGAGGTGTACTCATACGCTCCAGCATCGGCTACCATCTCTACCTCAGCCGCCAATATTTTGCCCTGCCTATCCGCGCCCCATTTAGCGCGTATGGTATAAGGATGCCGTTTGTGATGACCGATAATGGATTCTTCCCGACTCCAGATGATCTTCACCGGCCGAAGGATGCCCCGTTGCGCCAAGCGCCATACAGCCAGAGCCAGCACAATTTGCACAGAAATATCTTCCCGTCCACCAAAGGCCCCGCCAATTGCCGGATGAGTCACTCGAACTTGCTCAAGCGGTAGCCCGAGCGCGTGAGCAATCTGTCGCTGCTCCTCATGCGCCCATTGCCCGGCCACTGCCACCGTTACTCGTCCCTCACCGTCAATATAGGCTAAGCCAGCTTCTGGCTGTAGGTACGCATGTTCCTGGCGAGGAGTCTCGTAGACCCCCTCCACCATCACCACGCATTGATGCCAGGCAGCCTGCACGTTCCCTTTTCTTAAACGATTGTGTTTAGAGATATTTGTATCCCGTCCGGCGAGTAGCGCGGGAGCATCAGATTTCATCGCCTCGTGTGGGTCAGTCAGCACCGGCAAACTGAACCAGTCCACCTCGATAAGCTCGCACGCTGCGGCTGCCGCGTCCTCGGTCTCTGCCACAACCAGGGCGACCTGATCGCCGACAAACCGGGCCACATCTGCACCCGGCTTGTCGGAACCAATACCCACCAGCGCAGGCTGGTCAGGATTTAGAAGGCCATATTCATTCACAGGCACATCTGCCGCGGTGAACACAGCTGCCACACCTGGATATGCCTGAGCCTTACTTGTATCTATGCTACGCAATTGCGCATGAGGCCGACCGGCGAACAGAATCTTCATGTGCAGCATGTCCGGACGGACTAAATCCCCGGGAAAGAAGGACTGACCCGTAACTTTGTCGTATGCGTCTACACGTTCTGCCGCTGCACCAATTGCAACACTCACAAGTTGTCACCCCTGGACATAACCGTACTCGCCTGCTCCATGGCAGCGAACACTTTGTAATATCCGGTACAGCGGCAGAGATTACCAGTGATGGCATGCTCTACCTCCTGCCGCGTAGGTTTAGGGCACTCATCCAAAAACTTCGCACCGGCCATCAGTAATCCGGGCGTGCAATAACCACACTGAACCGCCCCAGCGTCGATAAAAGCTTGCTGCAGCGGATGCAATTGCTCCCTATCAGCAAGACCCTCTACAGTCGTAATATTCGCCCTATGACCTCGTGGTGCCGGCACCAGACAGGACATCACCGCCGCACCATCCAGATGAACCGTGCACGCGCCACACTCGCCCTCGCTACAGCCCTCTTTGGTACCGATCAGACCTAGGTCCTCCCGTACCATACGCAGTAAATTCTTATGGTTAGCTCCCCGCACCGTGTACTCCCGGCCATTCACCGTAGTTACGATTGGCTCATCACTTCCACTTCCTTCTGTCGACCAGTCGGTAACCAGAGAACCCTCAAACCGGCCGTCAACTGCACATCCCAGCAAAGCCGGGCGCTCCGGAAACTCGCCGCGAGTATCGCCATCATGGATAGCGCGCAACGCCCTGCGGGCAAGAACATGCACCATTTTGCTCCGATACTCAGCAGAGCCACGGAGGTCATCTATTGGTCGAGCTGCGCCCGCAGCCAATTCAGCCGCCCGCTCTATCCCAGCTCCATCCAGTAATCTACCTTGTAAGAATCTCTCCGCTTCCACGGCACGCACAATAGTCGGCGCAACCGCGCCCATGGCAATACGCACCCGGTCGCAAGACATACCATCTTCACTCTCAACAATGCCCACGATCGCAGTCACATTCACCACTGCAATTGCCTGCGCCCTGCGCAATCCCAGTTTTACGAACATCCCCATCTCCTGCCCATCAAGCGCTGGAAAAGAAATCTCGGTTAGCATTTCATCGGGCAGCATTACAGTCTGCCGCACTCCAAGATAAAACTCAGAAAGCGGAACCATGCGCTCACCGGATACGGAGCGCAAGGTGACTGTACCACCCATAGCAATTAGCGGAGTAATAGTGTCATTAGCTGGAGAGGCTGTAATCAAATTCCCAGCTACTGTGGAGCGGTTGCGGATTTGCGGAGCCCCCACATCCCAGCACGCCTGTGCTAGCGGCCACGCATTTGCGCAGATGACCATGGAGGCAACGCACTGGTTGTGGGTCACCAATGGGCCCATGCGGATAAAGCCGGCTTTATCCAGGCTGATTCTATCCAGTCCAACCACACGAGTGACATCAATCAGGGTATCCACGTCTGGACGGAGGTTCCGTTCCATTTCAATGAGAATGTCTGTACCGCCAGCAATCAAGCGCGCACGCGACCCGTGCTTCCCCAGCAGCTCCAGTGCCCGCTCAATCGACGTGACCGTGTGATAGTTACGCCACATTGCGCATGTCTTCCAGCGCCTGTTCAACCGCCGCCAGCGCGCGGTTCAATTTAGCCACCGGCTGCGGAACTAGGCCATCGCTTGCGAGCACCGCTGTGATTTCATTCAAAACACTCAACTCCGCGTCCGGCGCCAATTCAAACTCCAGCACTCGGAACTCATCCAGACGCCTGCCCGCATGCCATACTTGAACATCATCGAGACTCATCGTCGCCATAGCATTTCCGCCGCGGTGGACTGGGCGCTCTGCACACTGCTGCCGTAGCTGCACAATCGGACGCAAAGCACTTCCGCGCAACAAGGATGTAATCATCGCAGCGGCCTCTCGATTAACCCAACTGCCCACCTCTCCAGCATCACCGTGAAGTGGAAACTCAATCTCCTCACGCACGGAAAAACGGGCGTGCGCTGATTGCGCTGACTTTATCGTCACGAGCTGTTTTCCTCGTCGCGTGCGCACGCGAAGGTGATGTCCAGCGCGTAGAATGCTTTGCTCTCGCGTATCCAAGTACTCGTCCACTACAGAAAACTCCTGCGCGCCGCCCAACCGGTACCTGCCAATACGGGCACACTCGCGGTATTTCACCCAGAGCCAGTACTCATCGATGATGAATTTGGCCTCAATCTCCATCGTCATACACACGCCAGCCCAGCTCATCCAGACCAATCTGTCCACGCGACTGATCGGCCAGGTCGGCTAGAATCAGGGTGGCCTCGGCTGCCAGCCCCTATCTGGAAGCCTGAGCTCACCGCGTGCCTGCGCCAGCCTTCCGCGTCGCCGATCTACACGCCCGACAACACGCATTTTCACGTTCAGAGGAACCGGGCAACGGTACTTTACCTCCATCTTAGCTATCATCATGAAATGGTTCAGGTCTGTTATCATGGTAACACGGCCACAGATTTCGTCCAAGATGGCAGCCACCACCCCGCCATGCGCGACACCGGGGTAGCCCTGGTAATGCTCGGGGATCGCATAGTCGCACCAGACCTCGTCCACACCATTGTCGAAGAAGACCAGCTGCAGGCCGTACTCGTTCTCAAGCCCACATACGTAACAATTTTGTGAGTTCGGTTGTTTCCTGGGAATGTCGTTGCCTCCCACTCACTCAACGTATTGGCATCACTACATCCATATTGTAACTTATCCACACTCGCCCGTCTTTGCTAAAGCTGCAATTGGATGGGAGAGAGAGGCGAGCAATAATTTTAGATAGGTTTTAACCATATTGGCGCGAGGATGATCACAGCACTTCGACCTAACCGTTTTATTCACATGTTGACAAGACCGTTTGTGCAAGGCAGGTTTACAGCCAGATCTCGAGATAGCCTTGGTGCATGAGGAAGTTATCCACTCGCCATTCGCCGTGGAAGTCACGAGATTACGGGTGCCTGCTAGCACCCCCCTAACCAACAACCGGTGTGATACCCCACTCTCGCCCAGCCTGAACCATCGTGTCCCATACGTAAGCGGCCACCGACCGACCGCCCAAAATGAGAAAGGAAAGAATCCCGCCACGGTCAGAGCGCAAGATCAATTGTGTGGTTCTAGCCAGGCTACTTGTTTTCGCACAACCATCTGGAAAAGCGGCCTCTCCAAAATCAAGCGCACACAATTTTGGTAGTAATTGGCGGCATACGCTGCCGGTCACACGAATCTGGGCTCGGCCGGCGGTCACGTCCGTCACAGTTACAAGCCCTCCCTCACCAGCAGCGGTAGTGCGCAGCCGCTCAACCAATTCAGGTTCTGTCCCAGGCAACGTGGCGACGAAAAATAAATCAGGCCGAAGTGAGTAAACCCGCCCGTCCTCGCATGGCGCGCTAAGACCTAAAAGCGGTGCAGGAACGCGCAGCGCAGCAGGGATCACATCTGCAGCGCCCTTGCCCTCCAGCAACAATTTTCCGTGCGCGCTCTCGTCGGCAATAGTCAGCACCGGGACAGCATCGTCAGCCGCAGACACGATGCTCGTAGGTACCAACCATCCAGACCGAGCCTCAAAGCTTACGCCAGCAGCCTGCATCACTTCGTGCAGCGGAGAACGTCGCAGCGCTTCTTCACTCACGGTTAACTCCGTAGCCGCTCCCCCTCCGGATCGTAAAACGCACCGTGATGCACGCGCGCAGCCAGAGGCTGTTCCTCCCGCCAAATATTGAATTCAGCGCCATTAGTCTCGGCAACATCAGTAGGCAGCCAGCACAGGCCAATCACCTCATTCAAAGTCGGGCTATACCGACAGGAACTGACCCAACCGATGATCTCCGGCCGTTTGCCATTCGAACTAAGCTGCACAATCTGCAGCCCTTCCTCGGGCGTCGGTCCCGCCTCATGAATCTTGAAGCCCACCAGACGCTGCCGAACTCCTTGTTCAGCTACGCGCAGTAACGAGCGCTGACCTAGGAAATCATCTTTCTCAAGTTTTACCGCCCATCCAAGCTCAGCTGCAATCGGGTTGGAGAGTGCATCGGTGTCCTGACCGATGATAATATGCCCCTTTTCTAGGCGTAACACGCGCTGCGCCTCCACCCCAAACGGCATAATCCCGAACTGGTTTCCAGCCGCCAACAATCGCTCCCAGAGATAACGGCCATAGCTGGCGGGACAATGCAGCTCATACGATAGCTCGCCCGTGAACCCGATACGCATCAACCGACAGGGAACCCCCGCCACATTCCCGGAACGCACATGCATGTACTGGAAGTCGTTGTTGCCGAGCTCCACATCCGTTAATTCCTCCAGCAGGACGCGCGCCTTCGGTCCGGCGAGATTGAACGCGGCGAAATCATCAGTGCGATTTATTAGTTGCACGCCGTTCCCCCAGCCTGACTGCAGCCACCACTGCATCCACTCGTAAACCGAGCCAGCACCTCCGGAAGTGGTGGTCATGTACCATTCCCGCTCGCCGAAGCGCGCAGTGACACCATCGTCAATGACGATGCCTTCCGCATTGCACATCGCGCCATAGCGCACCCGCCCCACCGCCAGTTTGCGCCAACGGTTTACATACATCTTCTCCAGAATGTCAGGTACGGATGGCCCGGTCAGTTTGTATTTCCCGAGCGTGCTCACATCGATGACACCCACACGTTCCCGCACCGCACCAACCTCCTCGGTGGGGTCTCCATAATGCTCCGGGCGGAGCCACAGCCCGGCCACCATTATCTTCGCACCCTGGCCCAGGTGCCAATCGTGCACAGGCGTTACCTGCACCGGTTCCATGTTCTGCCCTGCCAGAGCGCCAAGTGAAATCGGGGTCATGGGCGGGCGCGCAGTGGTGCTGCCCGTATCATCCACCGTGGCCGCATTAGCGCGCGCACAAAGATGTACCGCGTTCATCGAGCACATCTTACCCTGGCACGGCCCCATCGAGATTGTGCTGTATCTCTTCAGGAGCTCAATGCTGTCGTACCCCTCAGCGACGGCAGTCGCAAGGTCTTTGTCGGTAACATCCTCACAATAGCACAGGAACCTTTTGCCTGATCCTTTGACGATGGCCCGTTGCGAGCTTCGCGCCCGTTCGGCCGTTTTTGCTTCCTGCACTTGCGTCCATTCCGCAGCAGTGGGCATGTCACCGTACCCGACGGAGGCAGCCATCCTGCGCCCAGCTAGCGCTCCCTCCGACATTTCGTGTTCGAGCACATGCGCACCTGCCACCCGTCCAGCAATAGCGAAGTTCTCAGGTAGATTTTTGGCCCTCAATTCTGCCTTGACTTCATCGTACCCAAATTTGACGCCGGCCTGATATGCCAGCCCGGCGTTTGGAGTCCAGCCCATGCTAACCAGCAGCAAATCGCATTCGATCCTAGTACGCCCCGTTTTGAGGTTGCCATCATCCTCAAGCGGAGCAATTGTGGCCGCCTGCACGGCCGCGCTTCCGTGGGCCGCCGTCACAGTGTGCCGCCAGTACACCGGAAACGCCGCACCGAGTGATTCCACTCGAGCGCTGCTGCATACCGCACGCTCACGCTCATCTGCCAGCGCCACAACTTCCACTCCGACAGCGTGCAAATCAGCCGCTACTTCCCAGCCATCATCATTACCAGTCATAACTACCGCACGGCGCCCTGGCCTGACTGCATGCAGGTGCATCAGGCGCTGCGCCGCGCTGCCCAGCATGACACCTGGCAGATCATTGTTGTCGAATAGCAGTGGCCGCTCAAACACTCCAGATGCCAGCACCACCCCTCCTGCTCGGATTTTGTACAGTCTGTCGCCGCACGCGGCTGCAAGCCAATTATGGTCATACCATCCGGTCACTGTGGTACCTGTGTAAACACGAATATTTGCCTGCGCGCGCACAGCTTCACACAACTCATCCACCGTATCCTTAGCATCCGACCTGATGCGCAGATGGCCACCGAGCTGCTCATTTTCATCCAATAAAAGCACCTTCGCCCCATGTCTGGCTGCGCTGAGTGCCGCGCTGATTCCAGCCGGACCGCCGCCCACGACAAGAACATCCCCGTGCAGATACTGCTTGTCGAAAACATCTTCCGATATCGCCGAGCGACTAGCTTTTCCTAGGCCGGCCGCAGCGCGCAGCAGCGGCTCGCCCAGACGCCAGAGCCACTTCGGCCGATAGAGGGTTTTGTAATAAAATCCCACAGGCATAAATGGCGAGAGCAACCGCATCACCGGCGCGAGCAAATCCCACTTCAGAGCCGGGGTAACATTCTGAGGCTCCACGCACATGTCCGCCTCCACGCGCCGGCGGCAGGCGCGCACGTTTGGCTCCTCGCCAACCTGGACTAGGCAATTGGGACAGTGACCTGAACAACAAAGCAAACCCCTCGGGCGGTGATATTTAAATGAGCGGCTGAATATCTTCACCCCAGCCGCCGCCAGCGCAGATGCAATCGTATCGCCCGCAAAGGCTGAATACTCTTCGCCATCAAAGTTAAAACGCAGCCGTTCCTCGCGGTCGATCACTTCTACAGGTT
>Ga0310123_10003310_pt1 | contig 12552 bp, 9 predicted proteins | sample CB6_AW_1057_MG_FD_203505 | JGI IMG/M metagenome (GOLD analysis project Ga0310123, IMG submission 203505) | Marine microbial communities from Western Arctic Ocean, Canada - CB6_AW_1057 | ecosystem: Environmental > Aquatic > Marine > Oceanic | place: Canada: Western Arctic Ocean | collected... | reverse complement strand
CAACAATCTTCAGAAAATGAAGAGAGGCCGTTGCTGCTGCGGGGGGCGATGGTAGAATCCAAGCCGGTGGCCAGCGGTGTTCGTTGGCCAAAGTCCAACTGGGAAATCCCGGCTAAAGGAATGCCACACATCGGCTATCACTCATGCCTCGTCCTGAACGTATGTGCGACCACGGTAGAAGCGAACAACGAACAGAAACAGTACGGCGGCGGCCAACATGACGCCGGTAAAGAACCAATAGTACGCGGCGCCCTCGAGTCCACTCGCGCCGTCCGAAGAGTCAATGTATTGATTCACCCGAGCTGTAAAGAAATTACCAAGCGATATCGACAGCATGTAGAGGGCCATGATGAACGACTTCATCTTCCGCGGTGCTTGGGTATAGGAAAATTCAAGGCACGTGATCGACACCATCACCTCGCCTGCCGTTAGGATCGCATAGGCAAGAAACTGCCCGAGAATGCTCGGCGCATGCCCAGCGACTATCTGCATTTCGATCCAACCGGACACGACGAACGAGCCGGCGGTGACAAACAGGCCAATCGCGATCTTCCGTAGCGGCGTGACCGAAAAGAGCCGTCCGAGTGCAGGGTAGACCACATAGGCAAACAACGGAATGAACAGCAGGATGAATATCGGATTGACAGCCTGAATCTGAGAAGGGAGCCATACCCAACCAAACGTCTCGCGGTTCATGTGCGTGGATTGTAATACCCAGGCCGACGCGGTTTGATCGAACAACGACCAGAATACCGCTACGAACAGGTAGATAACGCCCAAATTCAACACCGCACGGAATCCCTCGCCACTGAATGCCTCCTTCACTACGCCGAATCCGCCCGGGGGCACGTGGATGAATCGATGTCGCCCCAACCAGAACACGACCGTCGCGACGAACATCAAGATGCCGGGAACGCCGAATGCCACGCGAGAACCTACATGCTCTAGTAGCCAAGGGGTCAGCAAGGTCGAGGCAAACGCGCCGAGATTAATCGAAAAATAAAACCAACCAAACACCTTGCTCAACAGGCCCTGGTTCATCGCACCAAACTGGTCGCCGACGTGGGCCGTCACACACGGTTTGATGCAGCCCGATCCAATCGCGATAAGGAACAAGCCGGCAGTCAACCATCGACGTGGATCGCCCAACACAACACCAGGAATCGGCTCCATCAGTGCCAACACACCGTGCCCTGCACAATAAATGAGCGATCCCCAGATGATTGTACGATATTTGCCCAGCAACGCATCGGAGATCACCGCACCCAAGATGCCAAAGAAATAGACCTGGGCAACAAAATCGTGCATCGCCTCGCGGGCTTCGGCTTCGCCTAGAACGGCTGCCTGACCACTGGCATCCATCAGGTACTTGGTCATAAAGATGACCAGGATCGTCTTCATCCCATAAAAGCTGAACCGCTCTGCCGCTTCGTTGCCCACGATGTAGGGGATGCCACGCGGCATGCTGCTCGAGGCAACCGGTTGGGTACGATACTTCTGCAAGGTCATCGGAAATCTGGAGAAGGGCGTCTGTGGAAGGAGAGCGAAAGGCGTCGATTCTAGAGCAACTTTCGAATTACCACACCGGCCAAACTGCGAAAAAATTACTGAAATACCGTGCCGGTATGACTTTTATGTCAGTGCGACTCGCACTAGCCACACTCGTCATGCCCAGCAAGCGAAGAAGATGTGGGAAAGGATGCGGATCAATCGACGAACCGCCGCTCGCGCAGCTCTTGTAGATCGACCGTCAGTGTCTGGTCGGGCTGGAAACCGACTTCGCGACCGTCACTGGCACCGCGTAACGCAGGGTTCTCCGGTACGTTTATGCGGTCGAAGGCATAGTCGGTTACCATATGACTGTCAGACGGCAGACGTTTGTCCGGCAGTTGCCGCCAGGGAACGGCGTTGCGATGAGGATTGATCTCACTTCCCTCGCCTTGCGAATCGCGAGCCGTCCAATGTTTTTGCCAGGCGTCAAAGTCCATTTGTTCCGACGCGAGAGACGGACGACCGAACCGCCAAAACGTCGTCACGCTCTCATAGTAATTACGGTCACCGTTGTAGACAAACGATTGCGGCACCCCGCGCGATTCGCTGCTCTGATGCTCGATCATCGTGGCGTCCGCGTCGATCTTCACGATGGAGTCATGACACCGCAGCATGATTGGTATCCACGACGAACGTGTCATCGAGTCGGTCACCAATAGTAAACCCGAACCGGCAACAGCCGTCAGTTGCTGCAAGTCGATTTCGATCTTTTTTTCCGTTCGAGCCGACGGCGAGTCCAACATGTTCCAAGAGTCGATTGATTCAACATGGTCTGTCCCACCTCGCACCACAAACATTCGTTGACTCGTGACCAATAGGCCGTTTTCCCAAACGAGCCGAAACGTCTGTCCGGCCTCACTGCTGAGCAGCGTGGCATCGCCCCGAGCGATGCAGTTCTCCAAACGGACTTCCGTCGGCCGGTTGGTGGCCGGTTCACCGAACAATCGCGATTCGGGTTGCGGCGGCCGACCGAGCGTCAAGAACGATACGTTGGCGTGTCGAACACCGCCGCCAGGCGCCGCGTTGCGAATCGTCAGTCGACAATTTTCGAGCTTCACCGATTCGGCACCCCGAGACGCGACGAGAGACAGTCCGGCGGTGCCGAACGACGGCGATTCAGGTATGTCCATTTCCAGGTCCACATTGACAAGACGCAATTGACCCTCGCTGACTATCAGTAAACTTGTGCCGTTTTGCGCCGGGTCGCTTCGCCCAGAATCGATATGAAACACGATTCGAGGACTCAGGCCGTCCCCCGCCCGAATGGTTAATCGCTTGTTATGGACCTCGATCGGACGATCCACAACACGGCGAGCGAATTGCAATTCAATCACGTCGCCACTCTTGGCGACTGCCACCGCTGCGTGAATTGTTGCGTAACCACCCTCGGCGTCCCCGTCGCCCACGACCAAGGCCTCGACCGGATCGAGCGGCCCGTCGGCCTCCGGCGATGCCGACTGCGGTTGATCGCCTCGATAGGGAACCGTGCTTTTCGGCAGCTCCAATCGATGCGCCCGGTCTGTCGCATAGAGCGAACTGTCCGCGACAAGACCGTCATCTCGTTTCGTCGGATCATTCGTCTCGTTGATATCGGTCGGCATGTCCGGCTCGCCATCGGCGAGGTTCGTTCGATTGCCACTTGCCTCGACAAACGGACCGTTGTTGGCATGAGCCGAACTATCCGGACCGGCCGCCTTCGAAATCAACGGGGCGCGGTTCTCACTCGCCGAACTTGCTGCGGCTGACATCTGGTCCTCACCCTGGTCGCTCCTGGTTGCCCGGTGCGCCGTATTGTTCGCTGATTTGACCGCCGAGGAAAACGCCGGCAGCCCGGGCGAGGACTCGGTGCGGCGGTGCGAACCGCTCAGTGCAAATACGATCAGCAACAGAATCGCAACCGGTACGAACCAGGGCAACGTGCGTCGCAGCACCGAATCGACCGGTACGCCTGGTGTCACGAGTACGGTACCACGGCTTGACGCCGATTCTAAACCCAACTGACTCGATAGGATCAACAGGTCGGCAATCAAGGCGTCGGGCGTTTGATATCGCCTGGCAGGCGACTTGGCCAACAATTTGTGAAGGACCGGCGAAATCTCTTCGGGCAAATCGGGGCGCAGGTCAAGTATATTCGGTACGCTGTCGCCCTGATGCTGCAAAAGTTTTTGCAGCATCGTGCCCTCGGAAAATGGCGGCTGACCGCTCAGCATGAAATAGAGTGTGCAGCCGAGCGAGTACAAGTCGCTGCGCACATCCGCGCTACGCGGGTCGCGGGCCTGTTCCGGAGAGATATAGTCGAACGTGCCAAGCGTCACACCGCTGGCCGTGAGATCTTCGTCCGACCGCCCGACCTGGTGCAACCGAGCCAAGCCCATGTCGACCAGTTTGGCTCGATTGTCCGGCGTGATGAGAATGTTCGAAGGTTTGATATCACGATGCACGACATCACGGAGCGCCGCGTGGGCGAGCGCCTCGGCAACTTGCAACGTGTAGTCAACCGCATCGGCTAGACGGAGCGGTCCGTCACGTTCGACCAGGTCGCGGACATTGATGCCTTCAATGTACTCGAAGATGATGTAATGGAAGCCGCGATCTTCACCGACATAGTAGACGCGGGCGATGTTCTCGTGATCGAGCCGGGCCGCCGACTGCGCTTCGTTGCGGAATCGACGTTGCATCTCTTCGCCGCTTGTGCGGCTCGATGACAAGACCTTGACCGCCACGGTTCGGTCGAGCATCGTGTCCCGGGCGCGAAACACGGCCCCCATGCCTCCGCCGCCGACAAACTTTTCAAGTTGATAATGTCCGAGCCGCTCGCCTTCGAGGAGTCGCCCCACTTCCGACGGCGGCAGCCCATGGGTGCCAATCTGTCGAGGCATCGGAGCTTTGGTGGAGATCACCGTGCGGTCGTCAGATGAAATGTTGGACGGAGAATCGGCTGATGGCGTGCGCGGGATGTCGTCGCCCGACAAAGCCGCTCGGCCGCCTGTGTCGTTGGACTGCTGGGGCGACGTGGGATCAGGTTCGTTCATCGAGCTGGCCGTTTGCCCCTGTTCCAAATGTCAAATCCACGCGGACGGCAAGCTATCCGTTGCGGCCCGGGCGGAGGCATCCGATATGAAAAAGACGGAACACACTATAGAAGACGATCGCCACTAGGAAAAAGTTCGGTCCGCACCGGCCCGAGATTTACCACAAGGTGGGCGAGCAGCACGACCTATGGCCATTTTAAGTGGCTACGAAACGGGGGTCAATCGAATGCGAGGTGCAGAATGCGGAAAGCGGAAACAGCGCGAGGCAAGCCGGATGCGTCAGCTTCCGGGCAAGTGGAGAATGCAGCGTTTTTTTAGCATCGGCGGCCACGCCGAATCCCTCCCAGGCGACGCTAAAAGGATAGCGCTCGCTCGGCAACATTCTGCCCTTAATTGCTCATGCGCCCCTAATTGCTCATATGCTTAATGATCGCGTCGCCGAACTCGCTGCACTTGAGCAGCGTGGCGCCATCCATCTGCCGGTGGAAATCGTAGGTAACCGTCTTGGCCGAGATCGCCCCTTCGATTCCCCTAATGATGAAGTCGGCGGCTTCATTCCAACCCAAGTATCGCAACATCATTTCACCGCTGAGAATCACGGAGCCCGGGTTCACTTTGTCTTGACCCGCGTACTTCGGCGCCGTGCCGTGCGTGGCCTCAAAGATGGCGTTGCCCGTGTCGTAGTTGATGTTGCCGCCCGGCGCGATGCCAATGCCGCCGACACAAGCAGCCAGGGCATCGCTGATGTAGTCACCATTGAGATTCAGCGTGGCGAGGACGCTGTACTCGGCCGGACGCGTCAGGATTTGCTGCAACATCGCATCGGCAATCACGTCTTTGATAACGATCTTCTCGCCCGTGTTCGGATTCGGCAGTTCGCACCAGGGCCCACCGTCGATCTCCACCGCGCCGAACTCTTGCTTGGCGAGTTCGTAGCCCCAGTCGCGAAAGGCACCTTCGGTGAACTTCATGATGTTGCCCTTGTGGACAAGCGTCACACTGGGCTTGTTCTGGTCGATGGCGTATCGAATCGCTGCCCGCACCAGCCGGGCCGTCCCTTCTTGGCTCACCGGCTTGATGCCGATGCCTGCCGTCTCGGGAAAGCGAATCTTCTTCCACATTTCGGGAAAGCCATCGTGAAACAGCGTCTTAAACCGCTCGCAGTCATCCGAACCATGTTCAAACTCGATGCCGGCATAAATGTCTTCTGTGTTCTCGCGAAAGATGACCATGTTGGTCAGCTCGGGCTGTTTGACCGGCGACGGCACTTCGGCGAAGTGCCGCACCGGACGCAGACAGGTATAGAGATCTAGGATCTGCCGCAGGGCAACGTTCAGACTGCGCATGCCTCCACCGATCGGCGTGGTGAGCGGACCCTTAATGCCGACAAGGTACGTTCTGAATGAATCGAGCGTCTCGTCCGGCAGCCAGTTGCCGGTCGCATCGAATGCCTTTTCGCCCGCCAACACCTCGTTCCACGCGATCTGGCGATCCTCGCCGTAGGCCTGGGCCACCGCCGCATCGAACACTCGCTGACTGGCCGTCCAGATGTCGGGCCCGATGCCGTCGCCTTCGATGAAGGGAATGATAGGATGGCTGGGGACCTCCAAACGGCCCTCCTGCACGGTAATTGGCTGACCGTTGGCAACGCATGACATAGAACCACTCCTAAGAATTCCGGCGGGAATACAGCGTGTGCAAGTATACGCCACGTTTTTGGCAGCGCCCACGGGCCTTCAGCGGCCGGCACCTGGCTGCTCGGCAGCCGGGGTGATTTCTCCTGGTAGCCTGTGTTATCCGTGAGTTGCCCAAGCCGGGTGAGATGCCGAACCGGGATCGCGAAGGGTGGCGGGGTCAAAACACGGGAGGCGGCCCCGTGGTAGTGGCTCCAATTCCGGGGCCGTCGCCGGAAGCTCCTTCCCCGCCACCCATTACAAAAACCGAACGCTCATCCGGCTAACCAGGCATTCCTTCCCCACTCCGCGTTCCCAATTGACTCGGAAGCTGACGCATCCGGCTCGCCAGGCGTCCATTCCCAACTCCGGATTCCGCATTCCCACTGGACACTTACCTCATTGGGAATCGGCTCGCTGCACAACAATTAGGCAGCCCGGCCGGTGCACAACGATTATGCACCTCTGCCCAAATTTAGGCACGGCCATGCTATCGCTGTAAGTGCAAGCAGTGCAATGACATCGGTGCTGTCCTTGACTGCTCCGTAATGATTACGGCAATATCGCGGCCAGCGTAGGACCGCGACGAACGCACGTTTTCGCCGACCATCAGGTCAGGAGGACAAAGGATGATCACCCATTCACCCGAGAAGTTTCAGGAAGTATTCCAGGTCGCCAGCCATAGTTTTCAGAAGACGCCCGACTGGGTTACTTTCTTCCGAGAAATCATGGGCGTCAACGGTCTGATTCGCCGTTCTTTCGACAACGTCGAATCGTTGACTGCATTTGAGAAGAGCGAGGAATACAGCACGATCCAGCAAATGCTCGTCAAGCTTCGTGGTCAAAAAACGTCGACCGCGGAAGACGGGAAAGAGGAAACCCGGGTAATCACTGTCCGGTTGCCCGAGAGCCTGCATGAGTCGCTCCGGATCGAGGCCCACGAGCACCGCACCAGCATGAACAAGCTTTGCATATCGAAGCTGCTGCAACTGATCGGCGAAGAAATGATCCCCAACGGATCGCTTGAGTTGACGAAATAGAGCAGATCCCCTCGCGTACTCCGTGTAGAGGCTTGGAATACCAGTTCCGCGTCCGCTGTGCGGGTGTACGTCGTATGGCTGGGGCAGAGCCTAGGCGCAATACCGTTAAAATAGGCGCAAGTAAAAGCCTCCTGCTAGTTTGTGGTGACTAATCCACGCCACCGCTAGCAAGGAGGCTCGAAGATGCGACAGGGGCGTTGCACATTTCCGCCCGAGCCTCTGCCATGCGCGGCATCGATTGGGCGTGGCTCCCGTGCGTCGATTGTTCCACAGCGAGCCACGAAGCCGGCTAATCTCCGGAGTGAAACACCGGCCGGTGTGGTCCAAGAATTGTATGCGTTGTCGCTTGTGCATTTTGTGGTCCGCGCGCCGATGTTTGAGTCTGCTTCGCCGGTCGAAATCGATCCTGACCGACTGTCGCTGACCGGTTGTTTTCAGATTCTTCGGTGCCGTCTGCCTGAATGTAATGCTCGCTCTGAGCATACTTTCCAAGAATGGTACGAGGCGTTGCTTTGGAAAATGAGCCGGGAACGCACCGAACCACGTCACAATCGAACCAACCCTCGTGTCATCAAGCAAAAGATGTCCAAGTGAAAAAAGAAGCGATCCGAGTATTTTCACCCACCACCATTGACCAAAACCTTTGGTGAGTCAGTGGTTATGCTTAATTGAACGGTATTGAGCCTAGGCGGACGTTACAAGGGCTCCTATAATCCGGGATTCCGCCCGTGCTTGACGGGCTTTTTTTCGTTTAGTGGATTTTGTTTATCCAGGATCAGTCGTGCCGCGACGGAAAGCGCGCCACCACCGGCAAGGACGTCGTAATGAAAACCACCGCTGAGACCAATCCCGTGACATCGGCACGGATCGCTGACGAAAAGGTCCTCGTGCTCGACTTTGGCTCGCAATATGCGCAGCTTATCGCCCGGCGAGTGCGCGACCAAAACGTCTATTGCGAGATTGTTCGGCATGATATCTCAGCAGAACGAATCGAGGAAATCGGGCCACGCGGTGTGATCCTTTCTGGCGGACCTTCGAGCGTCTATGACCAGGCCGCTCCGGACTGTGACCTCGACATTTTCCGCCTTGGCATCCCGGTGCTGGGCATCTGCTACGGGATGCAGCTCGCCTGCCAGGCATTCGGCGGCACGGTTAGCAGTACCCCGTCGCGCGAATATGGCCGAGCAAGTTGCCGGATTGACTCGCACAACGATCTATTCGCCGGCGTTCCGGACGTTACCGATGTTTGGATGAGCCATGGCGATCAGATCGAAAACGTCTCAGACGACTTCATCCCGCTGGCCCAAACCTCGACCTGCCAATTTGCGGCGGTCAAACATCACGAACTGCCCATCTACGGACTACAGTTTCATCCCGAAGTAACGCATACGCCCTTGGGCGGTGTCGTGCTGGGCAACTTTCTGAAAACGGTCTGTGGCTGCCAGGGACTGTGGAAGCTGGGAGACTTTGCCACCGAAACGATTGAGCATATTCGCGAACAAGTTGGCGCCGGCCGCGTGATTTGTGGGCTCTCGGGCGGGGTCGACTCGTCGGTGGTCGCGGCACTGTTGGTCAAGGCGATCGGATCACAACTCTCCTGCATCCTTGTCGATAATGGTTTATTGCGTAAAGACGAAGAAGAGGCGGTCATCGAACAATTCACGGGGCACTTCAAAGCCGATCTTCATGTCGTCAACGCGGAAGACCGCTTTTTGAAAGCACTTGCCGGCGTCGCCGATCCACAAGAAAAACGGCGGCGAATCGGGCATGAGTTTATCGAATGCTTCGCCGTCGAAGCGAAACGAATCGAAGGGGCCGCCTTCCTCGCCCAAGGCACGCTCTATCCCGACGTGATCGAAAGCGGGGCCGCCCCCGACGGACCAGCCGACACGATCAAGTTGCACCACAACGTCGGCGGCTTGCCGGAAGAGCTTGGTTTCGAACTGATCGAGCCGCTCCGCGATCTGTTCAAGGACGAGGTTCGACGCTTGGGACTGGAATTAGGACTGCCAGAAGATATCGTCTGGCGTCATCCGTTTCCCGGTCCCGGTCTGGCGGTGCGGCTGTTGGGCGAAATCACCAAGGAGCGACTTGACACGTTGCGCGATGCCGATGCCATCGTGGTCGAAGAAATCAAAAACGCGGGACTCTATCGTGAAACGGCTCAGGCCTTCGCCGTGCTGCTGCCGGTGCAGAGCGTCGGCGTGATGGGCGATTCGCGTACGTACGACGACGCGGTCGTAATTCGTTGTGTCAACACCGACGACTTTATGACCGCCGACTGGAGTCACCTGCCGTACGATCTACTCTCCCGCATGTCGACCCGCATTATCAACGAGGTCCAGGGCGTCAACCGTGTCGCCTACGACATCAGCAGCAAACCACCGGCGACGATTGAGTGGGAATGACGATTGAGTGGGAATAGAGTACCTTGGGTAAACAGTACATTTTTCAGATCGCCGACTTGACCAAAAAGCATGGCGGGCGCGAGGTGCTCAAGGACATCTGGCTGGCATTTTATCCGGGCGCGAAGATCGGCGTTCTCGGCCGCAACGGCTCGGGCAAGAGCACGCTGCTGCGGATCATGGCCGGCCTCGACACCGAGTTCGACGGCGAGGCGAGTCTGACCAGCGGCTTCACGGTGAGTTATCTGCCGCAAGAGCCGCAACTCAATCTTGATAAAGACGTTTTCGGAAACGTCGAAGAAGCCGTCGCACCTACCCGGGCGATGCTCGACGAGTTCGAGCGGCTGTCGGACCAACTGGGTGAAGTGACCGATCCGGACGAGATGGAAAAGCTGCTCAACCGTCAGGCGGCCGTACAAGACAAAATCGACGCGGCCAATGCCTGGGAACTCGACCGGCAGATCGAAGTTGCCATGTCCGTGATGAATCTGCCGCCGGGCGATGCCGACGTGTCGAACCTCTCAGGCGGTGAATGTCGCCGCGTGGCCCTTTGCAAGATTCTTCTCGAACATCCCGATCTTCTTCTGCTCGACGAACCAACCAATCATCTCGACGCCGAGAGTGTCGCCTGGCTCGAACGCCATCTGGCCGAATACAACGGCACGGTTGTCGCCGTGACGCATGACCGCTACTTCCTCGACAACGTCGCCGGCTGGATTCTCGAACTCGATCGCGGCCAGGGCATCCCCTGGGAAGGCAACTACACGTCGTGGCTCGAACAAAAGCAACACCGACTTGCGGCCGAAGAGAAGGCCGCCACGGCCCGGCAAAAGACGTTGCAGCGAGAGCTCGAATGGATTCGCATGGCCCCCAAGGCACGTCAGGCCAAGGGCAAGGCTCGCATGAGTTCCTACGAAACAATGTCGGCGGAAGAATTCAAAGACCGGCCACAAGATCTTGAAATACAGATTCCTCCCGGTCCGCACCTGGGTGATCTGGTCATCGAGGCCGAGCACCTTAACAAGGGTTACGGCGACCGCCTGCTGATCGAGGACCTGAACTTTCGCCTCCCGGCCGGCGGCATCGTCGGCATCATTGGGCCCAACGGCGCCGGCAAGACAACACTCTTGCGGATGCTGACCGGTCAAGAACAGCCCGACGAGGGTACGCTACGGATGGGACCGACGGTCGAACTCGGCTACGTCGATCAATCGCGCGACGATTTGGATCCAGACAATACCGTCTTCGACGAAATTTCCGGCGGTCACGACACATTGGAGATGGGGGGCAAACAAATCAACGCTCGCGCGTACGTCGCTCGCTTCAATTTTCTCGGCCCCGATCAGCAAAAAAAGGTCGGTGTGCTCTCGGGCGGCGAACGTAACCGTGTTCACTTAGCCAAGCTGCTCCGCCGCGGCTCCAATGTTCTCTTGCTCGACGAACCGACCAACGATCTCGACGTCGACACGCTTCGCGCCCTGGAAGAAGCGGTCGAAAACTTTGCGGGCTGCGCCATCGTCGTAAGCCACGACCGCTGGTTTCTTGACCGACTGGCCACGCATATCCTGGCGTTCGAAGGTGACGGTTACGTTCACTGGTGTGACGGCAACTTTGAAACCTACCAACGCGAACATCGAGAGCGGCTGGGCGATGTGGCCGACGAGCCCAAACGCTTTCGCTATAAAAAGCTGCAACACTGATAGATAAACGCGGCGCAGCCACTGGCCACAAGCAAAGAAAGACTCACGCAAAGCGCAGAGACGCAAAGGAAGCAAAGAAGAAACCGTCGATTCGCGGGCGCTTGAGAAGCAGAAAGTAGGGTGCGACACACTTGACGCCTGCAGCGGCTTTCATTACGAATGACTGTCAGTCGTTCATTTTTTTCCTGAGGACATCACGATGCAGATCCGTCTCGAATATTGCTCCCAGTGAAACTATGTGCCTGAGGCCGTCAGTTTGGCGACCAAATTACTCAACCACTTTAAACAGCGGATTGCCTCGTTCGAGATGGTTCCGTCCGGTGGTGGCCGATTCGAAATCGACGTCGACGGTCAGCGAATCTACTCGAAGCTCGATACAGGGCAATTCCCTGAAGAAGATGCGATCTTGCAGCAGATCGAGCAGCAGGCGGCATCCAAATAGAGCAGTCCAAGTACGGTGCTGCGGCGGCTGGCGAGATGTCCGGTGCTGCGTTTGCAGGCCGCGACCGATTAACGCTACGGCAAAATCGTTCCGGACGCCGGGTCCACAGCGACTCCTTCGGTTAGGCCCACCAGCACATCCACAATCATGAGCAAGCTACTCGGATCGAGCATGTCGCCCATTTCGTCGTCGTCGACAACGGCTCCCTCAACCATCTGCTCAAAATGCATCAGGTCAAGTCGCGCATCGGACGACACCAGTTTGGTCAATACCTCTTGGCTCGCCTCCGACTGCAGTTGTTTGGCCAATTCGGTACTCTGCTCGATGACCGCGTCGCCCACCTCAAAGCTAATCTCGATGGCAGCGTAATCGTCGGGCGAGCGGACCATCAACGATTCAAAACGACCTTCGTCGTTCGCCCGTAGATCCTGTAGTTGCAACCGATCACTTAGCGAGCCAATTGCGTGCTCCACTTGGGTAAGCGTCGGACGATTGTTAGTTTTGAACAGGATGAAGTACGTCTCACGCCACTCAAATTCGTTGCTCAGACCGGTCTCTTCGTCTTCGATCGACATGATTCATATCCCTACTATGCTACGGTGGTATACTGCCGGCGATTCAAACCCAGAGACCCTGCTACCACTCCTCTTCAGGTGTTTCCAAGCCACCCTGCCATGCTTCCAAGGCCGAGAGCATCGCATCGCGTTCC
>Ga0310123_10003309_pt1 | contig 12553 bp, 11 predicted proteins | sample CB6_AW_1057_MG_FD_203505 | JGI IMG/M metagenome (GOLD analysis project Ga0310123, IMG submission 203505) | Marine microbial communities from Western Arctic Ocean, Canada - CB6_AW_1057 | ecosystem: Environmental > Aquatic > Marine > Oceanic | place: Canada: Western Arctic Ocean | collected... | reverse complement strand
TCTCCTATGAAAAACTGTCTGTAATCAAAAATATTCTTTTCACCAAATTTAGAAACAAATTGATTAAAATTGTAAACATAGACAGAAGATTCATCCTTTGCAATTTTAGAAAGTTCTTGATTTATTTCACTAATCATATCATGAAATCCAAATTCAGATTTTGTTTCAATCAGACCACTTGGAGAATATGAAGGTAAAGAAAAATTAGATATAATGAGTTTAGAACTACAATTTTTTTTAAATTGTAGAATCAAGTTTTGCAATTCACTAATTTTTTCTTTTGCGATTTTTTTACGCTCTGATGAAGAAATAGAATATGGATGGTGGAATATTTCATTCAATAATGTACGAACATCAATAATTAGAAATGTAATATCAGGTGAAGATAAGTAAAGGTTGGATTTGGGATCTAAAATCTCTTGATTATATTGATTATATCCAGCAACATAGGATTTGCATTCGATGTCTAATTCTGAACATTTTACAATTAAAGTTTCACCTAATCCATTAATTGTAAAACTAGATAATATTCCAACTTTGATTTTTTTGCTAGATTTTGCTATATCAATACTTTTTGAAAGTGATACATATTCTGATAATTTTCTTTCCAAGTCTATATTTGGAGAGTTATTAAGTTCAACAATAAATATTGTGTAGTATTTCTACTATTTTTTATCAGAAAGCTTTACAAGTAAAAAGTAGTCTGTACTCGTGATTACGTTATGACTGAAGATGATAATCCCTTTCCAATAAATGAGAAAGAAGTGATGGAGTATTATGGATATTCGGGAAGATCTGGTAGCTTTAAACTTAAAACAAAATTTTTGCGAAGTTGGATTTTACATTCTCTTGCATACTCAACACCCAGTTCAGGATTTGCTGTAAAAATGCAAAAAATGCGAGGTGTAAAAATTGGACGTAATTGTCACTTTAATCCCTATGTTCTAATTGATCTAATATATCCAGAACTAGTAAACATTGGTGATAATGTAACTTTGGGTTCTCATTCAATGATCTTTGCTCATAGTAATCCTTCTGCAAATTTATTTTTAAAAAATGGAGAATATCCAAGAAAAGTAGAAAAAGTAAACATAAAATCTGGTGCAGTAATCAATCCTGGCGCTATAGTTATTGCAGGAGTTACAATAGGTGAAAATTCTATAATTTCACCAAGAAGTGTTGTAGTTCAAGACATCCCTGACTATTGTATTGCTGTAGGAAATCCAGCAAGAGTAGTAAAAAAAATCAGTCGTTAAAAGGATAAATTGAATATTTTAGGAATTGATTTTGAAGAGTGGTATCATCCAGAACTTGTTAAACCACACATCAAAAATATAAAACGTAACCCTGCCGTCATTAACGGCATTGACAAAATATTAGATTTACTAAGAAAACATGAAACATTTGCGACATTTTTTGTAGTAGGGGAATTATTAGAAATTCAACCTGAGATTTTTGACAAGATCATTGAAAACGATCATGAAATTGGATTTCATACTATGTATCATGATAGATTGGATTCACCCGGATTTAAAGAGAAATTTTCCACTGAAATTAAAAAATTTGCAGAGTTAACTGACCATAAATCACGGGGATTTAGAGCGCCAACATTTTCACTTAATAATTCTAGTTCATGGGCAATCGATGTTTTGGCGGAAAATAATTACGTGTATGACAGTAGTGTTGTTCCTGCTAAAACTAGCATGTATGGTTTACCAAATGCAGAACATAAACCATATAGAATTACAAGTGAATCTATTGAAAAAAATGATTCTTCCGGAAAGATAATCGAATTTCCTTTATTGACAACAACTTTTCTGGGTAAGAAAATTCCTGCTGCAGGAGGATTCTATTTGAGAGCATTGCCTACTAAAGTTATTAAAAATGCATTCAAAAATTATCAAAACAAAAACATCCCGGCATGTTTTTACATTCATTCTTGGGAACTGACGCCTGAATTTATGCCAAAATTGGATTTGCCATTTAAGGATAAGTTTGCTACCTATCATAATTTAGATAAGGCGTTTTCTAGAATGTCAGAACTACTGAAAATTTTTGAGTTTACTTCATTTAGTCGTTATATTACGGAAAATAAGATGATTAACTGATTTTTTGTGATTTGAAATATTCTAGAGTTTCTTTGATTCCTTCATCCAAATTTACTTTCGGTTTCCATCCAAGTGATCTTAATTTTGAATTATTAACTACAAAGTTTCCTACATCTACTTTTTTTGTATATTTTGGTGTTTTGACAAATTTTACTTTCGCCTTGGTTAATTTTTCTAATAATTCTCCTAATTGATAAAACCAAGTTTTCTTACCAGAAGAAATCCAATACAAATCTCCCGACTTTCCTTTATTTACTATTGTTTTTATGCCAGAAATTACATCTGAAATGTAAATCAGATCTCTAAAAAATTTACCTTTTTTGAAAATTGTTATCGTGTTACCCTTAAACGCTTCATGCATTAAGAAGTTTATTGCATTTTTAGTTGATAGCACTTGTTCCCTGGGACCAAAAGAATTTGTTATGCGGAACGTAACAGTATCAAGATCATAAACTTCATGATATATCTTACAATAGTGTTCGCTTGCTAATCTATTTGTACCATAAATAGTGGTTGGCCAACAAGGAGTTTTTTCATCTACGGGAAGTTTTTGTGGACGACCAATCACAATAAAAGTACTACCTAGAATAAATCTACATTGTAATTTCATTTCTCTGATCTTTTCTAGCATAAATAATGTAGTTTTTGCATTAGAATCTATATCATCAAGTGGTTCCTCAAATGATTTAGAGTGCGAAGTATTTCCTGCCAAATGAATAATGACATTAGGTTTAAACTTCTCAATACACCGTCCTAATTTTCTAAAATTTGTTATGTCAATTGTTTCAATCTTAATTTTTTTATTTAAAATTTTAATGTTAGATTTTTTTGAAAGAGTCCTTGTTAAAATCTTAATATTATGATCGCTTTTTATTAAGGATTCAGCAAGATGGCTTCCAATAAAACCTAACCCACCAGTAATTAAGAACTTCAATAATTTTCCAGAGATAAAGTTGGTTAAAAATCCATTTACACAATTCTATGAAATATGTTTCATTAATACTACAATAATTAATAACTACGAGTTTTCTGACCGAACTTAACATATTTTAAATCTATAAAATTATTCAGAAATCAGATTGGATTTCTTGGAATTTTGTAAAAAATATTGAAGATCTTCAGGAGTTCCTAAACCGTACATTTCAGCAACCGGATAGTGAAATACTTTGCCACCATTTTGGATTATTTCGTTATAAGCTGGAGCAATATAAAATTCATTATTAGTTCTTATGTTCTTAGTGATCATTTGTTCAGCCGCTTCAACGAAAGTTTTTCCATGTTTATAATAATATATTCCAGCAGTAGCTATATTGCTAATTGGTTTTTTTTCAGCAAGTTCTGTAATCAAACCAGATTCATTTACTTTTACAAAACTCCATTTTGGATGTGTTGAGATAAAAGTTATGACACCCCCATCAGCATCATTATTTTGTAAGAATGATAAAAAGTGTTGAGGATTCCAATTAATCCACTGATCACTATTGGCGATAATTAACTCCTCGTCATTATTTATCAATTCTTTTGCTTTTAATGCAGTTACCGCTGCACCATCAGTAATTCCATCTATTTGTATAATCTCACAATTTGGGCTTAACATTTCTAATAATTTATCTAATGCATATTTTTCATAATGCTCTTTTTGACAAAGGAAAATATGTTTTCCAGTAAGATTAAGATTTTCAATAATTAGTTGAATCATAGGCTTACCCTCAATATCAATTAATGGCTTAGGAAAAGAATATCCTATATCTTCAAATCGTTTTCCACGTCCCGCCATCGGAATTAGTATATTCATAATATGTATTGCTATTTTTAATATAAAAATATACTAAAAGTAAACTAAAGATAATAATTCGGTTAATCTAATGTGTTACAATTTGGAAATTATCAGACACAGACATTTGTCTATTCCAGCCCCAGATTACAAATTTGGAGTAGAGGTTGATGTTAGAGACTATAATGAAACTCTTGTGATATCGCATGATATACCTAATGAAAAATCTCTATCATTTGAAAAATTCCTTAAGAATGTTAATCCAAACATATTACTGGCAATTAATATTAAAAGTTCTGAAATCCAACAAAAATTACAAAACCTATTGATGAAATATAAAATTGAAAATTATTTTACGTTTGATTGGTCCATGCCAGAACTATTAAAGGCAATTAAAAATAATTTAAACTGTGCGTTTAGAGTTAGTGAATATGAAAAAAATATAATTCCACAATGTAAGTGGGCTTGGGTGGATTCTTTTCATAGCATCTGGTATAATGAAGAATATTTAACGAGTCTGAAAAACATGGGACTGAAAGTTGCTCTAGTATCTCCTGAATTACATAACAGAACTAACGAACTAGAACGAATTAGGATGATTGTTGATAAAATTAATGTAGATGCTGTATGTACAGATTTACCAGAATTTTGGTTAAGATGATTAAAGCAATTCTATATGACTTAGATGGGGTTCTAGTAGATGCTACCGAGTGGCACTATGAATCATTAAATATTGCACTAAAAGAGATTGCAGGTTTTATAATTGAAAGAGGTGAACATGTTTCTACTTTTAATGGTATTCCAACTAAAAAAAAGATGGAGATACTAAATAAACAAAATAGATTATCAGACACAATGTTTCAGGATGTATGGAATATGAAACAGGAAAAAACGAAAGAGGTAATTAAGAAATATGCATCTATAGATCAAAATAAAAATAGATTACATCAGAATACAAAACATTTGAAAAAAGTCTGTGTTACAAATAGCATTCGTGAAACTGCAAAATTAATGTTAGAGAAAACCGGTCAATTAGAATACATGGACTTTGTTATTTCAAATGAAGATGTTAAAAATCCAAAACCTTCTTCTGAGGGATATGACAATGCAATTAGAAAACTTAAGCTTCAACCAAACGAATGTATGGTTGTGGAAGATTCTCCAAAAGGAATAGAAGCAGGAAAATTATCGAAGGCGAATGTGTATGAGGTAAACGGATATTATGATGTAACATTAGAAAATATTCTTAAAAAAATAAATTATTTCAACATGATGTAAATGCTCAAATTAACAATTGCGATTCCAAATTATAACGGAGGAGAGAATCTTAAGAGATGTATTGAATCTTGTCAAACAATTCAGATCCCAGAAAATGATTATGAAATTTTAATCGTTGATAACAAATCTACTGACAATTCTATTGATATCGTGAATGAAATGAAGAAAAAATTTGCGAATATACGCCTTGTTCAGAATGAAAAAAATATTGGTAGAATACAAAATTGGAATGTTAGTATTGAAAAAGCTCAGAGTCAGTATCTGATTTTTTTATTTTCCAATGATTCGATTAATGAAAAAAATAATATTCGTGAATCATTACAAAATTTAGATTCTGACCAAACAATTTCAATATGTATGTCAGCCCTATTGAAAAAAGAAAAAAATAGACAATATATCAAAAAGGCATATTTTGACAAAATAATGAAATGTTCGTCAAAAAAATTTACATCAAATTGTCTTAATCGAGGACTGCTTCCATTTGGACCACCGCAATCAATAATTTATCGGGTTGATGATATAAAAAATAACAAAAATAAATTTCTAGAAGAATTTCCAATTAATGCGGATGAAATCTTTTCTTTTGAAGAAGCGTGCAAACGCGAAAATATCATGTTTAATCCTCATCCTCAAATAACTTTTGATTTAACACAAGATCGTTTTCATGGAAAAATGAAGATTGAAGATGAGTTTAAAGAACATTATGATACAGTTGAAATCATAAAAAATAAAATAAATTTGGATGTAAATTACGGTTTAATATCAACATATAGAGCAATTAATTTAATAAAATTTTCAGTAAAGAATTTTCAGCTCAAAAATGGTATAAAAGAAGCAATTACACATCTTCTATCAAAAATGAAAGAAGATGCAACTTTTTTTAATATTGACAAAACTTTAATCAAAACCTTATTTGATAAGTTAAAAAATTCGGATATGGACGCTGATGATCTACTTCACAAATTAATTATTACAAAGTGCATTGATGAATCTAAGAATTAATTTTATAGATTATGCAATCTACCAATGAAATTACATATAATACTCCAAACTGATTTAGTAGTATAGGCTAAAAAGTATAACGAAATGTATTTTTTATGAAGATAGGATTAGTGTGCCCTGCATCACTTCCTGCAACTCAATTTGGTGGTATATTATTTTTAGCTGTAGATATTGCTAGAGAATCAGCAAATTTAGGAAATGACGTAAAGATTTACACAACAGATCTGGATTTTGCAAATAATCCTAACACATTCAATAAGAGTTTGCCGAGAAGTGAGAATGTCGATAATTTTATTATAAAACGTAGTCATGTATGGTTTAATCTGAATTTATTTTTTGTTAATCCTGGAATGTATTTTCAAATTATGAAGGATCCGCCAGATGTAATTCATACAATAGGAGTTAGAAGTTTTCAATCATTTATTGCTACAATAATTGCAAAAAAGAAGAATATACCCTTGGTTATTTCAGATCAAGGAGGATTAACAACTCACCCAGATTTAAATCAGGGAAGTTTTTTCAAAAAAACCTTATATAAAATTCAAATGCCAATGATTCGCTTTATAATAAACAATGCAACAAAGATCAGCGTAGCAAATGAATATGAAAAAAATATTTTTAAGAAGTTTACTGATGAATCAAAAATTCAAATAATTAGAAATGGTATTAATTTAGATATAACAAAATTAAAAACAAATAATTTTAAAAATAAACATAGTTTAGAAACACCATTTATTTTATTTGTTGGAAGATTTAGTAAAATAAAAGGCATTGATGTGTTGCTACAAGCAATAAATATTCTCAAAGACAAACCTGAATTAAAAAACATTAGTTTTGTAATTATGGGAGTTGATTTTGGTTTTGAAAAAGAAATGTTTCAATTGATTGATGAATTAGGTGTAAAAGAAAAAGTCGTGGTAATCAGAAATCCTAGTCGTGACGATGTAATAGCTGCATATAGCCAAAGTGAATTCTTAGTATTACCGTCCAGGTGGGAATTATCCCCATTAACACCATTGGAAGGATTTGCATTTAAAAAACCAGTTATCAGTACAGACGTTCATGGCATTCCATCAACAATTACTGATAAAGAAAATGGAATATTAGTACCGAATGAAGACTTTCATAAACTTGCAAATGCAATTTTAGAATTAATTACAGACAAACCAAAATGTGAAAGATATGGTTCATCTGGATATAATTTAGTTCAAACTGAGTGTAATTCAAAGTCAATGGTAAAGAAAACATTGAAGTTGTATGAACAGATAGTTAATAAGCAAATTATGAAGAAGTGAAGAATCAATATGAAAAAGAGGAATAGTTCAGATGTCTTTAATGATTCACACATCAAAGTTCCATTTGTACTACCAGAAATAACTAATGATGACAAGAAGGCTATTTTGTCTGCATTAAATCAAAATCTACTTACAGATGGACCAAAATTAAGAGAATTTGAAACTAAATTTGCTAAGTTTACTGGTGCAAAATATGCAGTAGGAGTATCAAACGCTACGGCCGCATTACAACTCTCTTTGAAGTCAATTGGAATTGGTAAAGGAGATGAAGTAGTTGTTCCAGATTTAACTTTTGTTGCATCTGCAAATGCAATTTTATCTACTGGGGCTACACCAGTAATAGTAGATGTAAGTAAAGAAGATCTTAACATATCTGTAAAATCTATTAAGAAATCATTAACAAATAAAACAAAAGCTATTATGCCAGTACATTTTGCAGGAAAAGCTTGTAAAATCGATGAAATAAAAATTATTGCTAAAAAAAATAATCTTAAAATCATTGAAGATTGTGCACATGCAATTGGTTCAAGATTAAGGAAAAAACATGTAGGAATATTTGGAGATGCTGGTTGTTTTAGCTTCTATCCTACAAAAAATATAACTACATTAGAAGGTGGTATGGTTATAACAAATTCTAAAAAGATTTCAGATTACATTAAAATGTTAAGAAATCATGGAATAACAAAGTCATATCAAAATAGATTCGCAAAAGGAAAACCATGGGAGTATGATGTTATAACCCCAGGTTATAATTGTAGATTGGATGAGATAAGATCAGCGTTAGGAATTAACCAACTAAAAAGAATAACAAAAAATAATCTCAGAAGAAAGAAAGCAGTACTCTATTATAATTCGAAATTAAAAAATAATGAATCAGTTATAATTCCTAAAATTTTAAAAGAGGAAGCTCATGCATGTCATCTGTATATATTAAGAATTAAAAAAGATGGAAAATTTTCAAGGGATTATTTATTCCAAAAATTACTTAAAAACGGTATTAGAAGTTCTGTTCACTACAAACCATTACATCGATTTTCTGCATACAAAAAATATGCAAAAATCTATGATACATTAACAAATAGTAATAAACTCTATCAAGAAATCATTTCGTTACCACTATATCCTCAGATGTTGCAAAAAGAACAGGATCTAGTGCTGAAGCATTTAGAAAATAATGTAAATTAGATAATTAACATAACAATGAAAACTAGGGAAAAAATCATTGGCAGATGAAATTTGAAATGAATGTGAATAGTATGTTGTTCAATACTTCTAAGACAAATTCACTTTACATATTAGGAGGTGTATTTTTTCTTGCATTAATTTTGCGACTATATTATTACAACACAACAGTATTGTTAGACTTAGATTCTATGGATTTTTTTTCATATGCAGTAGATATTCATGTATTAGGCACATTACCTGAAAACTATGCAATAGCAAAACAAGGATGGCCAGTTTTTCTTGCAGCATTATTTTCAATCTTTAATTTTGATTATACGGAAACCTATATGCAATTACAAAAAATATCAGCCATATTTTTATCAAGTATAACTATTTTTCCAGTATATCTATTATGTAGAAAATTTCTTGAAAGAAAGTATAGTTTTCTTAGTGCTGCAATATTTGCATCAGAACCACATTTAGTTTATAATTCAATAACAGGAAATAGTGAATCGTTATACATATTGTGTATAATCGTAACAATAGTATGTTTTATGAGTCAGAATAAAAAAATTATATATTTTTCATTTATTTTGGCTGGAATTTCATCAATTGTTCGTCCCGAAGGATTATTTGTTTTTATTAGCATTTCAATTATGTTTTTGGTAAGATTCAGGAAAGAACATTTGAATATTCCAAAGTATATTCTGGCTGCTACATTATTCATGTTAATCTTATCTCCAATTATGATAAATCAAGAAAAGATAGAAGATGGTGAATCATTATTCGTAAGAGCGTATAATTCAATTGGTTTGTACTTCCCATCAAATGAAAATCCTTCAAGTGTAGACTCTTTAGAACAAGATCAGAAAATTCAACAGATTAATCCAAAAATTTCTATAATAACAGGGATTGAAAATTTTCCTAAGTATTTGGGATGGGTGTTGATACCAACATTTATTCTTCTAGCACCTTTAGGATTTATTTTATTTTTTAGGAATATGGAAAATAAAAAATTAACGATTATAGTTTTAACGGCAATTACTGCTATACCCGCATTTTATGCATATTCATATCCATTACCAGAAATAAAATATCTTTTTTTCCTTTTTCCATTTTTTTGTATCTTCTCTGGATTTTCGTTGAAATTATTTCTAGAAAAAATTCATGCAAAAAATTTTCTTTTAATAATAATTGTGGTGGTTATTGTATCATCTAGCGTAATTTTCATGGATTACAAATATGATTTTAGGCATCAAGATGAATCCTCAATGATTGCAAAGTATATTGTAGATAATACAAGAGTAATTAATGGGTATTATCCTGAAGCAAAATATATTGAAGCGATGGATCTACCAAAAGATTGGTCAGAGCTGAAAAATTTTTATGCCAATGTTGACCGTGATAAAACTTCAACCAGGAGCAAATTGCCACATAAGATTTTGATAATTGATCCAAACGAGTATGATTCTATGGAGGAATTAATATTCAGTTCTAAAGATAAAAAATTAACACATTTAATCCTTGATGGTAAAGAAAAAAATCCTGATTTTTTAAATCAAGTATATTTCAATGAAGGGGCACTCCCCTATTTAGAGAAAGTTTATGATTCTAGTGAATTAGGTTATAATTATCACGTTAAAATCTTTAAGATTGATTTTTAGCTAACTGGTGATTTTAGCTGAGATTCCCATAGTAATATTGATTTATTGAAAAATTTTTGATAAATTGTAGTATTCCTTTCAAAGAAGAAGATTACAAAAATAAAAAGATTGATTTGTATAATTTATTATCAATAGTCAAACAAAATGTCAAAACAATGGAAAACACCTATTCATGAGCATAAAAAAATGACAAAATATAATTACATAGTGAATTATCCCGATAAACTAAAAATTGGAATTAATTTTGATATAGGTGCGTTTACCTACATCAATGCAGAATATGGAGTAGAAATACAAGACAATGTCCAAATTGCATCTAATTGTTCAATTTATTCTAATTCAACAATTGATAATAAAAAAGGCTCAGTAATTCTAGAAGAAAACTGTAAAATTGGTTCGCATAGTACAGTGATGCCAAATGTCAGAATTGGGAGAAACTCAGTGATAGGGGCATATTCATTTGTTACAGAAGATGTACCTAGAGATCAGATGTGGATAGGAGTTCCGGCGAAGAGAAAAGAATAATACATAATAAAAAAAATAAATTATCCCTACAAATTAGTTATGAATTAGAAATAATATTTCGTCATGTATTTTTTCAGCAATTATTTGATTCCCAAAATTATTTGTATGAACTTGATCAAAATATACACTCGCAAAGGTATGCTCAAATACACTAGAGAAATCCAGCACTAAGGAACAATTTTTTAGAGTTCTACTTTTTTCAATTAATTTTTCAAAAGTATTAACTCCATGAGTGTTTTTTTCATAAATGGATTCTTCAAAAGAGGATAGTGGTTTTTTCCCATTATACAATGCAGGTTGAATAATTACCACAGATTCAAAATTATTTTCAACAGATAGTTTGCAAAACTCTGACATCCTTTGTTCCCATAATAAAGCAAGTTTTTCAGAGATAACCGGGTCATATTTGTCTGGTTGAAAGTTTTTTCCAGGTGAATCAAAAATTTCAGAATTAATCATAGGTAATAAGAAATATCGATAGAACACAACAGGGGAACGCAAGTAACGTTGATAGTCTTTGATTTCAGTTTCTTCATTTTCCAGAATTTCAGGTTCACTGATTTTTTTGTAAAAAATATCATTAACACCATCATAAATAATTATCATATTTGGATTATATTTCAAAAGATTTTCTTTGATATGGTATAATTCCTCAAATGAGGTAATACTAGATAATCCGGCATTTATAATCTCAATTTTTTCATACTTTTCTTTTAGAAGTTTTCCTAATTCAGATGAGATAGTAAATTCATCACCAGCAGAACCAGCACCAAAGATTGTACTTCCACCAATTATGAATATTCTGTAATTACTATTCATCTCAATTTCTGGACCACGAAAACCATCGTTATTGATATTGATAGTACTAAAATGTTGATTTGGAATTAATGTTAATACTGGTTTTTCAGAATAAAGAAGATTAAGTTGATCACTGCAAATTTGTCTTTTTAAATAATAATCTAAGTCTTTTAGAGAATCAGATTTTTCTAGACCACAATCCTGTAAAAATAACTCAAAAGCTCGTGCAGAGGATTCAGCTACTCCAAATACTATAAGTATCAATAATAGAAATAATGCAGATTGTTTTTTGTATGGAATATTGACAGACATAAGAATCACCTAGACACCAAATTATTTCCTAGTAAGAGAACGGCTAATGCTTTGAATCTGGGTGATGAGTGTTCCATATCTTAAATTGGATATATGAAAGCAACTAATCCACTTTGTGCCAAAGCTGTTACACCAATCAATGCTATAAGAAGAAGGACTAATGGAAACATATAGAATTTTCTTCGGTTAAAATACAATTCAAATATTTCTTTAATTGTTGAAAAACGACTCACAATGAATGATGTTTTATGATGTTTAAAATTTGTTTTGGCATAAAATAGATTCAAGATCAATTATTGTCTAATTTTTTTGTTTTTAAATTGCAGTTAGCATTTGTAGATTTTCCTGTTTCTAGATCAAATACATAGTGATGTAAACATCAATTATGAATAAAATTAATCGGCAATGATTTTGCAATAACCAAACTGATTATTGAAAATAAACATAACTGGAGATAATTTTAGTCTGAAATTGATCTTATTATTTTGAATGCTTCTGCATTTTTCAAACCTGATTCCATACCTCTAATTTTTGCATAGCTTTCGATAACCTCAATTGATCTTGTGTGAGGAAATCTGTTAAGTTCCGATTTATAATATTTTAACGCTTTAATCTTCGATTTTAATTCCTTGG
>Ga0310123_10003305_pt1 | contig 12555 bp, 9 predicted proteins | sample CB6_AW_1057_MG_FD_203505 | JGI IMG/M metagenome (GOLD analysis project Ga0310123, IMG submission 203505) | Marine microbial communities from Western Arctic Ocean, Canada - CB6_AW_1057 | ecosystem: Environmental > Aquatic > Marine > Oceanic | place: Canada: Western Arctic Ocean | collected... | reverse complement strand
ACACGAGCAAAGAAGTCTCTCGCAACGAGGACCGCCGTATCGCTCGTGGGATGCGGCGGCAGATTCTGCGAAGATCGCGGCGGCAGCGTTACCTGCGATATGCGCTGATCGAAGCTGGACTATGGCCTGACCGCTGGCCCGATGTTTTCGATACTTCGGAGTCGAATTCGTAAGACGTGGCATGTGCGTGCCCTCCCTTATTGAGACACCAAAACGGTATGTACCGTTTTGCGCTTCGGGTAACAGGCCGCACTGCCATACGTTGGCAGGTACTTAAGTCAAAGTTCGGCAACAAGTTATAACGAATGGGCGATACTGGACTCGAACCAGTGACCCCTAGCTTGTCGAGCTAGTGCTCTAACCAACTGAGCTAATCGCCCTCAGATATGACGAAACGGCCATCCATGACGACAGGCGGCCCCATCGCGGTTCGCCTCAGCAGCCGATTCGTACGCCGCCCGATCGGCACACGATGCCGAAGACCAAACATACAATAAACTGATTAAGTGGGCCACCTATTATATCCCATGCCCTGGCAGGCCTACCAGGGCGAACCGCAGCTGGTGACAAGGGTGTGGCGTCGTCCGGGCTTCGAGTTTTTCGTCGCGTGCCGAACGTGATATTGCCCGTTTCCGGCCGATCGCGGAGAATGCCATCGCGTCGCGCCGGACTGCCCGGCGAAAGTCATGCGTGTTGTAAGGAAGCGACAAATGGGCCGCAGCGGGTCGAAAACTTCTTATTGGCCGATACTCGTCGCGCCGGCCATGGCCGTCTGTCTGATTGCCCTGGTGGTGTGGTTGTGGCCGGCACAAGATCGCCTGCTGGTCAATGACTGGCGAGACCGGTTGGCCACGTACGATGACAGCCAGATCGCTGGCGCGTTTGACCAGCTGCGCGTGATCGGCGATGCGAGTATCTCTGTCTTAACAGAGCTTCTCGGCTCCGAGCGTGCCAGCGTGGCCGAAGCGGCGCGACGCACCCTGCTGGACGAGACAGAGCGCTGGATGCTCTTATCGGCCGACGAAGAGGCCGTGAAGTTTGCGCTGCTGACGGCGGCGTTGGCCCGACACGTCGACCAGTTCGGTCCGGCCGCGCGGGGGCTGGCCGCTCGGCTAACACAACAGATTCTTATGCGGCCGATCGATAGCACGTCGGTCGATCGTGTGCAACTGTTGGCCCATTGCGACGCGGTGCTTCTTCACATCACGACCCGAAATCCTCAATCCGAAGGGCAATGGCCACAGGCCGTGTTCGACCCACTCGGCGAGGCGGAGCCCACGGGCCGGCGGACACCGGTCAACGCAGCAACAGTTGAGTCGGACCTCCGCAAGACGGCGCCGGTGCCGGGTGGCGGTCTGCCAGTCGAGACGGCCCAGGTCCCCAAGCTACCCGCCGTGCCAACGGTCGGCCCTCAGAGAACGGCCCAGGCCAACAGCGCGCCTAAACGGCTTCCCATGCCGCCCCCCGGTACGCTGCCGATCCGTTCGCCGCAGCCGCCCAGTTCGCTACCCGGGTCGAAAGACGCTCGCCGAATCCACACTGGCGTCGGCGGTGCGAGCCATTTGCAATCTGCCGGCTCTGCCCGAGCGATGGCTCGCAACACGCTCCGGGCGACACAAGCGGCCGATCTCAATGCTTTCCTTGCCAAGCAGAAGCCGCTGGCCCTGATGCGTTTGTTACACGACACCAATCGAGCGACGCTGGAAACGGCAACCCGCGAATTGAAACGACGTGGGCTCAGTGAGACGGAGTTGCGGCTGGCCCGTGATCTGACGCATCTCGACAGGTGCGCCGGCGGTTGGTGGACACGCTCGCTACCGTGGCTGGCATCAACGCACGTCCCTGGTTGCTCGTGCTCGCCACCGACACGGACGCCGCCGGCTGGCCGGCTTTTTCATCGATGGCCACCAGCAGCGATCACCAGCTCGTGAGCCGTGCCGAGGAGCTGGCTCGTCGCGACGGCGATCCGCGTATCGCGGCGCTGGCCAAGCGGCTCGCAGAGCGCCGTCGAAAGCGGTGAGTAGCAAGTAGCTGGCAGCCAGGTTCGCTATCGCTGCCGTGTATCGAGCGCCGTGATACGTTGCACCATCACATGCGGACGATTGTACTCAGGCATGAAGCCGCGGGTGCCCGTCACACCGATTCGCTGGCCTAGCAGCGGCCGTAGATTCATACCCGGGGCAGGCGTGATGAACGTGAGCACATCGCCTCGGCGGTCGACCAAGGCGTATTGTGGTGCGTCGGCCCGACGCGAGACAACCGGCCGCAGGAGGCCGACGCCATCGAACCGGTGGTCGGCGTCTTCCCAGGCGACCGCTCTCTGCACACGGTTGTCATGGCGTCGCGTCGTGCGCGTCGCGTCTAACTGTTGATTCGCGCGATCGGTCGTTGCCTGCAGCTGGTTCATTTGTTGGTAGCGGGCCTGGATGTCCTCGAACGTGGCGATCTTGCTGAGCACTTGTCGCACCCGCCCGCGCTCGAGTGCGGTGGTGGCGCGGTCAAGCAACTCGGTAAGTTGGTCGTTCATGTTGGCGAAATGCCAAACGGTCGGTTCTTCGGCGACCATCTGCGAGAGCCGTAGATCGATTTCTTTGAGGGCGCCCTTTAGATCCGGTGCGACACGGTTCGGTTTTTCAACCCGGCCTTCGCTGTCAGACGCCTCGCTGACGGGTGCCTCGGCCCAATAAACGGCCTGTTGGACTTCATCCGTCGGGTCGGCGGCAGCGTCGTTAGCAGTATCGTCGTCGATCGGCTGGGCGTCGGCTAAGACATCTTCGGTCGCAACGGGGTCATCTGTTTCGTCTGAGTATTCGCTCGTTTCTGGGTCGGCCAGTGCCGCGTCGTCGGCCTGGGCGATTTGCCGTGGCGAGTCGTTCGGCCGCCCGTTTCTCGTCGCACGGCGATGACGGGGTTGGCTCACACCGTCGTGCGGTTTCTTGCGATCGACAAACCGGCCCGATATCCAGCGAAACTCGCCGGCAGGCGGCGCGATTTTGTACCAGGTCTGCCCGCCAAAATTCACCTCGTCACGGATCTCGACCAGCTCGCCCTTTTCCAGCCGAATCTGAATCACGTCCCGGACGTTGCTCAAGACGCTGCCCACGCGGCTGGCGACCTTGTCGCGGGTGACCTCGCCGAGGCCGTCGCCGGCCGGTTTGATATAGCGAGAAGAAACCCAGCTGTAACTTTTTTCGGTTGGGCGGATGGCGTACCAGCCGCCCGGATCGTGTCGGTAGACTTCGATTGGAGTGCTTGGCTGAAGTTTTTCCGTGGGGTAATAGTCGCGTCCCGGCCCGCTGCGGACGTAGACGTCGCGCGAGTTAACGTAGGCCCGATAGGGAAACGTTTTATCGGCCGCGATGGTCGTTGACGTGTTGACGGTGGCGACAAGAGCCGCCCAACATGCAAGCATGATGCTAGCATAGCGCATGATGAAACATCCTCCGGCAGCGAGACTGCCACTGCGTGTGGTCAGTAGAGAGCAGAAGAGGGCCAGCTTGTAGCGAATTCAGCCGCCCGGCTCAAGGGCAGTTGCGTAGAGGTGATAGCGGCACTGCGGTAAACCACTCACCTACTGTTTAGCCGCGACGCGGAGCGCGAAGGATTAACCGCCGATGAACGCCGATCAACACAGATAAGGTTCTGAGGACAACAGTTTAGGTGAGCGTTGTGAGCCCTGACATTGCGAGCGGCAGTTGTTCGACCTTTGTATTCCAATCCATCTTTTCCGGCACGAGACGTTGCTGCGAATGGAACGCCTCCTTCCAGGTGACTTTCTTACCCGTGTAGGCTGCCATTCGCCCCATGATGGCCATGAGATTTGTATGGGCCATGCGGGTACCGTCGTTGATCGGCTTGCCGGCGCGAATCGATGCGAACAGTTCGTCATGCTCGATCTGATGCTTACTCTTCTGGAAACCTTTGTAGCGCCAGCGGACTTCACCGTCGATGACAGGGTTATGTCCTACCGCGCATGTGCCCTTGGTGCCGATGATGTAGTCCAAGTTTGACGTGTAACACCCGTCATGCGTTCGGCAGCCGAGGAAACCCCGGATTCCATTGGCATACTCGTAGACCACGAAGCCGTTATCGTAGGTGTTCCCGTCCGCAGGAAAGACGCGGCCGCCGACAGCAACGGCCGCGGTCGGCATTTCATCATCGAGCCACCAGGACATTTTGTCGACCGAATGTCTTCCCGCCAACACAAGGGTTAGATCGTCTGAAAGCCAGAGGTAGCTGTACCAGTCACGAATTTGCCATTCCAAGTCGGTCATCTGCGGCGTGCGCTCACTATGATACTTGTGTCGCAGCCCGCTGGTGTAATACGTGGCGTAGATCGCGCGAATCTCTCCGATGGCGCCGTTGCGAATTTTCTCCAGTGCCGCGCGGGCGCCGTAATGGCACCGCCAGCAGAAACGAGAGACGATTGCCAGTCCTTTCTGGTCGGCCAGCTTGGACGATGTGAGGACCGAGTGTACTCCGGGCGCGTCGATGGCCGTAGTGATTCCCACGAACGCATGCTTGCCATCTTCGATGGCGGCTTTGAGATGCTGCGGACGAAATCCGGGCGGCGTGGTCAACAGCACCACATCGACGTCGCTATCGATGACTTGCTGATAAGCATCGAAGCCGACGAGTCGTCGTTTTGGCGGCACGTTGACTTTTTCCGGCATCTTTGTTTTTAGCAGGTCCAGACTCGAAGCCAGATTGTCTTCAAATAGATCGCCCATCGCGGACAGTTCGACGTTGCTGTCGCCAGTCAGGGCATTCACGGCAGCTCCCGTTCCGCGTGAGCCACATTCGATCAGGCCGACCCGCAGCCGCCCGCAGCCGAGACGACGTTCGGAAGCCCAATTTGGGACACGAGCGCTCCGCCCACTGCGGCGGACGCTGAGGAATGCAGAAAACCGCGACGCGAAGTCTTGGAGCTATTGCTTTGATTCATGGCATGACTTCTTCCAACCGACATTTCCTATATGAGTTGACGCGCAAACCGATCCAAGCTCGAAGTGTCGTGATTGTGACACGCTGCGACCCCCTCGCGTGTCTAGCGCGGCGGGATTTTTCGCCATTTCCTCACCTGCTGACCTGATTCCTGAATTCCCATCGCCGGAATCTTGGCCCGCCAGGTGCCCAGGTCGGGCTTCGACGCTCGTAGTGCGCGGACCTTTCTCCCCGGCATCCAAATTTTGGCCACCTCAGGATTCTACTCACTGCACCGAGCGACGACCGGTGGCGGCAGCGCGAGTCGTTCAATGCGGTCGAGGATCGCTGCGAACAACCTCCGCGTCACAGCCACTTCCGCCAATTGGAACGTCACATATTTCGCGTGCCGCGGCAAATAGCAGGCGTCGAGTTTATCGGATGGCCCGAGCCGCGATGTCACGGCCGGCACATTGCGGAATTCGATGATTTCCTGAGCTGTGCCGATCGCCAATCGTTGGTCACCGAGAGCCATGCCCATCGGTTTGCTCAGCGCGCGGATATGCGTGTTGATCACACCCCCGTCGTTCCGGACCATTACCAGCTTGCCCGCCTGGTACGTGGTCGCCAGCAGCGACGCGCCCAGTTGCTGGAGAATGGCCGGGAAGTTGGACGTGTGGACGCTTCGCAACGCGGCGTGGGCTTTCGTCATTTTCCCTATCCCCTGCTTCCTGACACCTGAACCCTGAATCCTTATGTCGCCAAGGGCAGCTCGGCGCTCACCAGCGACTGGTACCAGTCGGCCGCCGCCTCGAGGTCGCCGCTCCGCTCGAGCAACACGCCCCGCAGCCGAGCGCGACGAATCACGCCCTTCTCCAGAAAGTCGGCCAGCAGCGTGTACTCTGTTTGCAAGCGGTTGTCTTCGGTCATTTTCATGATTAACTCGCTAAAGTCGGTCGGATGAATCATCTCGACATAGCTGAGCGGCGGCCCGTTACTAGGTGAGCCGTTACGATCTGTGTCCGCAAGACGCAGTAGAACGCAGCCGAGACCGTCGGTCCGCGATAAGGACGTCGGCTGTGGAGAACCAACTTCCAGCGGTGCAAACGTGCCCGAGCTGTCCAACCGCCAGACCTCGGAGGCCGGCAGTGTGCTGGTGACGTGAACTTCCGGATGGCTATCGAGCAAATCGGTTTGTACTGAGATAAGCAGATCAAGCGCCGCCACGGCGCTGGGTTCGCCCGACCGCTCGTGAGCTCGCCAATAGACCTGCGATCGGTAGGGCCGAGTTTCCGTTTGCGCATAAGTTGCCACGAAGTCCGCAACGCGCGAGTAGGCGTCAACCAACGATACTTCGTGTTGCCCATCGTCGTGTTTTCTATTGTTGGGCAGAAAGCACACGCCAAGCAATTGACCATTCACGGCTCGGTTGCCGAGCGTCAGGCCGACGAGTCCCTGCTCCGGTCTCGCCGCATCGATCGACGCGGATAGCTCACCCAGTGCGAGGCGAGCCTGCTGTGCTTCAAATTGCCAACATGTGGGCGACATGGTTTGCGGCTTCTGAACAATCACGCAAAACCCGAGAAACAAGAACCGATGAGGGTGCCGGTCACCCTTTTTAACACGATCGGAAGAATAAACGCAGAGATGCGCAGAGAAAGGTTTTTTCTTGTTGGTAGTTTTCTTATCAATATCTACTCTGCGTTTTCTCTGCGGACTCTGCGTTGATCTTTTCCGTGTTTCGTGCCTTTTGTGACTGTTCTTTTTCAGACGGCTGAAATGTCACCTTGTTTTATCCGTGTTCAATCCGTGGCTAAAAAATTCCCATCAGCGGTTACCAACGAAAAAACCCCGCCGCTCACCCAAGGGTGAGACGACGGGGCCGGAACAGAGAAGAGGCCGAATCGCAAAGACGCAATGAAAAAAGAAATGATACAGACGTTTGTAGCCCGAAGACTACCCGTTATAAACAACTCGACCGCTAGTCCCCTGTTTGCCTCCTGTGCTGATATTGATCTTACCAACGTCTACTGATATTGATCTTACCAATCTTCTCGGCGCGAGTCCAGACTTTCTTTGAAATAAAATTGTCACTTTCCTACTGGGCTCAAATCGCTAATTTTTTCATTTCCGCAGCCAAACGCCGGATAGACCTATACATAATCTAGCTATTTCTGTCTTTTATCCTCGGCGGGTGCATTTGATTACGTGGTTGAGACAGCCTAACACCGGTGCCGACAATGACTTGCGATAATCCGCCCAAAATCACGAGGGCTTTGGCACCGCACGCGGCTCGCCGTTGTCGGCTGGGCCGAGCTGCAGTAGATACGCCGCGGCGATCTTCGACCAAGTCTCGGCGTCGGGAAACTTACCGGAGTCGTCGCCAAACGCGCTGGCCAGCATATCGGTGTTGATGATGCCCGGATCCAGCGGCACGGCGGCCAGCCCCTCAGGCAGTTCCTCGGCCAGTGCCCGGCTGAGTCCCTCCATGGCCCACTTCGTGGCACAATAGGGCGCCACATTCGGCGCTACGGTGCGACCCCAGCCGCTGCTGAAATTTACGATGACCCCGCTGCCGTGCTCGACCATCGCCGGCACAAAATGGCGGATCACATTGGCCACACCTTTGATGTTGGTGTCGATCACCTGCGAGAACTCGTTGGCCGGTACCTGCCAGAGCGGCGCGTTGGCGTTGATCATGCCCGCGTTGTTCAGCAACAGATCGGGCGGCCCGGCCGCGGCCAGAACGTCGTTGGCCCAACGACCGACCTGGGCATCGTCGGTCACATCGAGAACCACGAAACCGTGTGGAGCACCGTACTGCGAACGAAGAAGATGGATCGCTTCGGCGGACCGGGCAGCGCCGAAGACGGTGTGCCCCTCGTCGATGAACCGGTCGACCAGTGCGCGGCCCAGCCCTCGGCTGACGCCGGTCAGTACAATCCGTTTGGGCGTTTCGCTCATTTTGTAAACTCCTTTTTTGGATAACGGGCTTGAAGCGACTAGCTCTTTGGCAGTGATGCGATCGAACCGCGACACCAATATACCTGACAGCGGCGTCCTGGCTCCAGATGGATACCTGCCCGCCGAGCGGCGTGCGGAGTACAATCATCGGCTAATTCGCGCTTACGTGATTTCAGCACCCCGGCTGCTGCGTCACCATCAACCGGCAACTAACAAATCTTCTTTAGCAGCCGGGGTGCTTCCTAGTTAGGATACCGATCTGTGTCACGCGACGAGCCGCCGCCGTTGGATCGAATACGACTCGGCAACCATCCGGTCGTTGGGCATGTCGAGTATCAAAAGAGTATGGGTTCGACCAGCGACGTGGCGCTCAAGCTGGCGGCAGGCTCCGACGCGGCCATGCCGGCGCTGGTCCTTACCGAGCGGCAAACAGCCGGTCGCGGTCGTGGCAGCCATCGCTGGTGGGCCGGCCCGGGCGCGTTGACGTTCTCGCTGGTTATCGAGCCCGCGCGGTGGGATATCGCCGATTGGCAATTGCCGCAACTGTCATTGACCACAGCCGTGGCGGTGTGCGATGTGCTAAGCAACCTGTGCCCGGCCGAAACGTGGCAGATTAAGTGGCCCAACGATGTGGTGATCGGCGGGCGAAAGATTTGCGGCATCCTGATCGAAGTGCCCAACGTGAAGCCTAAGCGAGCCGTGCTCGGCGTGGGGCTCAACGTGAATAACTCGTGGCAACACGCGCCTGCTGAGTTACACGAGACGGGGCTGCGCTCGACGGGCACAGCGTTGTGCGACGTGGCAGGCTATGCGTGGGATCGGACCGACGTGTTGCACCAATTACTCACGGCGCTCGAAGGGCGACTTGAACAGCTCGGTCGCTTCCGAGTTGAATTGCCGGCCATGTGGCGATGGCGGTGCGCACTCGACGGACGCCGCGTTCAGGTCGATACCGGATCGATCGATGCTGAGTCAATCAATGCTGGGTCGAATCGAGTGAGCGGTATTTGCGTAGGCATCGACAACCGAGGGATGTTGCTGGTCGAAACGCCCGAGCGGCGGCATCGGCTGGCGAGCGGGACGCTGGTATCGGTCGAGTAGTGGACGGACGGTTGCTACAAGCGGCAGGGCGGCGATCCGGTGCAAAACAGTTTGTAGCGGGTGACACCGCCCGCATTGCCGACGCGGAGCATCATTAGCGAACCGCACTTGGGGCAATAGTCGAGCTCTTCCGGCTCGCGGCCCGCCTCGGCTTCGGTCTGACAGGCAGCACAGCGCGTGGCGCCCGGAACGGCTTCAAGTCGTTCGGGCTGAATCGGCTGGCGACAGATTTCACACGCCACCGCATTGTGCCAACCGCTCTCGGACCACTCGTCGGCATCGCCGCCATCGCCGCCATCGCCCGTTTGCAGGCCGATTGCGCCGCACGCCGGGCATGTCATTCTGGCGGCGGCCAGCGGCAGGAGCTCGGCGAGGAGATCTTCGTCCGGCTCGGCCTGATGGCGGAGCATGCCGACCGAGCGAAGACGCTTGATCGTTTCGTACTCGCTGCTGACAGTGCGCCAGGAGCAATGCACACACGAAAGTTCGACGGTTGGTGGTGTCATGACGTCTTGCGGCGCTGGTAGGTAGCGAGCATCCGCCGCGCATGTTCGGCCACCATTTTCCGCAATTCCGGCGGATCGAGAACTTCGGCCTGGTCTCCGTAGCCAAGAATCCACCAGGAGATTTCCGAAAGGCCCGAGACCGTGACATGAAAATCCATCGTCCCGTCCTTGCGAAACTCGGTCCGTTGACTGGCGTGCCACGCTACTTCCGCGACATTTGTAGCCACCATTTTCTGAAAACGAACAACCACGTGCCGGTTCGGCCCACGCTCGGGAATCAGGTGCCACGCGTTTCGCCGATAACGATCGATGCTGAAACCGCGGGGAATTTTGAAAGGTTCCTCCAGCGATTCCAGTTGTGTCACGCGAGCCACGCTAAATGTGCGTGTGGCTCGGTGGTACGGCGACCGGCCGGTCACGTACCAGCTACGTCGACTAAACATCACCTGGTATGGGTAAAGCTTCGTGCGGATCTCTTCCCATTCGGTAAGGCTTTGATAGCGTATCCGTACAGCTCGCCGTCGGGCAGCGGCGTCGACCAATTGTTGATAAATGCCCTTCTGACCATCCTGGGCAACGACCTGTCCTAAGTTGATGCGAATCGCCCAGGTAAGCAAACGCAGATTGTCACGCAGACTTGCGGGCAAGCTGCTTTCCAGCTTGAGTGCCGCACTGCGAGCCGCCTCGTAATAGGGTAATTGCCCGGATGCACCTAGCTCGTGACAAAGGGCAATGACCGCCAGCGCTTTTTCGCCCGAGAAATTGGTGGGCGGCAATAAAAATGTGGTCGGAATGTGGTATCGTTCGAGCTCTTCGTCAAATTCGAGTGGGATACCGGCGATCCGCAATGCTTCCAGATCGCGAAAGATGGTCCGCCGGCTAACGCCGCACACCTGCGCCAGGGAACGAGCGTTGTGGCCACTTCCTGACTGAAGATGACGCAGCAGCGTCAGCAGTCGTGTGATGCGTGTTAGGTTCATCCGTGTGGCTTTTCAGGGGTGTCTGGGTACTGGTTCGGGCAGTGGTTTGGGCACCGACGCGACGCACGCCGCTCGTGGCTTTCGAGAGTCGCGGACTAAACAAGGCCGATTTCGTCGATGAGCGTTTTATCAATGTTATGCTCGGATCGGGCAAAGTATTCGGGTTGCCCAACGGGCTGTTAAGCTCGGGTGCTTGAATTTCCTCCGCCTCGGTTGGCACATAATAATCGTCCGAATCTCTCACGGCGGCGGCGTGGGCCACGACATCGCTCGGCGGTTGAACCGGACCACAACTCACGACGTCGGGTCGCGTATAACCATAATCGATATACGTACTCGCGCTGCGCTTCCGTGCTCGTCGCAGAGCGTCGAAGTACGCCTTGCCCGGCCAAGGTCCTTCGGCCAAGTATACGCCGTTGTATTCTAACAGCGTACCCTTTTCGCGATGAATTCGCATGATTGCCTTATTGTAATCACAAAGCGACCGGTAGTAGGTGTCGGCCGCGATCGCCCGACGACGCTGTGCGTCGAGCAACAGGTCAATCTGTCCCTGGCGAGTCCCTGCCTTCACCAACTCGCTAACCGATTCGACTTCTCGCTCGGCGGCGACCAAACCGTTGAAGTCGGTCTGGCTGGTCATGTGGGCGACATGGGCCTCGCGGATCGCGTCGCCCAACTGGTGTAAAACCTCTAATTCGATGTTTTCCAGCAGGGCTCGTTCACGGGCCAGTAACAATTGATGGTGCCGGACTTGCGCCGATTCCCTGCGGTAGCCGATGGGAACATTCAGCACGAGGCCGAGTTCCCATTCCTGATAATTACCACGTGTGAGGGACTCAAAGGCGTTCGATCCCGGTAACTGTTCGGCCAGACCCGATCGCGAGTCGTCGATCAGCCTGTCGCCCAGGCCGAGCCAGCGATAGGTGCCGGTGGCGTCGAGCCGAGGCAACAAATGATTACGCGAAGCGATCAGTTGGAGTTCCGCCTTTTTGATTTCCCACTTCTTTTTCCGCAATTCAACCCGACGGCACAACGCCTCGGCGCGAATCTGGTCCCAGGGAAAAGTCACCGGGGCGATGGTGGGTTCGTTACTGGGCCGGATCAGCCGGCCGTCGGCCGGGGGAAGGCCCATGCTATAACGCAAACGACTCTCGGCCCGCAGCAGCTCGGTCACCGCGGTTTGCAATTGGGATTTGAAAGTGAAAAACTGCGATCGCGCCTGGGCTTCGTCGGCGGCGCCGCCACTTCCAACGTCTTTTTTCGCGTTGGCCGCCTGCCATGAGTGCAGCGAACTGTCTCGACCGGTTCTGGCCGTCTTGACGCGATAATAAGCACAATGCAGATCCCAGTATTGCTCTTCGATGTCTTCCAGAAAGTCGCGAACGCCAGCCTCGAAATCGGCCAGTGCCATGTCCGTACGAATGCGGGCGATCATGACACCGTCGATCGAGTTGGGATTGCCCACGCTGTAGGCATTGAAATTATGCGTACCGGCGATGCGGTTGTATTGGGCGCCTCGTCCTTGCAACAACGGATGTTGGAATCCCATTTCAAAGTTGGTGGTCCAATCGCTCGGCAGGGGGCGGAACAGATTGTTGCTGGCATCGTAAAACGTGTTGTTGCGAACAGAAAACGTACCGCCCGTCGCCGTTCGCTTGGTGATACCGAGTGTGAAATTGCCCAAGTCTTGGCTTAAGAATAGCGGTCGAATGGTGCCCACAGCGTTCTGCGGACGGTCATTCTTGTTCCAGGTAATACTGCTGTCGAGTCGGGCGTCGAATTCGGCCAGGGCGGCCTCGACTCCGATGCCGCTCAGCGGCGAGCCGGTCGCGCCGCCGTAGCCGCTTTCGACAATGGCCGTGTCGTAGACAGTCGCCGCGTTGCTGGTATTGATGAGTTGGCGTGCGAGTGTTTCCGGACGACTGCTGGTGACCAAGCCGCCCAACTGACGCATGACTTTGCCCTTTTCCAGAGCGATCCGAACCGCTTCCTCCAGCGGCAGATCCCACTTTTCAATGTCATCGAGCTCGTCGGCGTTTTTTAACGTCAGTGGGGCCAGTGCGTAGACCAGTTCCTCGCTC
>Ga0310123_10003304_pt1 | contig 12558 bp, 10 predicted proteins | sample CB6_AW_1057_MG_FD_203505 | JGI IMG/M metagenome (GOLD analysis project Ga0310123, IMG submission 203505) | Marine microbial communities from Western Arctic Ocean, Canada - CB6_AW_1057 | ecosystem: Environmental > Aquatic > Marine > Oceanic | place: Canada: Western Arctic Ocean | collected... | reverse complement strand
TCTCTAGTCGCGTACAGTCGACGATCAATACTACTGCGTCGGGGGCCGGTAGATCCTCAAGGCGCCCTTCTAGCGCATCCCTGGTCACCCGCTCGTCGAGCGTTCGGGCGGAAAAGCCATGTATACCTGGAAGATCAACAAGCTCAACGGTTCTTTCGAGGTCACACTGGACCTGGCCCACGTACTTTTCCACCGTCACACCAGGGTAGTTGGCCACCTTCTGCCGGAGTCCGGTCAGGCGGTTAAAGAGTGTAGTTTTTCCTGAATTCGGTGGTCCAATCAGGGCAATCAGGGGAAGGCGGACTTCATTCTCGACCTGAGAGTTAGTAGGGGTGGTACCTTCCGCCGTAGTACTGAGGTCACGCAAGGGATTCGTGACTTATTAGATTTCTTAGGAGACGTCGCTTAGAAGACGCACACAGAGACAGTTCGCCGTCTCGCGCCGAAGCGCCAATAGAGATCCATCCACCGATATTATGGGATCCCCCGTGGGCGACGATCGCACTGGGCAAATCCGGCATCCAGGCAACACACCTCGTTCAAGCAGGGGTTCTGCTCGTTCAGCGGGCAAATCGATGCGAACTAATTCGACCATCTGACTCAACGGGATGTCACCGAGACGTAGCTCCCCACCCAGTTCTTCTTTCGGTAATCCCGACATCGATTGTGGCCCGGTCAAACCCACTCGCGACTCGCTCCTAACCCCTATAACAACAGAGGAAGAGATTGAGAATGAGATTGAATCTCAACTAACATATCCTTATGCGCAACGCCTAGAAACCACATCCGCTGCAACCGACGGAACGAGTCTCGAAATAAATCTCTCTAATTATTCACATCCGCAAGGATTTTCTTCTGTGCATTCACAAGTGTCACATGTGCAATTTGTATTGTTACACATTTCTTGATCTCCTGATGGTAGGTTCTTTAAATATTCTTTATTAATCCTGTACTGCAAAGAAACTTCTAGAGCAAGGAATAAACCGCTACCTCTCCTGTTTTTCCTAGAATATCCACATCCCAAATCACAAAATTCTGGTCGCCATTATTTACACAATCGAGAAAAAATAATTTTGCGGTCGAGCCCTCGCGACTTATCACCTTCTAAAGCATAAAGCGTGTGTGTAACAAATACTTTCCCATACTTACCGATTGTTCCTTCGAAATTCATCGTCGTGCTGTCTTCGTTAACAGTCACCCCAGTGATTTCTACATCTCCATGTTCTACTGGATTTGAGAGATCCATCTATCACTCCTCAGTATAAAAGGGTTAATCCGCTACACCTGGCTGATGCAGGTGCACATCACTCTGCGGATAAGGTAGTGAGCAACCAGCCTCCTCGAGTTTTTCCTTCAGAGCTCGAGTTAAATCCCAACGAACCGACCAATAATCCTGGGTGCTCACCCATGGTCTGACCACAAGATTAACGGATGAATCAGCAAGTTCGTGAACGGCGACAACGGATTCAGGCTCGTCAAGCACCCTTTCGTCTGATGCTAACAATTCTTTACAGATCTTGACCGCCACACTCAGGTCGTCCTCATAACTCACACCTACAACAAGATCAACGCGTCTCGTATCGCTTCCGGAATAATTGATGATCGTCTGCCCGAAGATCCTCGAGTTGGGAACCCGGATATGGACGTTATCACCTGTCGTGAGAAGACAGGTGAAAATCCCCACCTCTCGAACGGTACCGATACTACCGCCGACCTCGACTGCATCCCCAACGTTGAAGGGCCGGAAGGTCAGAAGCATCACCCCCGCCGCGAAGTTCGAAAAAGTGTCCTGGAATGCTAGCGCGATGGCCAGACCGGCCGCTCCGAGCACCGCCACGAACGAAGTAGTATTCACACCGAGTACGCCAACCGCTGCAATTGCGACAAGCGCGATTGTGGTCACATAGACCAATCCAGCAATAAACGGAACGAGAATATCGTCCAGCGCAGACGACTGCAGGGCTTTCACTGAAAAACGCTTCGCCCATCCAGCGAAAAACCAGCCAATAGCCAGAACCGCAGCCGCACCAGCTAGTTTTGGCGCCCATGTCGCGATCACTGATGTGGCCACCTGAAGCAATGCACTTAAATCAAACATCGAGATCCCCTGAAAAAAAAGCTTATTGTTGAGGAGCGATGGTCAGCTCAACCCGCCGCAAGCCTCCATACCTGCGCAACTAGAAAGCACACGGTCAACCCCATCACCAGTGGCATTAGTGTAGCGACCGCGGTCCATTTTGTGCTGCGGGTCTCCTTATAAATCGTATAGATCGTTGTAGAACAAGGGTTATGTAGAAGGCTGAAGAGCATCAAGTTGACCCCAGTCAGTAGCGTCCATCCACCCGCTCTCAATAGGTCACCTGTGGCGCCTACACTGTCGAGCTCAAACATGACACCAGCCCCTTCTCCCATAGCAAACCCACCGGTCAAGACCGTCAGCATCAGAACCGTTGGAATCACAATTTCGTTGGCTGGGATTGCTACCACGTAAGCCACTAGGATCACTCCATTCATTCCGAGGATAAGCCCAGCCGGATCAAGCCAGCCCACTGCATGGTGTGCCAGGCTTACACCATTGAGGCTGATGTTCGAAATCAACCAAATCAATGCACCAGCCGGAATCGCGAAAATCACCGCCCGCCAGAGCACAATCAGTGTCCGATCGATAATCGAGGTATAGAGTGTTTGCCAAACCTGTGGAGGACGATAGGGCGGTAGCTCCAGACTGAAACTCGTCGCTTCCCCACGAAGCACGGTCCGAGACAGGATCCAGGAGGACAGGAACATCATCACGATCCCTAGGAGGGCGATGCCCACGACGGCACCAGCACTGATCAAGCCACCAAGTTGTGACGGCGCCAAGGCACCAATAAAGATCGTGGCGATCAGAATCTGGGTTGGCCAGCGGCCATTACATAGAGAGAAATTGTTCGTAATGATCGCGATTAGGCGCTCCCGAGGAGAATCAATTACCCGGGTAGCCACGACACCCGCTGCGTTACAGCCGAATCCCATACACATCGTCAGAGCTTGCTTGCCATGTGCTCCAGCTTTACGAAAGAGCGAATCGAGATTGAACGCCACACGAGGCAGATAACCGAAATCTTCAAGCAGGGTAAAGAGTGGGAAAAAAATCGCCATCGGTGGTAGCATGACGGCTACCACCCAGGCCGTAGCGAGATACACGCCGTCGAGCAGCAAGCCATCAAGCCACCACGGTATCCCAATACCGAGCGAGAGAGCTTTCAGGGCACTATGCCCGTTATCAATTAGCGCGGTCGCCAAGAGCGAAGATGGGATGTTGGCACCTTCGATGGTGATCCAGAACACTGTAGCGAGAATGAAAAGCATGAGAGGGAAACCGAAAATCCGACTTGTAAGCCACTCATCCATCTTTCGGTCGAATGCGAGGCCCACCTTTTTAAGGCCTCTAACTTGGACCCGTGCCGCTATCTGTTCAGCAACCTCGTACGCGCGGCCTGTGACGACATCTTGGAAGTCAGAAGGAAGGCTCCACCTAAGGCTCATTCCCTTCTTTAGCACCCGATGACGTGCTTCCGCTGGGGCGATTTCAACCAATGCACCTGACTCATCATGAGACAGTTGTCCTAATTCGCCAGATTGAACTGCCCCCTCGACGGCCTCGTCCGCATTTAGTAGCCGAAGAGCTACCCATCGCGCGTTCGGGACTTCTGGAAACGCATCCTGAATCACTGGAACCAATTCATCTAGGGCAACCTCAACTTCAGCTGTGTGCTGCTCAACCCGGATAGCAGATCCAGAGTGTGTTCCAAGTGCAACTTCCTGCACGGCGGAGATAAGATTATCGATCCCGACCCCCTCTCGGGCGATACCCTGCACAACTGGTACGCCGAGTTCACGCTCAAGCTTAGCAGGGTCCACCGCGATCCCGTGTCGGCGGGCTTCATCCACTAAGTTGAGGAAAACGACAACTCGGTCAGTGATCTCCAGAACTTGCAAGACCAGGTTAAGGTTTCGCTCGAGCCTGGTGGCGTCCACAACCACAACAGTCACGTCTGGCCTACCAAACAACACAAAGTCCCGCGCTACTTCCTCATCTACGCTACCTGCTAGTAGTGAGTACGTACCCGGTAGGTCTACAACCTTGGCTCGCTTGCCCTCATGGACAAACGCACCCTCAGCTCGCACTACCGTCTTCCCAGGCCAATTCCCGGTGTGCTGTCGGAGACCCGTAAGCTCATTGAAAACGGTACTCTTGCCGACGTTGGGATTCCCTGCGAGGGCGATCAGATAGTCCGACTTGTCGGTGCTTATACCCAAACGAACCAGACTCTGCGCGCGATGTTGCGCACAGGAGACACAGGGGCCAGCTGCGACAGTTGGCATCAGTCAGCAACCTCGACGAGAGACTCGACTCTTTCGATGCGGATCCAAGCAGCCTGACTTCTACGCAGAGCGATGAGCGCCCCACGGATCAAATACGCAACTGGATCTCGGGCAGCGCTCTCCATATCGGCTCTGATCTCTGTGCCCTTGACTACCCCAAGGTCGAGGAGACGCCTTCGCTGACTACCCTGACACGCGGGAGAGATATCAATCACTCGTCCTGTTTCTCCAACATCCAGATCAGCCAACGTTTCGGGGCGCCTGCCTATGCGCTCACCCTCGGGTAGAACTCGCACCGTAACGTTTTGTGCTTCCACCACGTTAATCCGCCACTCACTGCCATCCACTAGAACCCGAACTTGTCGGTTGTCCCGCTCCAGCACCTCAAGCCTACCACCGAGTACTAAACCACGATTGAGCAAGCCATTGAAGATCTCTCGGGGCTCATCCTCGAGGTGGACCACCTCCACTGCCCTTCCCGGAGGAACTCCGGCCAGACTCAACTGTTCGAATTCTGGCAGTTCACCACTCGCTGTCGGAATAGGGTCACCATGAGGATCCCAGAGTGGGTGGCCTAGCCGGGCCGATAGTGCATCAGTCTGCTCAGTTGAAAGACTATGCTCCATTCGTTCAGCTTCGTCGTGCCACTCTACTGCAGGGACTCCTGTCCGATCTGCGAGATAGCGTTCCCAAAGGCGGTGTGTACGGACCAGTCGAAGAGCAAATTCTCGCCCTTCCTCCGTGAGAGTCAAACCATCCTCTCTTCCTGGTTTGACGAAATCTGATTCGGTCAGCCGAGTAACAAGCTTAGCTGCGTCATGGGTAGAGATTGTCAATCTGCCTGCGAGACTCTCCAACGTGGGTACCCGACCCGCCTCTTCCCACATATAGAAGTGCTTCAGTGCATCCTCAAGTTGCACTCGTTCCGTCAAGCGCAAAATCCGTGACAGACGAGCGTAGACACCCCTCCGAGGCCAGAAGAGGATAACTAGAACGGTCATCAAACCTGCAAAGACCGCAAGGGCGAAGAGCGGATCAACCATAGAAAAACAAAGGCAACAGAACCAATATATCAATGGAATTTAGGCAAGCCTAAACTAGAACTCAGACGCCCAGCGTGTCAACGCCAGAGCCGATCTATCTCAGGGCAATCAACCTGCAGGAGTCGTGAGGGTTGAACGTTGATTCTAAGGGCGCCTAACTGATCCCTTGGCCTGATATTGTCCACCGATAAATGAAGGGTAAAGACTCACCCACACCCAAGATCCAAGGCTGGTCGAATTTGACCTTCCCGTCGACAGAGACCGCCATCCGCACTATTTCCGGAATCTCACCGTCATTGATGAGCACTACTGAGATACGAGCTTCTTCGTTTAGTGCGAAATCCTGAGTGTAGTCACCGGTGACCTGGATCGTGTCCGCATTATTAAACACGGTCTCGTTACCGACCGTCCGGAAGCGGGTCGAGACGACCAAGGCAAGATTTGCAGGAGCAGTAGCCTCGACTGTTACGGTAGCCCTTTCAGGTAAGTCAGTTACGGTGCACCCACCTGAAATCAGCAACACTAGACTAACCGTGTAATTTCTTACCAAGCGGGCTTTATTAATCGTCATCTTCTCCCCTGCCCCGTCATTTCAACCTTGCTCTTCACTTTAGTTGTAAACAATTAGTGCTCCTCCTCTTCGATTGACTCTCCCGAATGCTCCTCGCGTTCCCCACCTTCTCGCTGCCCCTCGCTGAATCCCCCATCTTTCGTCTATGTTCAATCTACAACGTCGGACCTTTATGGCCCTGTTGCTAGCGACCGCATCTCCGGTTGGTACCCTTGCCCAAGTTCCTGGCGTATCGCCCTTGTGTGCAGACCGCCCACCGGTGACAGGGTCACAACTCTCAATCAGGCCTCCTAGTGAGCGCCCCTCACGAGCTGGAACCCGACCAGATCGTCCTGCCTCAGACCTCTTATGTATCGACCTTTTCTCCACAGCAAACGGTAGAGATGCGTCGGGCGTTATTGAGCTGACACGCCCCTGGTCCCCGTTCGGGGTGACGGTGACCCCTCAGGGCCACCACCGGCAACAGCTTAAGGCATGGATCAGTGGACTACCTGAACTCTCAACCCTCGGTCCATACAGAGCGTACATCGCTTGGGCCACCCCTCTCGAACTAGACCCAGTCATAAAGCTCGGCGTGGTTTCAGATGGTGAAAACGAACTGGGAGAAGTTGCCTTCAACAAATTCATGGTTCTCATCACCGCTGAACCATCACTAGAAGTAGATCAGCGCAGCGGTCCTCTGATATTGCGTGGGCGCTCACCCTCGAGTCGCATGGAGGCGCATGATCTTATGGCGCTCGCTCCTGCTGCAGAGGCGGGTGTAGTCACAACAAGCCTGACCGAAAACGTCTGGAATTTACCCCCAATGTACGAAGGAGTACCGATGCTTCCCGGCGTCATGGCGACCCGACCACGATCATCACCTCTTCTCCCCACGGACACTGCTGATATCCCCCGTGCACTGCCCTCCGAAGTTGTTGAGCTTCCTGACGGAGGCACACTCGATCTCTTCGCGGGCTTTGTGCGACGTGAGATTCAAGGACGTGAACTCACGATGCTAGCCTTTAATAACCAACACCCGGGGCCGCTTATCAAGGTCGAGAAAGACGCGACGATCTTCGTGAACTTTACGAACGAAACGTCATTACCTACCGCGGTTCACTGGCACGGAGTGCGTCTCGAAAACCGTTATGACGGTGTCCCTGGATTGACCCAAGAAGCCGTAGAACCTGGGCAGACGTTCCGTTACCAAATCTATTTCAAGGATGCAGGAATCTATTGGTATCACCCCCACCACCGAGAAGACGTACAGCAGGAACTCGGACTTGCTGGGAACATACTGGTCACACCTGTCTCAACTGACTATTACAGCCCTGTAAATCGGGAAGAAGTCGTGATGCTAGACGACCTTGTGCTCACACAAGACGGCACAGTCCCGTTCGGGCTCGAATCATCCAACTACATGTTGATGGGTCGGTTCGGGAACCTCTTTATCACGAATGGTGAACCGGAGTACAGTCTAGAGATCAACGCTGGAGAGGTCGTCCGATTTCACTTCACGAATGCCTCAAATACAAGAACTTTCAATATTTCTTTCCGTCCACGAACGGAACCGGATGCCAATGTCGTTCCCATCAAGGTTGTAGGCTCCGATGTAGGAAAGCTCGAACATGAAGTCATTGTCGAAAGCATCGTCCTAGCTCCAGCAGAACGCTACGTAGTTGAAGTTTTTTTCGACAAAGCAGGTTCATACGAACTCACAAACCATGTTCAAGGCATCAATCACAGGATGGGTGTGTTCTTGGAGGAAATCAGTATTCTGGGGACAATCACGGTGTCCGAATCCCAAACCGCAGTTGATCATCATCAAGCATTCGAAACACTCCGCACGAACCTGGATGTCATCGCCGATATTGACCGATACCGCAGCCATTTCGACCGCCCTGTTGATCATGAGCTAGTGTTAACGCTTGAGGTCGACAGCCTTCCCCCGGCGATAGAGCAATCAATGCTGTACGATTGGGTCTACTTCAATCCTGTGGAATGGACCGGAACGATGCCGGTAATGAATTGGTCAACCACTGGTGCTGAAGTGGAGTGGATCCTCAGGGATGCCGTCACAGGTGACGAGAACACGGAGGTCAATTGGAGCTTTCAGGTCGGCGACGTAGTGAAGATTAGAATCCATAATGATCGAGGGGCTTTTCACTCAATGCAGCATCCGCTGCATATCCATGGGCAACGGTTCCTGATCCTTGAGCAGAACGGAGTGGCCAATAATAATCTAGTTTGGAAGGACACTGTGCTGTTGCCGGCAGGGTCATCTACAGACATCCTCCTTGAACTCTCTAACCCCGGACGTTGGATGGTGCACTGTCACATTGCGGAGCATCTGGAGTCCGGTATGAAATTCGTTATCGACGTCGAAGGAAACTGAGATGAAAGCCGTAGCCACTTCATTAACATGTACTGCTGCCCTATTGATCGGAGTGCTTCCGATAGGCGCACAACCGTTCCAGGAGTTCATCGCCATTGGTGGGCCGGTCACCGCACTCACCAATGCGAAGGTAATAGATGGTACAGGTGCGCCAGCACGCATCGGACAAACGATCCTCATTGAAGGCGACCGAATCACAGCTGTCGGTTCAAATATATCGGTTCCCACGGGTGCCAACCGCGTAGATCTTGCCGGACACACGGTTATTCCTGGGTTAATTGGACTACATAATCACAGCTATTACACAGGCGGGCAGGGTCGTGCGGCACAGCTGTCATTTTCAGGATCGAGGCTTTACCTCGCATCTGGAGTTACAACAATTCGTACCACTGGTGCCAGAGCACCGTACGAAGAGCTGAACCTCAAACGGGAGATCGAGGCCGGTCGAGCGATCGGGCCAACAATATTCGCGACCGGCCCTTACCTCACGGGTGAGCAAGGATCACCAACTATGACGCGCCTCCAGGGACCGGAACAAGCGCGCCGGGTCGTGCGCTACTGGGCGGAGGAGGGGGTTAGCTGGTTCAAAGCATATACCTGGATCTCACGAGCTGAACTTGGGGCGGCCATAGAAGAGGCACACCGTCACGGGGTGAAAGTCACTGCACACCTGTGCTCAGTAGGTTATCGGGAAGCGGTCGCACTTGGAATCGATAATCTTGAACACGGATTATTCGCTAACAGCGAGTACGCTCCTAACAAGGTTCCAGACGAATGCCCGCCCGGTTTCCGAAACACCTATGCAGATCTCGACGTGAACGGCTCAGATGTACAGGCGACCTTCCAGGACATGATCCAGAATGATGTCGCAATGACTTCAACACTCGTGGTATACGAGATCTCAGTCGCTGGCCGTCCACCGATCGATGAGCGCGTATATCAAGTGCTCGCGCCTGAGATCGCTGAGGAAGTGCGAGAAATCGCTATCGCCCGACGAGCGGGACAAGGTGCAATCGATCCAGAAATGTTTGCCAAAGCGATGGAGTACGAACGAGCGTTTGTGCAAGCAGGAGGGACCTTGGCAGCCGGTGTGGACCCAACAGGATACGGTGCCGCCCCACCTGGGCTAGGTGATCAGCGGAATTACGAGCTACTCCTCGAAGCTGGCTTCTCTGCACCAGAAGTTGTTCAGATCATGAGTGGAAACGGAGCCAAAGTCCTGGGTGTACTTGACGACGTTGGTACGGTAGAGCCAGGAAAACTAGCTGATCTAGTGGTAATAGAGGGTGACTTGGAAGAGCTAGGAAATTTACACAGTACTAAGATCGTGTTCCGCCATGGTATTGGCTGGGATTCGTCCAAGCTCATTGACTCAGTGCGAGGAATAGTAGGTATCCGCTAAAAATCTGGCTTACCGCTAACGAATAGATGCTGTACCTAGGAGCTGCGCTGGTTGCGCCCGTAATGGGAGCAGCACTTTACCATACCCTCCACGGTCGAGCAGCGGCCGTACATATCGTTGATGGCTTTGTCTATGTGGCAGTTCCGCTCCTCGTATTATGGCAAATTCTTCCCTATGCCTGGACCGAGCAGAGCCTATTGCTGCCACTCATCATCGGTTCCGGGGTCCTCATACCCACCATTCTTGAACGAGCATCGAACGCTCTGGCATCACAGACCGATAACTTCGCCATTTTACTTGGCCTTTCAGGCCTAGTCTTACACGCCGTCCTTGAAGGTGTCGCCCTTACCCCAGGTAGTGATATCCTCGGTGTACCGTTCGCAGCCGCAGTGACTTTGCATCGAATTCCAGTAGGCCTCGTGATCTGGTGGCTTATTTGCCCACGGCATGGCGAACTTGCAGCCGCGGCTGCGGTAGTCAGCGTACCTGTCGCGACTGCCTTGGGGTATGTGGCTGGAATAGAGTTCTTGGGAGAATGGCAGGGCCAGGGATTGGAATTATATCAAGCATTCGTCGCAGGCTCGTTGATCCATGTAGTCTTTCATCAAGGGCGACATGATCACCGGCACTGATCTCAACAAAACTGAGATAAAAGTCATAGCCATAAAAACGAGGACTGGCGAAGACACAGCTCGCTAAGGTATTCATGACAGTTAGAGGAAGTGTGCTTGCGTACCCCTGATCTGAGAAACCAAGTCGATGCATAACATCAGCGGGATTTTTGTTTCAGCCATCTTGTTTCTAGGCCTTATTAGCACAGCACAAGCTGGGTGCGCCCAGCAATCGGAGGGTGAGGTGATTTTCGGAGAATCATGCGCCGAATGTCACAGTTCCGCTCAAAGTGGCCGAACACCAAGTGTATTCTCTCTCTCTTCTCTGTCCCCTAGGGCAATTGTATCGGCCTTGGAGAATGGGGTCATGCAGTCGGAAGGCACAGCCTTAAGTCGTGATCAAAGAATTATGGTGGCGGAAGCCCTTACTAACAGGAGGTACTCCGAGACCACACTACCAGCGGCCGCCTTTTGTTCCGAACAGAGCACTCAAGTGTTTGAAATCGAATCGGTATCCTGGATGGGTTTTGGTGGTAATATCGAGGGAACAGGATTCCAGCCTGCTGACCGTGCTGGTCTTACCGTCTCGGAGATACCGAGCCTAGAACTCCTCTGGGCATTCGCTTTTCCAGATGCAAGCGAAATTCGTACAAAACCCACCATTGTCGGGAAACTAGCTCTATTTGGAGATCAGTTTGGTGTGGTATACGCTGTCGATACCAACACCGGATGTGTCAGATGGATATTTGAGGCCGATGCGGGAATCCGCGGTGCTATCCTAGTTGATACAGATGATAATGGACGCCCACTTGCTTACTTCGTGGATTTTCGAACAAATGCTTACGCACTCGATATATATGCTGGAACAGTAGTCTGGAAGGAGCGCGTAGGATGGCACCCCGAATCCAATAACACTGGGAGCCCAACACTCTACGGGAACCGCCTCTTCATCCCGATCTCATCGATGGAGGTCGTCATGGGAGGTGATCCGTCCTACGAATGTTGTACTTCGTCTGGAGCAGTCGCAGCCCTTGATAAAAGAACCGGAGAACTACTCTGGTATCACAGAGTCATTCCCGGCTACCCCGAGGAGGCGGGATTAAACGCCCTGGGAACACAGCTCTGGGCCCCTTCCGGAGCTCCGGTATGGTCAAGCCCGACAATTGATCTATCGCGTGGAAGAATTTACGTGGGCACCGGAGAGAACTATACGCGGCCGACTACAGTTACAAGTGATGCAATCATCGCGATAGAAATGGAGACAGGTGAAATCGCGTGGTCTTTCCAGGGTACTGAATCGGACGCCTTCACCATGGCATGTACTGGCTTCCGGAATCGCCAAAACTGTCCCGTACCTCCGGGTCCGGATCACGATTTTGGGATGGCTCCCATCTTGGTTACCAGAGAAGATGGGCGTGACATCTTAGTCGTTGGTCAAAAATCTGGAATGGTTTGGGCTCTTGATCCGGATGCTGACGGTGACGTTCTGTGGTCCACTCGCGTAGGTAAAGGTAGCGCCCTAGGGGGTATCCACTGGGGTATGGCCTCGGATGGATATTTCGCATACGCCGCCAATGCAGATCGTGATGCAGTTGTAGTTGATGTTCACCCCGACCAAGAGGCTGCCCCTGGTCTATATGCCCTAGACCTGATGACGGGAGACATCGTCTGGTCTGCTCCCGCCCCACGTGATACGTGTGAGGAACGTCAAGGCTGCTATCCAGCCAACTCAGCTGCACCGACTGTTATTCCTGGCGCCGTATTCGCCGGAGGACTGGACGGCCACATCCGTGCTTATTCTACGAGCGACGGACAAATCTTATGGGATTTTGATACAGTTCAGGAATTCGAAACAAGTAACGGCATTCGTGGAAAAGGTGGCTCAATCGATGGGCCCGGGCCGGTCATTGCGAATGGTCTTGTCTTCGTAAACAGTGGATATGGACAGTTTGGTCAGATACCAGGCAACCTCTTACTTGTATTCGGAGTCCCAGACAACTGAGGCAGGGAAGATTCGCGTTTTAACAACCGTAGTTTAAGTAAGATCTAGCAAGATCTTACGGTGTGTCACACATTCGGCTGTGGTAGTCCGAAGGAAACCGGACGGAGGCTCTTTAGATGTCGAACTTTATTTTTGAACTGGTCAAGACACTACGTCGGACCACATTCAGTATCTTGGCCTGCAC